>Ga0209624_10001056_pt1 | contig 22832 bp, 17 predicted proteins | sample JacPinW_OM2H0_O1_FD_188565 | JGI IMG/M metagenome (GOLD analysis project Ga0209624, IMG submission 188565) | Forest soil microbial communities from Algoma, Ontario, Canada - Jack Pine, Ontario site 1_JW_OM2H0_O1 (SPAdes) (version 2) | ecosystem: Environmental > Terrestrial > Soil > Boreal...
GAGGAGGAAGAACGTTCCGCCAAGGACAAATTTTATTCGCAGATCAAGGAAGGCGAGACGGTAAGCGGCACGGTGCGCAGCCTTACCGATTACGGGGCCTTCGTCGACCTAGGCGGACTGGATGCGTTGCTGCATGTGAGCGACATTGCCTGGGGCCGCGTCAACAAGCCCGCGGATGTGCTGTCGGTGGGTCAGGCGGTCGAAGTGAAGGTGCTCAAAGTCACTTCGGATGCCGACAAACGGCGCATTTCGGTTGGTTTGAAACAACTGCAGCCGCATCCCTGGGACGCGGTCGCAGAAAAATTCAAGGCGGGGGATCGGGCACGCGGCACCGTCACTCGTCTCGTCGAGTTCGGCGCGTTCGTGGAACTCGAGCCTGGCATCGAAGGGCTGATCCATATCTCTGAGATGTCATGGTCAAAGGGCAAGATCAGAAAAGCCAGCGATGTTGTGAAACAGGGCGAGACTGTCGAGGTTGTGATTCTGCAAGTTAATGCCGTGGAGCACCGTATCTCCCTCGGGCTGAAGCAGGCGTTGGGGGATCCCTGGAACGACATTGGGCAGCGCTTTCAAGTCGGTTTGGCGGTTGAAGGACCCGTGACCAATCTCACCAAGTTCGGCGCCTTTGTGCAGCTTGCGGAAGGAATCGAAGGCATGGTTCATGTGAGCGATATCAGCGCGGAAAAGAGAATTAACCAGCCGCAGGACGTGCTGCGAGTGGGGCAAGTGGTCAAGGCGCAAGTGCTCGCCATTGATTTGGAGAAACGGCAGATGAGGCTGGGAATGAAGCAACTGGTGCCCACTGGCCTTGACGAATACATTGCGGAGCACAACGAAGGCGACGTGGTAACTGGCCGGCTGATGGACGATTCCGGCGGCCAAGCGCAAGTGGAATTGGGCGAGGGCATTCATGCTTCTTGCAAGATGACCGCAGCAACTCCGGCGAGGATGAAGATTGAGGCTCCGCAGGAATCGAAGGCCGATCTTTCTGCCTTGAGTTCTATGCTGCAGGCGCGCTGGAAAAGCGGCGGTGGAGGATCCCCCAAAGCAGAGCCCATGCGAGCCGGGCAGGTTCGCAGTTTTCGAATCGTGAATCTGGACCGGGCGGCGAAGAAGATTGAATTGGAGTTCGCGTAGTCGTGAACTTCGTTCATGACGGGTACTACGGGGACGGGCTTTGGGAAACGCTGCGGTACGCTGTTCGCGACTTCCATGCCATGAAAGTAAGGTAGCAGCCGGCCATTGGTTTTAAAGGACTTACGACCTACGGAGTTGCCTAAAACCGGCCAAAATGGAGCCATTTGCTACCAAATTGCTACCGAAATTATCCACCGCTGGCAAACCACCAGGATGTTGGGCGACCGCCGATGAAACCAGGCCAGCGCAACCGGCATCGGTGTGGCGTCGAGGCGCGCAGCGACGTCAGATTAGGGTAGCCGACTGCAATGGGGTGAAGCCCCCGAATGGAAAGACTGGCACCTAAGCGATGCCATCGCGGGCAAGATCGGCGATGAGAGCATCGTCGGGCTCGGGGTGCGAGGTTGTATCGTCTCGGAAGCAAGGTCGAAGTCATGTTGGCCACGTCGGCAACCCATGATTCAAGGCGCGAGATGCGGTAGAATACCCCTCCTCTGGACCAGGAGCCGCGCATGACTCCCAAGCCCTTCGTTGCATTTGCCTCTCTGATACTCCTTTCTGCTCTGGCGTTTGGGCAGTTTGTCCGCAACCCAAGAACAGAACAGCCGATCTGCGACAAGCTCGCTGGGGTTGCGCCAGGCGCCGTCGAGACCTTTCAGCAGGCGACTTCCGCAATGGACAAAGGCGAGTTCCAGCAGGCGATCCCACGATTTCAAAGTGTATTGCAACAGGCTCCGCTGTTCACGCCGGCGATGCGGCGCCTGGGAGCTTCCCTGGCCGCGTCCGGGCAGTTGGACGAAGGACTGACTTACAGCAGACGCGCGCTGAAGATTGAGCGCTCGGCTGAAAACCTGGCGAGTCTTGCGCAGGTGTTGGCCTATCCGACTCCCACAACCCATGGCACGGACGAACAGCTGCGAATGGCGCTCCCCCTGGCGAAAGAGGCCGTCGAGAAGTACAGCGGTTCTGACGACGCAAGTTACCTCTGGCTGTTCGCGCAGCTTGCCCTTGTTGACCGGAGTCTGGAGGATTTTCGCCAGGCCACAGCGGCGCTCGTACAGAAGCATCCCGAGCTGATAGGCTCGCACTACTTCAATGCCATCCGCTTGGCAATGGCGTCGGACTGGGTTGCGTCGGAACGCGAAATCAAGACTGCCGAGCGGATGGGCCTGCCGAATGAGGTGGCCGAAGCTTTTCTAGCTTCCGGCGTTCGCAGGCAGGCAATGGCCTGGCGCTGGTCGCACTACAGCCCACTGGTGATTTTGGCGTGGGCCGGCGGCGTGGTGCTTCTTTTCATTCTCGGCAAGGTGTTCTCGATGCTGACGCTGCGTCTGATTGAAGGTGCCGATCCCACGGCGTCGGCGAGCAGCGGTCAAATTCTACTGCGCCGTTGTTACCGGCATCTCATCAATGTCGCGGGCTCGTATTACTATATCTCTCTCCCCTTCGTGATCGTGATGGTTTTGGGTGTGACCGCGGGAATTGTCTATGGCGTTCTGATGATTGGCTACATTCCGATCAAACTTGTGGCCGTTCTTGTGATTGGAGCCGTAGTGACGGTCTACAAGACAGTGCAGACTCTCTTTGTTCGCGTGGATCCGGCGCAGCCGGGACGCACACTGCGGCGGGAAGACGCTCCGGACTTGTGGAACGTGACGCGTGAGGTCGCCGACAAACTTGGCACGCGTCCTCTGGACCAGATTCGCATCACTCCCGGAACTGAGATGGCGGTCTACGAACAGGGCACCCGTAGCGCGCGCCGCAAGGATAAAGGGCAGCGCACGCTGGTGATGGGCCTCGGACTTCTTACGGGCTTCAGTCAGAATTCCTTTCGCGCGATTCTCGCTCATGAGTACGGACACCTTTCTCATCGTGATACAGCAGGCGGCGACATAGCTTTGCGGGTCAACCAGGACATGATGAACTTCGCGTACGCCATGGCCCACGCTGGCCAGGCCGTGTTTTGGAACGTCGCTTTCCAGTTCCTGCGGCTCTATCACTTCCTATTCCGGCGCATCAGCCATGGCGCAACGCGACTGCAGGAAGTGCTGGCCGATCGTGCTGCTGCCGGCCTCTACGGAGCACAAGCATTCGAAGAAGGTCTGCGACATGTCGTACGACGCCAGATTGAATTCCGCTACATCGCAGGCATGGAGCTTCAGGAAGCGCGTGGCGCGGGAAGGCCCTTCAGAAACCTCTACACTCTGCACGTATACGGAGAGGATTCAGTGGAAAGAGCGGTCGACAAGGCAATGAATCGGAAAACCTCAGAGGATGATACGCATCCCAGTCCGACGGACCGCTTCAGGCTGGTGAGTCGTGTGCCCTGCCAGGAGGCACAGCCTGCGCAAGGAAACATGTGGGAGCTTTTTCCTGATCCCGAGTCTTTGACTCAGGAAATGAGTTCCCAGATCGAGCATGAGGCTCGAGGCGAGGCTGCTCTGAGAAATCCCGCACTGGCAGGGGCAGGACACTCTGTTCAGGGGTGAGGCTCCCTTCCAGGCTTTGCGGTAAAAAAAATGGGATGGAGCGATCGTTGGGCATCGGGTCATTGTGACATGTAGGAAACATTAACCACAGAGGATACCGAGGTTCACAGGGAAATCTCGATCTTTTGCGGCGAAAGTTTTTTGCACCGTATCGAATCCCCCATTAATCAGTGGCGTATATTTCTAATGCCTCAGGAGGCCTCCATGAAACCCGCGTCCAGCGTTGTTTGTCTTTTCGTCTGTGCCACCCTCGCGCTCTCTCAAGCTCAAAACTCAGCCACCAAGACAGCTGCGGCAACGCCTGCAGCGACGACCAAAGATCCGGTCACGGCTGCGCTGCGCCTGGTGCTGCAGCGCTTCCAAAACAACACGATCGGCGCTATGGAGGCCATGCCCGCCGACAAATTCTCCTACAAGCCTACGGCCGATCAGAGCACCTTCGCTCACCTGGCCGCGCACATCGCCAATTCGAATAGTCTTTTCTGTTCGAAGGCGGCGGATGTGCCAGCACCCAAGGTAGACGAAGCCAAAGAAACCGATTCGAAAGACCAGTTGGTGGCCGCGGTGAAAACGTCATTCAGTTTCTGCAGCGATGCCTTGAGCAAGATGGACGACTCAAAGCTGGGCGACACGATTGAGCTTTTTGGTGGACGCCAGTTTCCTCGCTCAGTGGCGGCGCTGGGATTGGCCAGCAGCCTGTCCGATCACTATGCGGCGGCGGCAATGTATTTGCGGCTGAACGGCATTCTTCCGCCCTCGGCACAGCCCAAGAAGTGAGGAGAAAAGCTTTCGGAAGCATCAGCGCTCAGAATTGAGTACTCAGTCAAATCAACTGAGTGCTGACTGCTGAAGGCGAATTGCTGACTTCTGAGTACTGCGTACCGGTGTTGGCGCGTAGAGAACATCGTCGATCTTCGCAATCTCGCAGGTCAGCCGTCTGATTCTGGTTTCGACTGAATCGTCGAAGATCGGGCGTTCGCAACATCGCCCCTCAACGCGCTCTGCTATCCCATTCAGCGTTTGCGACAGTTGACCTCAACGTAGGCCTTGCCAGATGCTAAAATCGCTGCGCAAAGCTAGGTCGTTTCGCGTGATTCGGTGGACGGCATGGAGAACTGGTTTGGTGTCGATTACCTAGATGTTGAACGCCTGTTGGCAGAGTGGCGTTGGCTTTGTTCAAAGCCGATGACCTTGATTGCCAGAAACGCATACGCGGACCTGTAGCGCAACAATTCCGAAGCATGATGACAAGCCCCCAAAAGGTGAAGACTTGCCCAACGATGAACCGTTTCTTGGCCAAATCCGCTCGGCGGCCCGCTAGTCCACGCCAAAGCAAGTGAGGCACAAGTGCAGTACATCGCAGAGTTGGGAATCGCTGCTGATGCCAAAAGCGATCGCAAGTGCGAATTGTCACGAAACGCGCAAGTGCTGTAGAATGAGGGGACGAGCGGGAGTAACTCAGTGGTAGAGTGCGACCTTGCCAAGGTCGAAGTCGCGGGTTCAAATCCCGTCTCCCGCTCCAGATTGTTCCGAGCCTGCTCTCGCAGATGGATTTATCTGGCCGCAACGCTAACGTTATGGGCGCAGCCGCGTTGCAGGCGATCAAAGGTGGGAATGGGCAGATCGCGTGAGATGGGGTTTGGGCGTGTCGAGGCTCCGCTCGTCTCGGCCGCTATTGCCGGAACCTAACTGGTACCGAAAACTCTCCGGGTCGGTTGTCACTTGCAAACCAAACCTCCCCACTCCCGGTAGCGCATTTGTCGTCTGTAAACCTGAAATGCAATTCGTAGTCTTCTTTGTCGTTTCCTCTCAGGCTAATTCGGTCTGATCTGTCCGTAGTGTTGGACTTCAGATGGAAGGAAATACTTTGAACGGGCCATTCCTCGCCCGCCATGAGGAGACGGAGGGGAGTGATCTTTATAGGCAACTGAGTGCGATTCACGACGGTCACAAGACCCCATAAGTACACGAACGGCCCTTGCGACGAATGCTGACTTCCGGCGACCAGTATCGGGCCGGGGGTTCCATCGAAGTTGAAAAACAGCGGGACAGCCTGTTCCTTCAATCGTCGCCCCGCTTCCCCCTCGCCGTCTTTGCATTTTTGTTCAGCCTTGTCCTCGGCGCGTGCCACTCGTTCTTCTTTGCGCCACTTAAGTTGAAGTAGGTTGAAGAGAATGCTGACAAGAAATGCCAGACCAGTGATGACTAACCCAATCGTAGCCATGTCGCTCTCCTCACGCCGTATGGACGCACGGCCGCGTATGGAACACTCAGGTCTATGCCGCTTGCTTCGGCCTCGCCCTCACCTTTGCCCATCGTGCCCGTTGAACGGCGGCGATCTTCCTACGGGCCGATGCCGACATGGTGCGCTTCCGAGAAGCGGAGCCGGTTGTCTTCGCTGTTGCTGCCGGCTGCAATCTCTTTCGAATCTCTGCCCATCGCTATTTTCTGGGCGATGCTCGCTTGTGATCATCGGCAAATAGAATATGTTGTCTGTTCGATCCCGAGTTTCCGAAGTCCGCGAGCGCGGCAGCAAATCGTTGGACTTTCTGTTGTGCTCTTAAGAGTTCTTTCTTTAACTGCCCAGCCACTCCAGATAAATTCCCATTGGTTCCCCTCGGCACAGGAGTGTAACGAACAGGGGGTAGCGGCCCATTGACGGGTCAGGTGAGTAACGGGGTGCGGGCGGTAAGCAGAGGAATACCAAGCGATCGCTACTCGGCTTTGCCGTAGGTGCCTTCTTCAATGCCAATCGAGGCCCAGATGAACCCCTGTACGTCGATCCGGGAATGTGGCGTCAATTTTCGACTCTGCAACTCCAAATCCACGCGATCAGCCAATTCCTGAAGTTTGGAATATGTGAGCCAATTCGGTTCCGTCTTGTAGTTCAACGAAACCTTGAGCGATTCGGCCATGCATTTCATAACAGCAGGCTTCATGAACATCCATTTGCCATCACTCGCAAGGAACTGGTAGCACGTTGCCACGGTCCATTTGCTCGCGCCGATTTCCGAGAGAAGGCTGCAAAAGGTCGTGAAACGTCCCTCCATTTCAACAGAGCCGTACAGCAGGTTGTAAAGTGCCTTCGCAAAACGCTCATGATTGCTTACGTTGTCAAGGGCACTAGAGAATTTTACCTTCTCGATCCGGGAAACAAGATTGGTGCTCCGCAAGACGTGCTTCGCAATCTCACAGATCTCCGTGTGATGACCGTCACGAAGCAAGTTCTCAAACGCTTCCTTGCCTAGCTTGTCCTTCAGCACACCCGCCGCGTCTTCCTTGTACCTACGTTCGGCATCGTGGAAGTCTTGCCCCTCAAACCCGTCAGGGAAACGGCGGATGAAGCAGCTAACCAAGTGGTCGAAATCCAATGGAGGTCGGCGAGGCGCGCGCTCCATGCGCGACATGCCCGCGGCGCGAGTGAACTTGAACGCCGGGCTGGGTCCAGCCGATGGCTTCAATTCTGTCGATTTCAGAATCGTTCTCCGGCCGTGGTTCAGAAAATCAATGTCGAGTTTGTCCTCTCGAATCTCGCTGACTTGCCCGACACCGAACTTCGAGTGTTCAATCCAATTTGTGGGTTTCCACTTTATCAAAGTTTTGCTTTCGAGGGTCGCATTCAAAGGTTCAACAAATTCGACTATCGACGAAGGTTCCGACCAACGTTCTGAAGTCAGAAAAAACTACCCAGCCGTTTCTGATGGCTACTGCCTTTTCGTTCTTCGATCATATGCCGCAAGGAAACTGCAATTCTGTCCAGAATTGCACACTCTTCGAACCGAGAATAGCGCCCGTCACCATCGGAGAAGGAAGCAAATGCGGTTGACGACGGGGCTTTTCGTTCGTGCGTGTGGCTGGCTTTTTCCCCTTGGCTCCCGTTGCTTTTCATCCGTGGCTCGCCCGGTTTTGCGCACCTGGACCCAACATTTCCCCCATCTTGTGCTTCCAGCGTGAACCATCAGCCCATCTACCTGCCTGCGACCCGCTTGAATGACATAGGCGCTACCCGAGGCAGTATCACTCGCCTTGAACCATCGGTGTATTGTCTGCACCGGGCGCGGCTTCCGCCAAGCAATTGCCATTCACATAAAACCCCATCCGTATCGTGACGATGGCGCAGTCGGTCGAGGCAGAACGGCTGTTCAGAATTGCTCAACTTGAGCTTGTAGCCGGAGCGATTCTCACGCCGGAACAGTCAAGCAGTTGTGCCGCCGCATTCTGGCCGTCGCGGACATGGAAGCAACCTCTCCAATAAGGTTTCTCCTCGCACTGGGGGCAGTATGGAATGTCAACCGGAACGATTGTCCCCGTGCCTATGCAGTGCTCTGCCGCGCGATGCGCGGAGATGAATGCCGCTTCCCACTTGATCCGCGTCCCGCACTGGGAGCAGTGCATGTGCTTGTCCCCATATTCGACGCAGGCGGTCATCAGGAATAGAGCCTTGTCCGCTACAAAGGTATCAACGCTGACGTGATGTGGTGTTTGCAGTCTGTATTCACCTTTCACGTGCCGAACCGTCGTTAAGACTTGCAAGGCGGGGTGCGCGGTGGGGAGGCGACTTAGTCGGCCATAGATACACTGCCGAGGCCCTGCATTGGCGAATCCAAAGTGGACACCGAGGGGCGATATTGGCTCGCCCCTGAAATGGAACGAAGCGCATCCACTGGCCAAATCAAAAAGGAGGGTAACGCCGGAACAGACGTGCCGCTGTTCACAATTGCTCATCCACTAGAAAATAGGGACTCAACTCGAAGCCCTTCACGCAGACTTTTTTCACCCCCTAATCTCTGGCGATGCATCCTATCCGTCATGAAGACAAGGACAAGTGTGGTACCTTTCCCGACTCGAAAACGAGGCAGCGTGTCCGCAGCTAGGAAGCATCAACACGATTGGTACAAGAGCATGGCGGGCGGTTTTCGCTGTGTGTGCGAAGTGTGGCGCTGCGAGGCTGACGAGGGAAGCAAACAGTGCGAGAGTGCTGCCGAGCAAGGTCGCAAATATTGCCTAGCTCATCTGACATTCAAGCCGCAGTGATTCCTCCTCAAAGAGAAAAGCCCGCCGCGTACTCGCAGCATTCTCTGTCGGCTTACGCCGCCTTCTGCCCAGCCTTCACCGTCGCCCACCTGGCTCTTTGCGCAGCCGCGATCCTCTTGCGCCCGGCGGCCGAAATGGTGTGCCTTACAGGAGCCGAGCCAGTGGTTTTCGCTACAGGCTCGGGTCCCTTCCGAAACTTTGCCCATCTCGCCTTTTGCGCTCTCGCCATTTTCCGTCGTGAAGCTGCGGAGATAATTCGGGTTGCTTGGTTTCCGCTCCGGGGTGTTCCGGAACCATTTAGCGACTCGATCACGGAAATCGCTTGGCCTAACTTCTTCACGTGCAACTGCGCTTCTCGCTGCTCCGCACGAAGCTGCTGAAGCGCATTGGTCAGATTTGCCATAATCCCCTCTCAACAATGACAGCGACTCTGATTGTATAACTTAAGTACAACCAACGCTTGGTCGCAACAGCGGACATCAGCCAGAGCACTATAGTGGGTGGGGCACATCATTGCGTCGCCCATTTGATCACGGAGTGATCCTGACCCGTTACCCGTTTTCGTTACAAGGAGTAATTGTTGCCGTGGAGGCGGTCATTCTATCCAGCTTCACAGGTAGGCGTCAGAGCCGGATGATGTGCCCAGGGATGCGTCCGGACTACCTGAATCTGCAAGTTGACTTGTCAGCTGAGAAGGAAGTTACGAAGTTGCTGCAAGAAGATCAATTGGTCCAGCATTTATTGTGACGTGCCCGGATTGCAAGCATTTGTTCGTTGCAATCCTTCCGTATGGTCTGGAGATCGCCCACCAGTTTCATGTATGCGCCATGCGGTAAGTTAGGGTCCGGATATAGTAAATGAGCAGCGGCAGCGTGCTCCCTGGCGCAAGACGCCTCATAAACCGAGAGGAGCCGATATTCTTCATCATCTCGCGGGAGTCTTATGTCTAGCGTCACTGGTTATATGATATGCGCACAACCAATGATCGCGAACGCACCTTAGGACATGACCGACTACGGTATTTTCCTAAAAACGCATCCGAGCGGTATAACCCTGACTTTGGTACTGCCGAGAGCAGACAGTAATCTTAATATGAGTCTCGCGGCAAAGAAGACCGACATGGGCCGTGGATACCGATATCTCAGTTCTCTTCCTTAACTGCTTCCTTAGACAGCCTAACAAAACCCATTCCGCACTATTCCGCACCGAAAGCTGGTCCCAGCAATGCTAGGGACGCTCAGTCCATGAGCACTGATCAGATCGGGGGACCAAAGATGGTTCACGCGGGCTAGTCTCGTGAGGAACGATATTTTTGCGACGCGGTGCAGTTAAATCCCCAGGATCCGGTGGCGACCGCGATCGTAGCGCAGATCAATGAACTGTTTGCCATCGTAGCCGAAGCCCGCCAAGCCCTCAGCCTGACGGCACGCCACACTCTGCGTCAGCAACAATCGCGACCGTTGCTGGATCGGATCCAGAAGAGGTCGAAGCGGCACGCTCCATGGCACGGCCTGGGGGCGCGCTGGCCAAGGGCCTCGAACTACGTGCTTACCCTGTGGGACAAGCTTACGCGATTCCTTGGAATATCCGAAAACTGGAGGGGAACCACAACCTGGCGGAGAACTCGATGCGTCCCGTAGCCCTTGGTCGAAGGAATTGGATCCATATAGGAAGTTCGCCGGCGGGACCGAAGATTGCGGCGATTCTTTCGGTGGTGGAAAGCTGCCGCCGATTGAGGCTTCCCGTGCGCGACTGGCCGCAGTTCTTCCCGGGCGCGCGGATCTCCCGATCCAGCGCCTACTGAGTCTTACTCCCCCTGCGTGGATCGGCCAGCCTCCAGAGCCACGATCGCCCTCTGCGCTATGATTAAAGCCTTCGAAGACCTATGCCGAGTCGGAGGGTTAGAAAACAATCGGTGCCCCCGCCCAAGCTCGTAGGTGTTCTGACATGTTTTTTCCTCTCCGGAGCGGCGGGCCTCATCTACCAAGTCGCATGGGCCAAGGCCCTCGCATTGATCTTTGGTCATACTGCTTATGCGGTTGCCACAGTGCTGGCTGTCTTCATGGCTGGACTTGCAGCGGGGAGTGCATATCTCGGCAGGTGGGGCGGGCAGCATGCGCGACCTGTCGCGTTATATGCACGGATAGAATTTCTGGTGGCCATCACCGCTACCCTGTCCCTTGCAGGACTTGCCGCAGTACGCACCCTCTATGTGACAGCGTATCCGGCCGCTGGTGGCTCGCAGCCGCTTCTCCTTGCGCTGAGATTCCTGGGTACGACTCTCGTTCTGTTCATTCCAACCTTCTTAATGGGAGGCACATTTCCCGTTCTTGTTTCCAGTGTCGCGAGAGATTCCGCGCAGCTCGGTATCCGAGTCAGCCAGTTGTATTGGGTAAACACTCTGGGCGCGGTTGCCGGGACACTGATCTCTGGATTTGTTCTGCTCCCGGCTTCTGGGTTGCGTCTGACGATTGTCTCTGGCGCCGGCATCAACGCGCTCGCTGGCCTGATCGCCATCCGACTGGCGAAAGAGACGGGGATTGCGGCGGGCGTCGCGCCCTCAAGGGCAACCTCGGCCGACCGGGAGTCCCAAAATAGCACATCACATTACCTGCTCTTCCTGTTTGCGATCGTGGGCTGCACCGCCTTTGCCTACGAGATTGCATGGACTCGGTTGCTCGCAATCACACTTGGTAGTTCTACCTACGCATTCACGCTGATGCTGGCGACGTTCCTGGCCGGCACAGTCATCGGCAGCGTATTGTTCCAACGTTTTGTTGCCCTCGCAGCACGAATCTCCATGGCAACGCTCTCTCGAACGCAACTTGGTTTAGGAGCAGCCGCAGTTCTTTCTCTGATCCTCTTTCGTTGGATTCCGGCGCTCATTCCACTCTTGCTGCGAACGACCGATCAGACATTTGGCGGCCTGGTTCTAACGCAGTCTGTCACGAGTGCTATCACGTTGATTCCGCTGGCAACGATCTTCGGCTTCAACTTCCCATTGTTTCTCGTTCTGCTGGGCCGCAGTGCGGGTGGTGGAAGCAGCAGTGCTGCGGCGATTGGCAGGGCTTATGCGGCAAACACGCTGGGTGCGATTGCCGGGTCGGTGATAACCGGGTTCTGGCTCGTTCCGTTGCTGGGCAGCTTTCGGGTGATTGCGGCCGCCGCGGCGATAAATGTGCTGCTGGCGTTGATCCTCGACTTGCGTCAACCACGGCGTGTTCTGCCTCTGTCACTCGATTTGGCTTGCCTCGTGATCGCCTTAGTGGTTGCCTCGTCGACTTTCTTCTACAACCCGTCACTCCTTTCCTTCTCGGCAGCACTGTACGGGAACTCCCACGGCGGGCGCCTGACTCTCGATGAAATCGCTGCAACGAAAGATCTAGTTTTTGCGGCGGAGGGAATAAACGATTCGATAGCGGTCGTCCGTACTGATAACAACGTCGCCCTCCGCGTGAACGGCAAAGTTGACGCCTCAACGGATGATGCTCGAACGCAACTTCTGTTAGCACACCTAGGAGCGACTTTCCATTCCGCGCCCAGCCGAGTGCTCGTCATCGGTTTCGGGAGCGGCATGACTGCCTCCGCGGTGGCACTCTATCCAGATGTCGCGAAGATTGATTGCGTTGAAATTGAGCCCGCTGTGATCCGCGCGGCACCGTATCTCGAGAGCCTTAACCGGAACGTGTTGAAGGATGCTCGCCTCCACATCATTGTCGATGACGCGCGAAATTTCTTGCTAACCACACGGCAGAAATACGACTTAATCATTTCCGAACCGTCAAATCCATGGATCGCCGGAATTGCGACCCTGTTCTCGGATGAGTTCTACGCCGCCGCCCGCGCTCGTCTCGCACCGGGTGGGTTATTTGTCCAATGGGTGCAAGCATACTCGATTGCACCCGCTGACCTACGAATGATTGCCGCGAGTTTTGCGCCACACTTTTCCGACGTTACTCTCTGGCGCGCTGGGGAAACAGACCTCCTGCTCCTGGGCCGGATCGATGCGACTCCCTTCCAGTTTCGCCATCTTCACTCGCTGTGGGAGAACAAGGCTCTCCGCGCCGACTTTGAATCCATCGATGTCCGGCAGCCCGAGGGCCTTGCCGCCTACTTCTTATTGGACGACAGCGCGGTACGGAAACTAGCGGAAGGCAGCACCTTAAATACTGACGACCGCACTCTGCTCGAATACCACGCCCCTCGAAATCTCCTTGAACGCAACATGATCGACGCCGACCAGGAGCTCATTGCTGAGCTCCGCTCTGGTCCGCTTCCAGAAAAACTAGATCCTTCAGAAATTCAACGCGCGCTGGACGCGGGTGTGGCCACTGCGCTCGACCTCAATGATGCCGCTAATGCCAAGAGGTTCTTGGGAGCCCTTGAGTCTCAACCGGAGTCGGCCAGCCGTTACATCGCTCAGGGCCGTCTCGAACTAATTGACGGTGCTCTCCCGAATGCTAAGGCATCTCTTGAAGCAGCTCTTCGCTTGGATACAGATTCGCTCGATGCAATGCACTGGTTGGCCATCACCGAGCATCGCAGCGGGGAGGATGATTCTGCGCGGTTACGAGTTCGCGAGATTCTCAAGCGAAACCCTCGTTTCTTGCCAGCGATTGACGATGAGATGCAGTTTGCTGTAGATCGACAGGACTTTCGGACAGCGATTGCGGCCCAGTTGAACAGGGTTGCAGTGATGCGCGATCCACCGGCTTCCGAGTATTGTCGGTTGGGACTAATATGGCTCAGCATGTCCAATCTCGCGGAAGCGGAGTCAGCCCTGCTCGAAGGAATCCTGAAGGACCCTTACAGTTATGCGTGCCACGTCGGGCTTGGTCAAGTGTATTGGCGGAGCGGCCGGCTCCCTCAAGCGCGCGACAACTTCGAGTGGGTCGTGCGATTCTTCCCGGATACCGATGTAAGCACTTTCACGTCTCTGGCAGCGGTATACAACGCTCTCGGTGATAAGAAGACTGCACGATCAATTCTGCATAAGGGAAATCGCCTTTTCCCGGACAACGGAGAATTGCGAAAAGCGGATAGTCTCCTCGTCCAGTGAGTTCTTCGTCAACCATAAGCCGTCCGGCCACCGCCCTCAAAGCATATGAGGTCGACGCATGGCCTGAGCGAACGACCTGACTCTCCATCGGCGGGATGTCATTGGTTGCCTCTAAGTGCACCAAAGAGACTGGTGTTCCTTGGAACGTAATCCTTTTGGTTAACCGACAGCCAAGCCCTTCTGGTCGCGCTCTGACGTGCAAACGCATCGTTCCTCCTCTCTGCGGGCGCTGCAATAGGGACTGAAGTTCGCTCGCGGCCAACCTTCTAATTCAAGGCGGGACGCTTCTCGTTTTAATTAGTAGGATAGTCCCGCGGGTGATTAGGACTGGGGCGGAAAGAACTGGTAGGCGATTTAAGTTCTCCGGCCGTAATTGCAGATATCTCTGACCGGACATTTGGTGCAACACGGCTTTGAACGCTTGCAAAGTTCCTGACCATGTTGTCGGAGCAACTGGTGTGCTCGGATGAGCGAATCGTAGTCCTTGGGTAGTTGCCCACGTATTGCATCCTGAATCGAACGATAAGTTGCCGAATAATTTTTCTGCTCATCAGCGAAACCCACTCGACATAACACCCGCAACCCATTCGATTCGAGTGCCATGAGCGGGTAGGAGCGAGTGAGCAAGAGAATCTTCTCCGCACCCGGATCACCGATGCCTGGAAATCTCTTCAAAGCCTTCTTCGCTTGTGGCAATGGCTTGCGAAGCACCGAACCGAGGTCTGACTGGAATTCCTCGTAAGCGATTTTGGCAATTGTGAGCAGTTTTTCCGCGCTCACGTCAGGAAGTATGCCAGCTTTGCCGATTGTTGCCAGAGTAGAGTGCTGAGCACCAAGAATCTGTTCGGGGCGTGTTCCGATGGTTCGTTTGAGAATGACGAACGCTTCGGCTCGACGCTTGTCGTTCGCCAGATACGCGATGTTCTCCCAAATGATTAGCTCCAGTGGGTCAGTCGAGAGCAGCGGCCCAGGAGCACCATAGTGTTGCAGGAGTTTATCCAGCAGCTTAGAAAGCGCACTGGTTGCCATCCGCCCCCATTTCTCTTGGCTGTGGACTGCACTCCAGATTGTATGACTTTGGCTGACGACCAATCAGTAAAATCGCACGGTCGCTGTCTTTGGAGATGCCGCTTCGAATTGACCTCCCCTTTTCTGTTAGATGTTGTGACGAATCGACGCCGAGCAGACTATTGCCGAGATCGAGTGCCTCAAGCGCATCTTCGCGGTGCCGGATACGAGACCGCTGAGTCCGAGCGACCTCGCGGCTGCGAATCGAAGACACGGCGAAATGCTCGCGCACAGCCCGTGGTTTCGCCTTTGGCAACAGTACGGGGTTTGCTGCCGACCTGAAGCTGACGCCGGGCTACGGCTTAAGGTCTAGTGCCTCACTGCCGTCGAGTGCCCTCAGCAAAGCACTTCGCCTACCAATCCGAATGCAGCAACCAGCCGCCACGCTTGAGGGACGGTGTATAACTTCATTGTTTCCCAACCGTTTCTCTCTTCAACCGCTCGATCTGCTCCAGATGATTCGGCCCGTGTTTCGCCATCATCCTCACGTAGTCTGCAACCGTGACCCGATGGTCCAATTCGGGATGGCGTGCGGATTTTTGCAAGCCTTCCGCATTCAGCCGCCGCAGCAAACCTACGTTGGCGTGGCGGTTGAGTCCGTAGAGAGCGATCAACTCCGGGGGTGAGGATTCCAGATACCCCAGATTCTTCGCCCAAGCGTCCTGATCAATCGGCGCAATCACCGGGTCTTTGTCAGCGAGCATTTGCCGAATCCGATAGGCATACAGGATTTCCATATCAGCTAGATGCCCAAGAATCTCTAAAATGCACCATTTGTCAGGGGACGGTTTATAGCGCAACGTTTTCTCCGGCAGGCCCAACACGGCGGCAGCAATTTGTTTAGGGCTCTTCTCGGCGGCATCGAGATGGTTTTTCAGTTCGGCTTCGGTCACCAACGCCTCACTCGGTAATCGGCAATCGTAATTCGAGTAAATTGTAAAGCGCGATGCGTGCGGGGAGTCAACGGTCGAAGCGGTGCCGGGGGGAGTGTAAACTGAATGTTCTGTTAAATCCAACCTGGCGGCACGGGCGGGGGACTGTGCGATTGTCATCAGCGGTGCGCAGGCGCATGGACTGCTTTCTTTCCAAGGGAGAGGCCCTCACACACGACCTCAAAAAGATGCTACACAGGGTCAATGGTTGGGCTAGAGCTGCGACGGGCCAGCGGTAGATGGAGGGTTTTGCACGCATTCCGCCAGGGCAATGCAACCATCATGGACCACTGAATGCTCCGATCGGTGTGCGTCAGGATCGCCTCGGTCACGAGAAAGCCGAGACGATTCTCGGCTATACTCATGCAATTGGTGGGGTGATCGAAGAGTTGCCGACGAAATCGGCGAGATTCTTTGCCCTGACTTTGCCCAAATGGCCTGAGGTTGAAGCACCTAAGCAGTTGCCAGTACAATGAGATAGCGTTGAAGGTTTCTGCTCAGGAAGAGGGCGCGGTACCCAAGTGGTAAGGGAGAGGTCTGCAAAACCTTTATGCGTCGGTTCGATTCCGACCCGCGCCTCCAGTCTTTTCTTGTAGTTTGTTGAATCTGCTGCAGTTGATTCTTTTCCTTCCTTCGCTCTCGATTGGCCCCATTCGGCGAAAATGGGCCACTTTCGATCTCAAAGGTGGACAAAAAGTGCCCAAGAGTTTGATGTTTCAATTGAGCCTGCCTTCCGGGGCCTTGTTTTCGTCCCGGCCAGCTCGGAGAATCTCGTCGTACCGCATCATGGCATCACGCTGGTGCTTGGCAGTCGGGTGGACGTAACGCTGAACGATGCGAATTAAATTGTGTCCCAGATTGCCGCTCTTTTCGTCTTCATCGCCCCTCCTGTTTTGAGAGACGATTTGAGCGGAGAAATCAGACTGAATACGTTATTTTCCGTAGCCCTTCGTCGCGAACGTAATGCTTGTCTGCGCGCTTGCGAACTCCCGGTTCGCCTGCTGCAGGAGAATGCCCGACTTTCCCGATCGAGCCGCCTCCAGCGCCGTTTTCAAAGACTCTGGAATCGGCAGCAGGATGCCAAGCTGCGTCATTTGCCCGCGGCACACCTCGGCGGCATGAGAAAGGCTGATCCGCACCGCGACTTTGTTTCCCTCAACCGCGTAGAAAGCGAAATCGCTCAGCAGATCCGCCCCGAAGTAATAACTGCAATCCTTCACTTGAACGGATTTGAATTGAATTACAGCCACCAGCTCCGCCAGCGACGCCGGCTGCGGACCCTCCAGGTTTTTTAGCGCATCCGCCACGAGTTTGTCGCCGCGCAACGCCGACAAAATGCTGCCCTCGGGGAAGATGTCCGTCATGCTGGTTGACGCCGCCCGATCCGGCGCGCTCTTGCTCAAATCAATCGCCCGAAACCGTTTCGACGACGAAGGATGCGCTCCTCCACAATCGCAATCATCTTCCTGCTCCACACTCAAGAAGTGCCCAACCGCCGACAGAATGCGATAACTCCGCGCGCTCTGCATCGGCTGGTCGGCTGCCGGCTGGGAAATCTTGTTCCAGTCAGATTCCGCAATCGCCTCGAAAGACAACACCGGTGCGTTCGCGCGCGTGACCACGATGTCTTTCTTCGTCCACTCGATGGAAAAACCGTCGCTGCTCGACTTCCAGATCTCGTGCGCCTCGCTCGATGCGGCCTGCGCGCTGCCCGAACCGCCACACAACAACAGCACCGCAGCCAATGCAAACGCGTATCTGTACCGGGCTAAGCTCCATTCCGCCATCAAGCACCTTCTGTACCCAGAAGCTTTTGGAAGATTCACGAGAAACGTTATCCTGCCACCCGTGCGGCGTTGCATCCCTCCCGAATCCACGGCTATGGTGGCAGCCTCTGCCGCAGCCGGCTGGCGTGGATGTTGGTGTATGCCGCCGTAATATTCTGGTCGTAGTTGTTCACCGCATACCCCGCGCCGTTGTAACCGCGCGCAAAGCCCGCCCAATTATGATTCACCAGCGTGTTCTGCATGTGATTCGTGATGATGTATCCCAGAAAGCCCCGCAGGTGCATCGCCTCAGAGGTAAACATATCGTTGACGAACGTGCCGATGTCGTTCCAGTCGACGCTAAAGTTGAACCCCATGAGCTGAAACATGCCCCACGATGCCGACTGCCACGCATCCTCGTTTCTTAGGTGTCCTCCGGCTCCGTTGCGCAGAATCATCGCACCGTACATCAGGCTCCATTCGTTGGCCTGACTGCCGGTATGATATCGATTGCCCGCGGCCAGCGTCGGCTGCGAAAGGTGCGGATGCGTGCGGTCATAAATGCCGCCCGTCCTTCCATGGAAGATGTGCAGCTCGTAACGAATGATCGGGCGGCCATCACTGCCAAAACCCACTCTGCCCCCCGATTCAACCTGCGCCACTGCTTTCACCGAGGAAACCTCTGCGCCAATCCGCGCGGCCGCCGCAACGTAGTCCGGTTCTGACAGCGTAGGAGCGAGCGGATTTGGCGTGGGAAGCGTTCCTGTCAGATCACGATCAAACGTCAGCGGCGTAGGATTTGCCAGGAAGGTGCGCGCGTCTCCGACTTGTCCTGTGGTCTGCAAGTCTCCTGGTGCCGTCGCCGGCAAGCGCCGGTCGTGCACCACGTTGTACGCGTATTCGATCCGCCAGTTCACCCCTCCCGGAGAAGCCTGCTGCTGCCGCCAAAGCATCGCCAGATCCAGAGGGTCCAGCGCGGCGAGCGCACGTAGCATTTCATACATGTTGAGTCCGATCAGCCGCCGGAAAGCGTTGTCCCAATCTGGCGGCCCCGACTGCGCTCCGGTCGTGAAATCGATCGCATTCAGCACCGATTGAATAAAAAGCTCACACTCAGGACTCATGGGTCGCTTACTCCTATAACGTCCGTCTCAGTTAAAGGTCCGTCTCAGTCGAGAATTCTGCAATCCAAAGTCTCTATCCCATGAAGCAAACAGCCTTAGCTGGAATTGTCGCCTTTTTGACTTCAAGAACGGCACCAGCATACTCTCATCTTGCCGTTCCCAACACTGTAAGATTTCCATCTGGAGCGCCCCCTCAACAGTCTGTACCAAAGGGTGTGTAGCGCCGCGAGCCTTAAAAAGACCCCGCCTCTGTCACAATCTAGCGGGGCTTCTTGCTTACTTGTTACGCAAGAACGATCAGGCTTCTGGTGATCCGTCCTCCGATGACTCCCACTTCCCCCTGCCACAGGCGTGTTTGGAAGCCGTTGGGGGCCCCTTTGTCAGTGACCCACATCTTTCTTTTTGGCTCCTGTGACATACCTTCATTACTGATAATTCGTATGGTCCGTTTCAGTCCGTCTCAGTCCGTCTCACCGTCTCATGGCAAACTGGAAATCCAGGCTGGAGGTGCGCTAAGATGTGGTTACTTTGGCCCGCCGACTGACATAAACACACATCATCCAGTGTGCCATCTCGTCGAACTCAGAAGGTCGAGAGGAATAAGAAGAGAATGAGAACGAGCAAAAAGGGTCGCATTGGCCCTTCCGTCCTTATTTGGCTTGTCGCGTTATGTTTCTTCTCAGTTCCAGCAGCAGCCGGAAAGCGATCCCAGCGATTGCATAAGCATGTTCGCCCTGCCGTTACCAACGGCCAAGCCGCACGCGTCGGTCCGATGTCAAAGAATCAGCGCATGAGGCTTGCGATCATTTTGCCGCTTCGCAATCAAGGCGAACTGGCGAACCTGTTGAAACGGCTTTATGACCCATCCAGCCCCGATTACCGACATTTTCTTACTGTGGCTCAGTTCACACAACAGTTTGGCCCGACGAAACAGGATTACCAGGCTGTGGAGAAGTTCGCGAGATCTCAGGGTTTCAGCGTAACCAATCCACCTGCCAATCGCCTGCTGGTGCATATCAATGGCACAGTGTCACAGATCAACAAGGCTTTCCATGTCGCGATGACGACCTATCGCCATCCAACGGAGAACCGTACTTTCTATTCCCCGGATCGTGAGCCCGCACTCGACCTAAGCATCCCGGTGGCGCACGTTGCGGGGCTGAACAATTTCTCATTACCACGTCCGAAGTTCAAAAGGGCCCCCGCGAACTTTCGCCGCAATAGCACTGGCTCGGGGCCGAGTAGTGCGTATCTTGGTAGCGACATGCGTGTAGCCTACTACGGCGGCACCGCTCTCACAGGCAGTGGCCAGGCAGTGGGGCTGTTGGAGTTCGACGGCTACAACGTGAGCGATGTAACCGCGAGCTTTGCAGGACAGCCCAATAGCGTTCCCATTCAGAACGTCCTGCTCGACGGCGCCAGCGCCGGCTCCGACGGCGATGATGGAGAACAAGTTCTGGATATCGTGCAGGCGGCGTCCATGGCGCCCGGGATGAGCCAAATTCGCGTCTATATCGCTCCAGGCACTTCGCAAATCGGTGTCGGCGACGTTGACATATTCAATGAAATGGCAACCGACAATATCGCCAAGCAACTCAGCTGCTCGTGGGGATGGAATCCGGACGATAGTTCGCAGCTCGACCCCATATTCCAGGAATTTGCAGCACAGGGTCAGAATCTTTTCGTTGCTTCTGGAGACGCAGGAGCGTACACGGGATCGAACTCTACCGACAATAGCTATCCGGCGGAATCCCTGTACGTTGTGGCCGTGGGCGGAACAGACTTGACCACAAATGGAGCGGGCGGCCCTTGGCAATCGGAAACGGCGTGGCTCGACAGCAGCGGCGGCCCTGCCGACGATGGCTTCGCGATTCCGAGTTGGCAGGCCGGCATTGCGAATTCCTCAAATCAGGCTTCCACGACCATACGCAATGTTCCGGACGTGGCGGCAGAAGCGAATACCGATAATTATCTCTGCGACCAAGGATCCTGCACGGGAGACTATGGTGGCACCAGCTTCGCCGCGCCGCGATGGGCCGGCTTTCTTGCGCTCGTCAATCAGCAAGTAGTGGCGCACGGGACCTCAACTCTAGGGTTCATTAATCCAACCATCTACTCGATTGGTCAAGGTTCCAGCTACAACGACGATTTCCACGACATTACCAGCGGAAATAACAATAACGGCCAAGGGCAATCGTACAATGCCGTGGTTGGCTATGACTTGGTGACCGGATGGGGAAGCCCGAACGGACAGAATCTGATCAATACCCTAGCTGGATCTTCGTCCTCAACTTCACCCTAACGCGTCGCCATCAAGTTATCCAACCCCGACGCCGGCGGCATTAGCCGCGCCGGAGCGCCTGGGATCAACCGGGTTTTTGCTACGGTCCAGGGGCTCCGTGGGCGTGCTGCTCGGCAACGGAGACGGGACTTTCCAGCCAGCGGCAGGTCTCCGGCAATTTCGGGCACAGCACGGCAGGACTGAATCAGGCTGTAAACACTGCAACCACGAAAACTTCCCTGGCTTCGTCCGGCGGATCCCGTGGGTCGTCAGTCGCCAAACACTGCAATGCTCAACCGTGAGCCTCGTTAAGTTAGTTAGTTGGTGCTGGAGCGGATGAGCCTCGGCGAAGCAAATCCTTTCGATAGAGAATTGCGTACAGGATGGACACGGGACAACCCACACTGACACAGAAGAGTACTCCCTTCAAATTGGTCCATTCCACGGGTCCCCACCCAAGGAGCCGGATAAACAAAGAGAAGCACAAACTGAACAGAACACCGATAATGCCGCATTCTGAAATCAGGCGAACTGTAGTCGCAATATGCGCTGACCGGACCATGAGATACAAGCGGGTAATGACGCCACTCACAAAACCAAACAGACAAGCAGGGACAAGCGCAATGAACAAGGTCGCAAAAGCAAAAATGAGAAACCCTTTCAAGTCATGGACCTCAGGAGCCGGAACAACCCAGAACAAAACCACCCATAGTGTCGAAATCAAGGTGGCGGCACAGGCACAGAAAATCCCGGCCATTAACACGTCAATTGGTTGTTTTGGCTCGCAATTTGATGCTGGTACGGCCCTATAGAAAAATATTACATCGGACCCGTCTGATAGCTGTTGCAAAATCGCATTGCACTCAAAAACCCTGCTGACGGGCGAACAGACGGGGCAAGCTTGCACTGACGCCACTTACGAAGTGATACCATTTTAGCGTATGAAAATTGCCCTCCTCTCTCTCTGTGCTAGGGCTGACGGTTGGTGCGTCTGGTCAGGAGTCTGAGGAGTTTGCGGGAGAAATTCACGGAGTCGTCGTCGGCCAAGACGGGCAACCCGCAAAGGGAATGAGATTGGGCGCTGATATGCAGTGCACGTGCATTCTGGATGAGGGACACCATCACAAATCAAGCCGGAAAATATCACTTTCAACGTTTGCCGTTTGGGAAGTACTCCGTCGTTGAAGAATTGGGTGCTCCTCCCCTTGGGGTTGCTGAACTGATGGTTGACCACCCAAACGCGGAACTTCGTGCAGAGCTTCCTCCCAAGGTAGGCATTCTGATGATCCATCGGACCGACCGAGTAACTGGCGCAATCATTCCGCGAGTCTGCGTAAAGGTGGCGGCCCTTGACGGCCCAGACTCGCGGTGGTCTGAGTTATGGGCTGACAGCTCAAATTGCCTCTTCTATCCCGACTGCGCCATTCCAGTTCCTCTCGACAAACAACTGCTCGTGCATGTGTCATCTGCGGGATTTCAGGAGTGGAATGAGAGCGCGGGAAGGGGAAAGCCAATTCTCGTGGACTCGGAAGCTCGCTTGGCTTGGGATATCCAGCTTGAGCCGCTCCCACACCGAACAGGACGACGCTCTGGCGACTACCAACTGTTGCAATATCTCTTTTGCGCTCATCGCCCTTCGTGACCGGGGTTTTGAGCGCTTATGGCCTGGTTTCGACAGTTATCGGCTCCCCCCTTCAGCGCGATGCAAAAGAAAAGCGCCCCGAGCGTTTACAAAGACATCCGTGCAGATCCAGTGCTCACTGATATGCTCGTCCCGTCGCATTGGCTTTCTGAGGCGAGCGGCTATGAAGACTGCAGTTCACAGATGGTTCTCTGATCGGTGGGCGTCCAACACATCGGGTACCTATTGGCGGACGCTGCCGATGCTGAGCAGGGGGAAGTTCCTGGTCGCGGCGTTTATCACCTGGTGCGCGGTCGGTTT
>Ga0209624_10001057_pt1 | contig 22828 bp, 19 predicted proteins | sample JacPinW_OM2H0_O1_FD_188565 | JGI IMG/M metagenome (GOLD analysis project Ga0209624, IMG submission 188565) | Forest soil microbial communities from Algoma, Ontario, Canada - Jack Pine, Ontario site 1_JW_OM2H0_O1 (SPAdes) (version 2) | ecosystem: Environmental > Terrestrial > Soil > Boreal...
GCTTCTTAGACGAGGGAATGAGCGCTGCGCCCGTGCCTAAGACTTTGCGCACTGGCGCGCCGAGTTTGGGATGCAGCAGCGCCGCGGCATGTTCGAGCTCGCCGTTCTCGCCGACAGCCGCCGCCTTGCCATAGCTTTCCGCGGTCGATCCCTCGATGCCGAGCGCCGCGACCGCGCGCGCGGCGAGAAGAGCGCCGAGCTCCTCCCCGACATCGATCAGCGGCGAGAGATCCTCGACATAGCGGCCGGCAAAAGGATTCTCGATCACCGCCACGGCGACAGCGCGCCGCGTCGGCGGCTCAACAGCGCGATCCATCTCGACGCGCGTCTCCTCGACGACAGTCACGAGTTTGCGAATCTTCGCCTTCATCTCAACCCATCCAATCCCTTGATCTGGGAAGCCTCGAGACCGCCGGCACGATTGTGCACGCGCGGGCCGGTGGTCATCGCAAGCGCGAGCAGGAGTTCGTCGGCGCGCGGCGCGTCGGCGACGCCGACCTCGATCGCGTCGAAATGACTGCGCACGTAGGACGCGTTGATATGCGTGATTGGCACGTCGAGGCGTGCGCCGGGCCCGGCGACTTTTTTTGCCGACGGCACGATCGCCATGGTGCCGCCGAGCGCTTCCCGCATCGCGTAGCCGCCCGGGACGTGCCAGAGCGCGCCATGCTCGATCTCGCCCGCGTCGCCGACAATGGCGCCTTTGCCATAACCCTCGACTGTCTTAGGGTCGCCGCCGAGCGCGGCGATCAGCGCGTTCGCCATATCGAGTCCGAGCGGCTTCAGATCGTGGGAGAAGCCGACGATGTCCTCGACATAGCGCCCAGCGAAGGGGTTCCTGATGACGACGAGGATCGCCGCGCGGCGATAGGGAGACTTCGCCACGGGGCCGCCTTCATGGAAGATCTCCTCAACCAAGGTGACTTGCTTGCGAATCTCAACCGAAGGCATGGCGCGCCTTTTCGTCATTGGGGGCGATGGCGGGGATTCGGCCGAGGTGACGGCTTGCGGGGGCGCCAACAAGGCGGGTCCGTTCGCCGAGCCTTAGCGCCGCCGCTTCGATGAGGCCGAGATTCCGCCAGTGCTCAGCCTCCGCTGCGCCGAAGGCAAGGGCATGTTCGGTTTCGCCAGGCGTCAACGGTCCAACGGCGACGGTGACGCACCGCTCCCCGAGGTCGCTTTGGGGGTCGAGGTCGCACGCCGGCGTGCGCCGGATCGCGGGATGGCCGGGAATGTCGACCGCGTTGGCGATCAGCGTCGCGGCGGCGTCGGCGAGCGTGGCGGAACCCGCCAGGACCGTGACAGCGTCGGCGGCGCCAAGCGAGAAGCTGCGTCCTCGCCAGCCCGACGTTGCGACGCCGCGCACGCGGTCCGCGGCGCCGACCGTTGCACGGCCGAAGAGGCTCGGCCGGTCCGGGCGATCGATCAAGCCGATTGAGAACGTCTCGCCGGGACCCAGGTGAAGCGCGATGTCGCCGCCATTATTGACATAGGCGCGCGCCAGCCTTCGCCCTGTCGTCATAGCCTCGAGGATTTCTTCGGCCACGGCGCCGGCGACAGCGGCCATCGGCGTGAGGAAGCGCCGCGCGCGGAACGGCGCGACTGCCGCCGCCATCCGGCGAGCGACCGCACCCTGCGGGGCCCGAGCGGCGCGTGGATCCGCCCGCAGCAAAGGAAGCTCCGCACAGAGCTCATCAAGGATGGTTTCGAAGCGGCCCCACGCCGCGGCGTAGGCTTCTTCGGCAACGCCCATCTCGCCAAAGGCTTCGACTATGAGGTCCATCGGTCCGTCGTGCAGATGTAGACGTCCATCGGCAAGACGTCGCTGCTGCGGCGGCGCTCTCATGCTTTGCGCCTTGCGCCAATGGGGCGCGCCACCGCGCCGTTGGTGAAGATATTGTTCGGGCGCTGGGCGTGCTCGGCAACCACCTCTTCAAGCGGCCGCACTTCGTCGACATGGCCGCCGAGCACCGCGTAATCGTCAAGGCGCAAGGTAAATTCAATCGGCGCGACGATAGCGGGCGTCGGAACGTAGCCGAAGGAGTTCTCGGGCAAGAGCGTGACGTCGACCATGAAGGTTATGCCGCCGCCCGGCCATACGGTGACCGGGGCGCCGCCGGCGGTCACGGTCGTCAGCGCCTGGCGCACTGAGCGGGTGAGTCGAACGGGATTCTCTGTCACGCCGGCACGCAGGGAGCCACCGGCGCCCGCCATGAAGAGGACCGAGCAGAGAGCCGGCTCGCAGTTCTCGCTGATCCGCTCGACCGATTCGCGTAAGGCCTCCGGCAGCTCCGCCTCGACAGGGCGTAAATCCTCGTCGAGCCGATAGAACGCGTGCTGCTCGCCGGTCGTCGAGACCATCAGCATCGTCATGCCGCTGCGTGCGATCTTCGGATTGAAGCCGGCCACGATCTCGAGTGGATCGGAGACATTCGTTCCGCCCCAGCCGGTCCCGGGCTCGGCGACATGAAAATAGCGGCCGGGCGTCGAGCGGCGCCCTTTCATCCTGATGCCGGTGTCGCGCATGCCTAGCAGCTTGCCCGCCTGGTGCTCGGACAAGACACCGGTGATGTGATCGTCGACCACGACCACTTCATCGACCTTGTCGCCCCATTGCTTGGCGAACATACCAATGGTTGCCGAGCCACAGCCGACCCGCATGCGCTCCTCAAGTTTGCCATTAATGATCGGCGCCCTGCCGGCCTGCACGATCACGCTCGCGCCGCCGTCCACGACAAGCTCAACACCTTTTCCGTTGCAGAGATTGAGGAGGGTATCGCAGGTGACGCGACCCTCTTTCTTGCCGCCGTGCGTGAGGTGGTTGACGCCGCCGAGCGAGAGCATCTGCGAACCATATTCGCCGGTCGTCACATGGCCGACTGGCTCGCCCTCGGCGCGTACAATTGCGCATTCCGGACCGAGATGGCGATCGGTGTCGATTTTGAGCTTCACGCCGCAATAGCTGTAGATGCCCTCGGTGACCACCGTCACCATGTCGACCCCATCGACCTTGGAGGAAACGATGAAGGGGGCGGGCTTATAGTCGGGGTAGGTGGTGCCGGCGCCGACAGCGGTGACGAGTGGACCGGGTCGCCGGAGGATGTCGCCGCTCCAGGCAGCCTCAGCATTGACGAATGGCACGACCTTGCCGCCTTCGTTTACGGTCCGGTCGAGCAGCACATGCGGGTCGACCCGCACCAATTGGCCATCCTGGTTCGCGTAACGGTCGCACGCTCCCGTCATCCCGGGCAGAATGTAGCACATGACGGGACAGGCGTCGCAGCGGATCTTGTCATCGGCCTCGGTCATGCTCGCGTTCCGGCTGCTTCTAGGATCGCCTGGCGGAGCCGGTCCGGGGTCGCGGGCGCGCGACGGATTCGCACGCCGGTCGCATGATGGATGGCGTTAAAGATCGCAGGCGCGGTCGGAATCAAAGCCTGCTCGCCGATGCCCTTGGCCCCAAACGGGCCGACCGAGGAGCCATCCTCGATCAAAATGCACTCGACCGGCGGCATGTCGCCGATCGTCGGAATCAGATAGTCGTGCAAGTTCTCCCCGTTGCCGGGGAAGAACTCCTCCATCAACGCGAGGCCGAGGCCCTGCGCCGCGCCACCCTCGATCTGGCCCTCGACCAGCGTCGGATTGATCGCCCGCCCGACATCGTGCGCGCAAACGAGGCGCAGCACTTTGACACGCCCAAGTTCCACGTCGACCTCGATCTCCGCCATATGCGCGCCGGAGCCGAACACGGCGTAAGGATTGCCCTGCCCGTTCTCGTCGAGCGGCGTGGTCGGCGGATCGAACGTCTCGACGACCTCCACTACGAAGCCGGAGGCGTTGACCGGCAAGACCGCGAGTTCAATGCGCCGCTCGTCGTCGGCGTCCGCGATGGCGACCGAGCCGATGTCGAAACGTAGCTTTGCGTCCTCGCCAACGTTCGCGAGACGTAGGAGCTCGCGTCTCATCGCGCGCCCGGCGAGGGCGGCGGCGTTGCCTGACACGAAGGTCTGACGCGAGGCAGAGGTCTTGCCGCAGTCCGGCGTAATGTCGGTATCCGCCGACACGAGATCGATCTGGCCGATCGGCGCGCCGAGCGCGTCCGCACAAATCTGCGTGATCGCCGTATTCGAACCCTGACCGATATCGACCGCACCCTGGAACAGATCGAAGCGGCCGTTGGGCTTGAGGCCGAGGCGTATCGTCGAGGGATTCGACATCGAGGTGTTGCCGCAACCATACCACATGCCGGCGACGCCGACGCCGCGCTTGAAGGGGCCTCCAGCCTCGGCGTTGTGCCGCACTGCCGCGGCGCGGGCCTCAATCCAGTGGGGACGCAGCGACTCGAGACACGCCTTGAAGCCCATGCCGTCCGCGAAGATCTGGCCGGTCACAGTCGGCTCGCCCGCGCCAAGCGCGTTGAGGATGCGGAACTCGAGCGGGTCGATGTTCAGACGAAGCGCAAGCTCGTCGTAGAGTTGCTCTTGCGCGATAGCGCTCTGCGGCACGCCGAAGCCGCGAAAGGCGCCGGCGGGCACGAGATGCGTGTGGATCGCGCGGGTCAGCGCACGATAATGTGGCATGCGATACGGGCCGGAGGCGTGGACCGGCACGCGGTTGGCGACCGTTGGGCCCCATGAGGCGTAGGCGCCGGTGTTGAAATCGGCGGCGAAGTCCATCGCCGCGAGACGCCCGTCGCGCATCGCTCCCACCCTCGCGACCATGCGCGCCGGATGCCGCTTGGTCGTGGTCATGATCGATTCGCGGCGCGAATAAACCATGCGGACAGGTCTATCGAGCAGCCAAGCGGCGACTGCAATGAAGGGTTGAATCGATAGATCGAGCTTGGCGCCGAAACCGCCGCCGACCGCTGTCGGGATGATGCGCACCTGCTCCGGCGCGATTCCAAGGATCTTCGCAACGTCGTCGCGGTCCATATAGGGCGCCTGCGTGCAGGCCTGGACCTCGATGCGGTCGCCGACACGGCGAGCAAAGCCCGCCTCGGGCTCGATATACGCGTGCTCCACAAACCCTGTCTCGAAAGCGCCTTCGACAACAATATCCGCCGCGGCGAGGCCCGCAGCGACATCGCCGCGCGCCACCCGTCCGGTCGTTAGGATATTATGAGAGCGGCTCGGATGAATACGTTCGGCGCCTTCTTCGAGCGCCTCTTCGAGCGTCGTGAGCGCGGGTCGCGGGCTCCAGGTCACAGGAAACGCCGCAAGGTCGAGATCACGCATCGTCTCCCTGTCGCCGACCACCAGCGCCACGGGCTCGCCGCGAAAGCGGGCGACGCTCACCGCGAGCACCGGCTGGTCCGCGAAAGGCGCGATAACGCCATAGCAGTTCGCGCCGGGGACATCCTTGGCGGTGAAGACGTCGACGATTCCGGGATGAGCGCGTTGAAACGCCTCGACGTCGCCGAGAGCGAACGAGGCGTGCGCGTGAGGCGATCGGACGACGCGCGCCATCAGCGCCTCGGCCGGCCATTCGTCAGCGCCGAAGATTTCGGCGCCCGAGAGTTTGCGGACGCCGTCGAGGCGCGGAACGCGACGACCCACCGCGGCGCCCACATGCGACTCCGTGGCGTGATGAGAGCTGAGGTGGTGCACGTCGCTCACGGCGTCAATAATTGCTCGATAGCCGGTGCAGCGGCATAGCACACCGGCGAGCGCGTGCTGGATTGTCTGCTTGCTCGGCCGAGCATCCCGCCGTAGTAACGCGACTGCGGAGATGAGGACGGCTGGCGTGCAGACGCCACATTGCGCGGCGCCATGTGCGTGCAAAGCGGAACGCAACTGCGCGACGATCGCCTCCTCGTCGCCGAGGCCTTCGATCGTTTCAATCGAACACCCGTCCGCTTGCCCCACGGGGGTCAAGCAGGCGCAAACCGGCTCACCGTCGATGAGCACCGTACAGGCTCCGCAATCCCCGGCGTCGCAGCCGACCTTGACGCCAGTGAGGCCACATTGCTCGCGCAGGACGAGACTGAGGCGTTCGATCGGCGATCCGGAAATGCGCGCCGGTTTTCCGTTGAGGGTCAACGAGACGCCGGGCGCGCGTTCGAGCATCAGACGACGCCTCCCGCCTGGCGAAGCGCACAAGCGTCGATCGCCCGCCTCAGCAACGTCAATGCGGCGTCACGCCGATAGTCCGCGCTTGCGCGGACGTCGTCAATCGGCGACAGCTGCACAAGGTCTTTTGCCTCTATCGACCGCCCGAGGTCCGGGGACGCCGGCGCGCCGATCAGACGGTGCTCCGCTTCCCTCATCCGCTGCGCGACCCCGGAGCAGGCGCCGACGGCGATCCGCGCGTCATGCACAATCCCCTCGACGACGTCGAGCGCGACCGCGACCATTACGATTGAAATCACGAGATAGCGCCGGGCCCCAAGTTTGAAGAAGGCCGACCGCGTCGTCGAGGCGGGCAGCGGCGTTAGGATCGCAGTCATCACTTCGTCAGGCGCCAGCAGGGTGCTTCGAGCGCCGTTGGCAAAAACATCGAGCGCGAGACGGCGCGTCCCACGCCGGGAGGCGAGTTCCACTTCGGCGTCGAGGATCAGTAGGGGCGGCACCCCGTCGGCGGCAGGCGACGCGTTACAAAGATTTCCGGCGACCGTGCCTCGATTTTGGATCTGAACGGAGCCAACGTCTCGTGCGGCGGCCTTCAGCGCGTCGAACGCGGGCGGCAGATCTGCCGCCACGATATCGCTCCACGTCGTCGTCGCGCCAATGCGCACGGCGTTGCCCTGGAGGCGCACACCGCGCAATGCCGCTATGGTGGTGACGTCGACGTAATTGCCCCGCAGCGGAGACTCGCCCGCGCCTGGAAAGATGTCCGTGGCCCCGGCCATGACTCGGGCGCCTTCGGCCAGCAATCCGAGCGCGTCGTCGAGGTTGGAAGGACGAGTGTACATGCGAGCGGCTCACGCGTCGGATGTTTGTATGCAAATGATCGAGCCGAGCCCGCGCTTTGTCAAGGACCGTCGGTTAGAGGCCAATACTGCTCATCATCCGCGCCTATCCCGGAGGTGTCGTTTTCCTCCGAACCTGGATCCTTTGCGATAATCGCGCAACGTTGTGATATGTGTGTCCTTTCTCCGGGCTTAACCCCTGGGCGCTCTCGCGGCCTGGATGGCGGAGCTGAGGGGGATTGAGCCGCGATGCACTTGGCGGTGCATTCGCAATCTGCTCCTTATGGTTCGCAGAATTCTACAAGGACGGAAACCGCTCCTGCTCGCGCGGAGTTGATTCGACTATCAGCCCAGCGCTTTCCGTCTACTTACGCCGCGGTAAGCGAGTCAATTTAGAGCCGCTCAGGGGCATGCTCTCCCGTTTCGGTAATCAGGCGCGGTCAGTGGGCAAGGGCCCGGAGAGTTTAATATCTCGATGATAACTGGCCCTCGGGGAGAGAGGCGGCAAGCTCGGCCTGCGCCCTGCTCGCTGCGATCGTCCCGTCCCCGTCCGATCCCGCGTAAGAAGCAGTCAGGTCCGGATCGGTGAGGAAAAGATCGGGATTAAGTCTTCACAAAGTGCCTCGGTCAAAACCAACTCATGCCGTCTTCCTTCCTGGGAAGTTGCTTCGAGCGGGGCGCTCGGTCAGGCCGGGGACTCCGGCTCGGCGTCCCCGGAGCGGAAAGCGTTCAGCCGTCGCTTCATGTCGCTCAGGCGATTCAGATGGCTGCTCTCGCGGCGCAGCGCAACGGCGGTCGAGAGGATATCGACCAGCACGAGCGCTGCGATACGCGACGTAGTCGGGGTGTAGACATTTGTGTTGTCCAGCGTCTCGACCAGAATCGTTATGTCGCAGAGCGCGCTGACTGGACCCTCGGCGCCGACAATTCCTATCACCGTCGCCCCATTCGCCTTCGCAATCTCGACAGACTGGACGATCTGCCGGGTACGGCCGGTATTCGAGATCGCCGTCAAAACATCGCCCTGGCGCATCATCGAAGCCATCATGATCTGCTGGTGCGAGTCAGCCTCCGCCCGACAGGGTGTGTCGAACAACGGGAACTTTTGCTGGGCGTCCATCGCAACGATGGCGGAGGCGCCAAATCCGAAAAACGTAATCGAGGCGGCGCCGAGGAGAGTCTCGACTGCCCGCTCCACAGCCGTGCGGTCGAGATGCTGACGTGCCCAATCAAGGCTCGTCAGCGTGTATTCGAAGATCTTATCAGCGACCGCGCCAAGCTCATCCCTCTCCGAGATGACCGAGTGAGTAGCCGACCGTCCGAGCGCCAAGCTCTGTGCGAGCCGAAGCTTGAACTCTTGATAGCCCGAAAAGCCGGCCGCGACGCAGAAGCGGATCACCGTCGGTTGACTCACGGCTGCGAGCCTCGCGGCCTCGGCGAGGCTAGACTCCAGGATCCGGGCAGGATCCGCGAGCACAAGGTCTGCGACCTTGGCTTCAGATTTGCGCAAGCTCGGCCGGACCGCGCGCACCCTTTCGAGCGCGCTGACCCCTGAATGCCTCGCGCCGGATTCCAGCATCGCCTCCCAAGAACCTATCGCGCCGATGCACAGGCTAGGATCGGCCGATCCTGTCTCATCCGGCGTCAAACCATTGGCGTCGTTGCTGTGCTTCGAGCGATCTCAGACAAAGTCTCGAATTCCGGACCGTGCGCGGGGATGCGGATGTGAAAGACCTCCGCGATGACCTGCGTCCAGCCGTACAGGAAGTAGGTCCAGCCGTCCTCGATCCGGAGGGAGCGACTCGTTTCTTGCGCACGCGCCTGATCGAGGAAGGCGAGATCGCCGCGATAGTTGAGGTCCCAGACGATGGAACGTTCGGGAAAGCGCGCTCCGCTGGTCAGCGGCGAGCCGGGCGCGTCTTTGCCAAGACCGGTCGCGTTGATCACGAGCGAACCGTGACGCAAGTTCGCGAGCACCGCGTCGTTGTCGCTCGCCTGTGGAGCAAGGACGTATTCGGTCGGAACACCGGCATGGAGCGCTGTATGAATCCGACGGATCTCCTCAAGCCGCGGTGGGCTTCGGTCCGAAACGATGATGCGAGCGGGCCGGTCGGCGCCGCGGGCCTTCTGCATGAGATGCCAGGTTAGCGCGATGGTCGAGCCGCCGGCGCCCATGGAAAAGACCTCGGCGCCGGTTTGTCCGAAGTGCCGCTCGGGAAGAAAACCATCAAGAGCGAGGCCGGAAGAAATCGGGTCCTTAGCATGGCAAACGAGGTTCCCATCCTGTTTCGAAAGGCAGCTTGTTTCGCCCATGAAGACCGCGTGCGGGTCGATGACATCGAATAGGTCGCGGCAGGCGTGATAGAGATCGATCTTGTGCGTGGTAATCAACGCGCCAAGCGACTTGGCGTCATTCTTCAGGAATGTGACCGCGGCGCGATAGGCGTCGGGGGCCGCGTGCAACGGAAAATCGACTCCCTTGATGACGGCGTCGCGAAGCCCGAGCTGTTTCGCCCAGGCCGGGAATACCTTCATGATCGAACTCTTCGCGGTGGTCACGCCGAAGAAATAAAGCGTTGGGGCAATCGCGCGTTCGAGCTTCGTCATCGCCAAACGCTCGTGATCCGGTGAAGATTTCGCACGGTCCGTCGGTTCACCTTTCGGCCTTCCCAAACGGGCGAGCCGAGTGTAGGAGGTTGCCCGACGCAGGAACGTTGCGTGAGATCTTACAACGCGGATGCATAAACGCGCTCGACGCGCCTAGCGGACCGCCCTTGGTATCCCGCATTGTCTACCAGCATCCATCCGCCCTTCCCATCGTCAACGACGCGGCTCTTCATGCCACCCGCTTCCTCGATGATTGCGTAGTCCTGACCGGCGTCGGCTGGATATGCGAACGTCATCACCAGCTGGGCAGAACCGGTGTTGACAGAGCGATGAATCCAGTAAGGCGGAACGTAGCAGAGGGTCCGCGGTCCAATCTCGACGGCTCGGATTTCGCCTTCCGGAGATTCGAGCAACATCACGCCGCATCCACTCTCGCCGTAGTACATTTCTGGTCGGTTCGCGTTGGCGTGGATGTGGCCGCGGGTGAGGAAGTATTCGCGTCCGACCTTTCCCGGCCGAACGCGCGTCACCCCCATGATCATGTCCCCGGGGTTAGCGGAGGGCTTGTAGTCGGTGACTTCGTAAACGACCTCGTCGCTCATCGCGCCTTTCAGTGCGTCGAAGGCCACGGCGTCCTCGTAGAGGCCCTCCAGGTCGGCGAGGGTTTTCACATAGTGGCTTGTGGCGCCCACCAGTTGGCCGCGAACGACGTCTACGCGGCAAACGCCCGGTTCCATCAGCGTCATGTCCCTCCCTCTCAAACGGGATTAAGGTGTCTTGGGCAGTTTGTAGTTTTGCTACATTACTGTCAACGCACATCCGCTAAGGCCCTCATTTGTGACAGCTAAAAACCATTTTTTAGACACAAATTGGTCGTCGTACACCGCACAACCGTCCAAATGGGTGATGAGTTCAAATTTTCTGCCTAAAAGCAAGCTTGACGTAGTTTAGTTCTGTATCTAGGCTACAAAAAGTGCCCCTCGTGGGCCTAAAGACAGGGATGGTGGAGGAAACTCGATGAAGACAGCCTTTTCGGCTATTGCCCTTGCGGTAGCCTTGACCGCCGGCTCGCAGGGCGCCGCGCTAGCCGCCGACTGCAAGGTTGGCGTTGCGATGTACACGCTGAGCGCTCCCTATTTCGCAGCCCAGGTCGCCGCCGCCGTGGACCAGGCCAAGAAAGCCGGATGCGAGGTGTCGCAGTCCGACGGCCAGAACGACATGAGCAAGCAGATCGCCGACGTCGAGGACATGGTCTCGAAGGGCGTGAATCTTCTCATCCTGAACCCGCGCGATCCCGAGGGCCTCGTCGCAGCGGCGGACGCCGCGACAAAGGCCGGAGTCAAGGTCGTCGTGATGGATTCGAGCATCAACACCAAGGCGCATGTCATCACCCAGGTGCGCTCGTCCAACGACCAGAACGGCTATCTCGTCGGTGAGTGGCTGGCAAAGAAGATGCAAGGCACGCCGATCAAGATGATCCTGCTGTCTGGCTCTCAGGGCAACGAGGTCGGCCGCGACCGGCGCCTCGGCGTGTTCAAGGGCCTGATCGAGGGACAACTCGTCAATGAGGGCCACGCGGGCTTTCAGGTGCTCGGCCAGGGCTGGGGCTCCTGGGCGCAGGAGGAGGGTCTGAAGGCTGCCGAAGACCAGCTTCAGGCGCATCCCGATACCAACGTCATCCTCGGCGAAAACGACTCGATGGTGCTCGGCGCGATAAAGGCCCTCGAAGCCGCCGGCAAGAAGGACGTGCTCGTGCTCGCCGCCGCTGATGGCCAGAAGGAGGCGCTCGCCCTGATCAAGGAAGGTAAGTACGGCGCGACCGGTCTCAACGATCCCGATCTCGTGGCGCGCACGGCCGTGGACATCGGCCTCAAGGCGCTCAAGGGTGACCTCCCTGCCGACTATCCCAAGCTGGTCCTCACCAAGCCCGACGTGATCACCAAGGAGAACGTCGACAAGTACTATCGCAAGGAGGCGGTGTTCTGAGCTGCGAAACCCGCATCTGATCGAACAGGCGGCGGGCGTTTCGTCCGCCGCCCTCTCCATTCCCGCTGAGTGCGCCATGGCCGAACTCGCGCGGCTCGAAGCCATCACGAAGTCCTTTGGCGGCGTGCGCGCCCTGCGCGGCGTCGATTTTGACGTGCAGACGGGCGAGGTCCATGCGCTGGTCGGCGAGAACGGCGCCGGCAAGTCCACACTCATGCGCGTCCTCGGCGGCGAGATGGCGGCGAGCAGCGGCGAGGTGAGGATCGAAGGTAAACGCGTCGAGCTCCGTGGGCCCCGCGAAGCGCGCGCGCACGGCATCGCCATCATCCATCAGGAGCTGGCGCTAGCGCCGGACCTGTCGGTGGCGGAGAACATCTTTCTCGGAGAATTGTCGGGCGTCATTTCCTGGAGCGCGCTTCGCCGGCGCGCCTCAGAACTGATTACTTCGCTCGGATTCGAAATCGATCCGGGGCGCCGCGCCGGCACCCTTGCGGTCGCGCATCAGCAGGTCGTGGAGATCGCCAAGGCGCTGTCGCGCAAGGTCAAGATCATCGTTTTCGACGAGCCAACGGCAGTGCTCTCCGCGCAGGACGCCGGACGGCTGCACGGGATCATCGGCCGCCTGCGCTCGGAAGGCGTCGGCGTCGTTTATATCTCGCACCGCCTCGAAGAGGTGCTGACCCTTGCCGACCGCGTGACGGTGATGAAGGACGGGCAGGTCGTCGCAACGAGACCAGCGGCGGACCTCACGATCGACGAAATGATCCGCATGATGGTCGGCCGCCCAATGGCGGCTCTGTTCCCGGAAAAGAAGCCGCGCAAGATCGGCGACGAGCGGCTCGTGGTTCGCAATCTTCAGGCAGGCCGGCTCGTGCGCGACGTCGGCTTCTCCGTGCGCGCGGGCGAGATCGTCGGGCTCGGCGGCCTGGTCGGATCCGGCCGCACCGAGGTCGCGCGCGTGATCTTCGGCGCCGACAGGCTCGAAGGCGGCGCGATCGTGCTCAACGGAGCCGAAAGGAAGGTGCGTTCGCCGAAGGACGCCGTTAAGGCCGGCGTGTGCCTCGTTCCGGAGGACCGCAAGGCGCAGGGCGTGGTGCTCGAGGCGCCGATCCGCGTCAACGTCACGATGGCGCGCCTATCCGCGGTCGTGAACCGGTTCGGCTTCATTCGCCGCGCGCTCGAACACAGGATCGTGACGGACCTCGGCGCGAGCCTCAAGCTCAAGGCCTCACGCATCGAGGCGCCGGTCTCCAGCCTCTCGGGTGGCAACCAGCAGAAGGTCGTGCTGGCCAAATGGTTCTTGGCCGGCGGCGACATCATCATCCTCGACGAGCCGACGCGCGGCGTCGACGTCGGTGCGAAGAGCGAGATCTACGGCCTCATTCTCAAGCTCGCTGAAGAAGGCAAGGCGGTGCTGGTGATTTCTTCCGAGCATCAGGAGCTCTTCGGCCTGTGCGACCGCATCCTTGTCATGGGCGAGGGGCAATTGCGGGGGGAACTTGCGCCGGCGGACTATAGTGAGGAGAAGCTGCTCTCGCTGGCGATCCCCCGAAGCCGATCACACACGAAGGTGGCGTAACCGATGACGGCGATGACCGGAGCCCCATCGGATAGCGGACGGCGGTTTGATTTCGGCGACTTTCTTCACCGCTTCGGCACGCTCGGTATCTTCATCGTACTCGTTGTGGCCGCCTCCTTCTGGTCGCCCAGCTTCCTGACCAGGTCGAACCTGCTTAATGTGCTGAGGCAGGTGGCCTCGAGCGCCGGCATCATGGCCGTCGGTATGCTTTATGTCATCCTGACGCGGGGCATTGACCTATCGGTAGGCTCGATCGCCGCGCTCGGCAGCGTGCTGAGCGCTTATTTCATCGCCTTTTCCGGATACGGCGTCCCAGTCAGCATTTTACTGGTCATTCTGTCCGGCGCGGCATGCGGCGTGGTTACAGGGTCTTTTGTCGCCTATCTGAAACTGCCATCCTTCGTGATGTCACTGGCAATGATGGCGATCGCGCGCGGCCTCTCGCTGATTTTCTCGGCGGGACGTCCTATTCCGCTAGGCGACGGGGGCGACGCACTCGCCGATTTCGGTTCGGGCTTCTTGTTCGGCCTGCCGCAACCGGTAATCCTGATGTTCGCGATCTTCATCATCGGCGGCATCGTTCTCAACTTTACGAGTTTTGGACGCATCATCACCGCCATCGGGTCGAACGAGGAGGCGGTGCGCCTTTCTGGCATTCCGGTGCCGCGCTACATCCTCGCGGTCTATGTGATCTCAGGGGCGCTGGCGGCGGTTGCAGGCATCATCTCCACCAGCCGAACGGGGGTCGGCTCCGCACAGGTCGGAATCGGAGCGGAGCTCGACGTGATCGCGGCGGTGGTTATCGGCGGCGCGAGCCTCATGGGCGGACGCGGCGGCGTCATCAACACGCTACTCGGCGCGCTGGTCATGGGCATCATTGCCAATATCATGAATCTCGCGGGCGTGCCGGGTTATAATCAGAACGTCTACATGGGACTGATCATCGTCCTCGCCATGCTGATTCAGTACGGCGCCGGATCGCTGAAGCGGTGATCGCATGGCCCGCGATCTGACCCTCTCCATCGACGTCGGTACGGGCAGCGTCCGCGCCGCGCTAGTGGATTTGGCGGGCGAGATCCTTCACATTGCCGCGCGCGAGCATGATCAGATTGTGCCGCAATTTGGCTGGGCAGAGCAGAGACCGCTTGACTGGTGGGACGGTGTCTCCGCCTCGATCCGCGACGTGCTCGCCTCAGTCGAGGACGGGCGCGAGCGGGTCGCTGCGATCTGTGCCTGCGGCCAGATGCACGGCACAGTGCTCGTCGACGACAGGGGACAGCCGACGCGTGAAGCTGCCCCTTTATGGAACGACAAGCGCACCGCAGAGCTCGTCGCCGATTTCGAGCGCGAGTACGGCGCCTCGGCCTATCTCGCCGAGAGCGGCAACCCGCCGACCCCGGCTTGGCCCGCGTTCAAACTGATGTGGCTCAAGCGGAACGATCCGGAGGGTTATGTAGCTGCGCACGTGGTACTCATGCCGAAGGACTACATCAACCTTCGCCTCACCGGCGAGATCGCGATGGACTCTGGCGACGCCTCGTGTAGCTTCCTCATGAATCCGCAAACGCGCCGCTGGTCGGAAACAATGATCGGCCTGCTCGACCTCGACGCCGCCAAGCTGCCGCCGATCCGGGAGCCGTTGGAGACTCTCGGCGCGGTCACGGCGGAGGCCGCCCGCGAGACGGGGCTTCGGGCGGGGACTCCCGTGCTGGTCGGCGGCGCTGACTATCCGATGGCGCTGCTCGGCTCCGGCGCCTGCCGGCCCGGCATCGCATCCGACGTGACCGGCACCTCCTGCATTCTCACGCTCATTGCCGACGCGCCGCTGCTCGATCCTGAGGTCTGCAACGTCGCGACCATCGAGGGCAATTGGGGGCCGTTCGTCCTGCTTGAGACGGGCGGCGACGCGATGCGCTGGGCGCGGCGAGCGTTTCACGAGAAGGCGCTCGCCTATAGCGACATCACCGCGCGCGCCGCCTCCGCGCCCTCGGGCTCGGACGGCCTCTTCTTCATGCCTTATCTCACGGGCGAGAGGCTTGGCGCGCACCGCAATGCGCGGGCGCAGTTCTTCGGCCTCGGGGCGGGGCATGGGCTCGCGCATCTCCATCGCGCCGTCCTCGAAGGCGTCGCCTTTGCCGCCGCCCGCCACCTCCGTATCATGGAAAAGGCAGCCGGCCGCGGGCTCGAGCGGGTCATAGCCTCGGGCGGCGGTGCCAAGACCGAGCTGTGGCTGAAGATCAAGGCAAGCGTTTATGGCGTGCCGATCGTGGTTCCGAAGGAGCCCGAATGCGGCGTCATCGGCTGCGCAGCGCTGGCGGCGACCGCCGTCGGCCGTTTCGCCCGGCTCGAAGACGCCGTCGCGGCTTACGTACGCTATGTCGATGAGGTGAAGCCGGACCCCGGCTGGGCGCACACCTATGCCCGGATGCAGCCGGTCTTCGATCGGCTCTACGCGCATTCACAGGCGCTCTACGACGACCTCGACGCGCTCGCCGCCGCACACTGAGCAGGAACCTGGGCATGGACGAAATTCTGGCAACCTTCCGCTCCGACCTGTTCGCCGGCAAGCGCGTCCTTATCTCCGGGGGCACAAGCGGCATCGGCCTCGCCCTTGCAATAGGGTTCGCGCGTCTCGGCGCCGAAGTGACTGCGACCGGCGCTTCACGAGCACGGCTCGACGCCGCACGCTCCGACAGCGACGCAAAAGACGTTCGCTTCGAACTGCTCGACGTGCGCGACCGGAAGGCGATCGACGCCTTCGTCGGCGGCTTCAAGAGCCTCGACGCGCTCGTCAACGCCGCGGGCGTGGCGAAGCCCGAGAAGGAATATGAGGAGGCCGACTTCCTCGACGTGATGGATGTCAATCTCAACAGCGTGATGCGGCTTTCGATGGCGTCGCGGCCGCTGCTCGCGAAGTCGAAAGGCTCGATCGTGAACGTCGCCTCGATGCTGAGCTATGTCGTCGACGACGCCGTGCCGGCCTATTCCGCTAGCAAAACCGGCCTTCTCGGTCTGACTCGCACGCTCGCGCACCGCTTCGGTCCCGAAGGCATCCGGGTCAATGCGATCGCGCCGGGCTATCACAAGACCGACATGACGAAGGGGCTCTGGACCGACCCCGCGCCCGCGAACAAAATCGAGGCGAAGGCGGCGCTGAAGCGGTGGGGACGGTCGAGGATCTCGTCGGCGCCACAATCTTCTTCTGCTCGCCCGCGGCGCTCTTTGTTACAGCAACGACACTGCCGGTGGATGGCGGCTACGTGGTCAGCGGGTTCTGATTGGGCGGTTTGAGAGCAGATTCAATGGACGCTTCGGGAGAGAGCCGCATCGGATTCGGGCGCGCCTTTGGTGGACCTGGCAAATACATTCAGCGCGCTGGCGAGATCGAGCGCCTTAGCGACCACCTGCGACCACTGGGCGCGAAGGCGTTCCTGCTCGCAGACGGCTTCGTGTTCGACACGATGGGCGACGACCTGCGTAGATCGCTTGCGAAGGGCGGAGTTTCGCACACCATTGAGCGCTTCAGCGGCGAGTGCTGTTCCGAGGAAATCGCCCGCGTCGAGGCTCTCGCGCAGGCGCAATCTGCGACGGTTGTTGTCGGTGTTGGCGGGGGCAAGACGATCGACACCGCAAAAGTCGTCGCCTGCGCGACGGGAGCGCGGCTCGCTGTCGTCCCGACCATCGCCTCGACCGACGCGCCGTGCAGCGCGATCGCCGTGCGCTATACGCCGGACGGCGTTTATCAGGAGGCAATCTCCCTTCCGCGCAATCCTGATGTCGTTGTCGTGGACAACGGGGTTGTCGCCAAAGCGCCCGCCCGGTTTCTCATCGCAGGCGTCGGAGACGCGCTCTCAACTTGGTTCGAAGCGCGCTCCAATATGGAGACATGCTCGACGAACTACATCGCCTCCGGCTTTCCGGCGCCCGCCGCGGGTTTGGCCCTGGCGAGAGCCTGCTACGACGTTCTCATGCGTGATGCGGTCGCGGCCAAATATGCTGTCGAGTGTGGAGCGCTGAGTCAGGCGGTCGAGAATATCATTGAAGCGAACACCCTTCTAAGTGGCCTCGGGTTCGAGAATTGCGGCGTGTCGGGCGGTCACGGCATCCACGACGGTCTGACGGTGCTCAACGAGACGCATGACTTTTATCACGGTGAAAAAGTCGCATTTGGCACGTTGTGCCTATTGATGCTTGAAGGGCGGCCGTTCGCCGAAATCGAGTCGATCGCTCTGTTCTGTCGTTCGCTCGGCCTGCCGACGACGCTCCGCGACCTGAAGCTTGGCAAGGCGAGCAAGGCGGACATCGAGCGGGTCGCAAAGGCGGCGCTCGCGCCCGGCTCGGCGACCTGGCGCTCAGCGGCGCCGCTTTCGGTCGCAACCGTACGCGACTCCATCGTCGCTCTCGACGCTTTCACCTCGACCCTCGCCCCAAGGCCATAACTCCCAGCGCGAAAGCGTGGGCGTAAGCCCGATCGCAAAGGACCCTTCATGCAAGCCGCCGTGATGTACAAGCCGGGGGACATCCGGTTCGAGGACATTCCGAGGCCGGATGCTAAGGAGGGCGAAGTCCTCCTGCGAGTGGCAGCCGTCGGCGTCTGCGGCTCGGACATTCCGCGCCTTCTCACCAAGGGCGCGCATCGGATGCCGATCATCTGCGGCCATGAATTCTCCGGCCAGATCGTCGATATCGGCGAGGGCGTGAGCGGTTTCGAGATCGGCGAGCTCGTCGGCGTCGCGCCGCTGCTGCCGTGCCGGGTCTGCGATCAATGCCTGACGGGCAATTTCTCGCGCTGTCGCAACTACGACTATTTCGGCAGCCGCCGGGACGGCGCCTATGCCGAATTCGTCGCGACGCCGGTCGCCAATCTCCTGAAAGCCCCTTCCGGCGCCGACCCGCGGGCGATCGCGATGACGGATCCCGCTTCCATCGCCTTGCATGCCCTCTGGAAGGCCCCGCCGACGATGGGCCAGCGTGGCGCCGTCGTGGGCTGCGGCCCGATCGGCCTCTTCGCCATCCAGTGGATGCGGCTCATGGGATGCACGGAAGTCGTCGCGGTCGACCTCGCTTCGGCGAAGCTCGAAGAGGCGCGCGAAGCCGGCGCGACGCACATGTTCCTCGCGCATGAAGCGCCGCCCGATCTGCCATGCGACCTGATCGTCGAAGCGGCCGGCGTTCCCGCTTCGATCAATCTCGCAACGCGCCTGGCTGCTCCCGGCGGCCATGTCGTGTTCATCGGCATTCCGGTCGGCGACGTTCCGCTCGACAACAAGACTTTCCAGCACCTCCTGCGTCAGGAGGTCTCGTTGCACGGCGCATGGAATTCCTTCAGCCCACCCTTTCCCGGAAAGGAATGGACGGTCAGCCTCGCCGCGCTGGCCGACGGCACACTGAAGTGGGAATTTATGATTACGCACGAATTACCGCTTTCCGAATTGCCACGAATGTTCGAGAGGATCCGAGGCCGCAACGAGCATTTCTCCAAAGTCATGTTCCGGCCCTGAGTCATGGCGCGGCTGCTCGGGCTCGATTTTGGCACTGGCGGCGTCCGCGCCGGCGTCTTCGACCTCGAGCTGTGCACGATGCTTGGGGAGAGCGAGGAACGCTATCCGACGCGCCACCCACATCCCGGTTGGGCGGAGCAATCGCCGGTCGACTGGTGGGAGGCGCTCGGCAAGGCGACGCGGCGGCTGTTGGGCGATCTCGACTCGCCTGAGATCGCGGGCATCAGCGTCGCGACGACCGCATCGACGGTAGTCGTGTGCAAACGCGACGGCGTGCCGTTGCATCCGGCGCTGCTGTGGATGGACTGTCGCGCCGCCGTGGAAGCGGACAGGACTGCCGCGTCCCGCCATCCGGTCATGGCCTATTCCGGCGGGAGCGACGCCGCAGAGTGGCTTGTGCCGAAGGCGATGTGGTTTGCTGCACACGAGCCTGAGCTATACGCCTCGGCCGAAGTCATCTGCGAATGCATCGATTACGTCAATTTCAGACTGACCGGCCGGTGGGTCGGCTCGCGCATGAACGCGACCTGCAAATGGAACTATGATTCCGTCGCCCGCCGCTTCGCGGAGGATCTCTACGCTGAGTTCGGCGTTCCCGATCTTGCCGGCAAGTTGCCGCGTTCGATTTTCCCGGTCGGAACGCCGATCGAGCGGCTGTCGGCCGGAGCGGCGGCCCATCTCGGACTGTCGAGCCGGCCGATCGTCGCGCAAGGCGGGATCGACGCGCATATAGGCATGGTCGGCGCCGACACGATGGCTCCCGGCGAATTGCTGATGATCGGCGGCACCTCCACCGTGCAATTGTTCCAGCTCGCCCGGGAAACGCCGGTCGACGGCTTCTGGGGGCCCTATCCGCACGCGCTCGTCGATGATCACTGGCTCGTTGAGGCCGGGCAGGTCTCCGCCGGCTCCGTGCTATCATGGCTGTCCCGGGACATGTTCGGGCTCGACGACGCGCGGCTCGACAACCTTTGCCGGGAGGCGGCGGTGCTGCCCGTGGGGGGCGCGGGCATCCTGTCGCTCGACTATTTCATGGGCAACCGCACACCCTATCGCGACCCGCTTCTGCGTGGCGCCTTTCTCGGCCTTTCGCTCGGACATGATCGTGCGGCCCTCTACAGGGCGGCGGTCGAGGGCGTCGCGCTGGCGAGCGCCAATGTGCTCAAACGCATGGGGGAACTTGGCGTCGAGTGCCGCCGCGTGGTTTCGTCCGGGGGCTACGCCCGCAATCCGATCTGGCTGAAGGCGACCGTGGACGCGATGGGCCTGCCGATGCAGATGCTGCCCGACGTCAATCTCACGATCCTGGGCGCCGCAGCCTGCGCCGCGACCGGCGCCGGCCTCGCGAACGACCTTTTCGAGGCGGCAAAGGCAGTCGCCCAACCTTCGGTGGTCGTCGATCCCGACCCCGCCGCGCATGAGCTTTATCGAGAGCTGCTGTCCGAATATAGGGAAGCGACCGAACTCCTTAGACCGCTGATGCGCCGCCTCGCGGCGCGTCAGCTGGAGGGCGTCCGCCGTGTCGTCTGACAGCCTCGACCGTGACGTCCGTTTCCGCAGCCTATCGATTGAGCAGCGTGAACTCCTGATGATCCAGGCGGCGAAGCGCTACTATGACCTCGACATGACGATCGGCGAGCTCGCCAGAGAGCTCGGCCTAACCCGATGGCAAGCGCGGCGGCTTTTGAACGACGCGCGCGATTGCGGCATCGTGCGCATCGAGATCGTGCCGAGGACGGCGCGCAGCCCCGATCTCGAGAGCCGCCTGCAGCGGCGCTTCGGCCTCAGGGAAGCAGTCGTCGTGCGCGAGCAGACGGACGACGACGAAGCGCTGGCGCTCGACAGCGTGGCGCAGGCGGCAGCGCAGTTCATCACCTCTCTCCGCCCTACGTCGCTCATCGGCGTATCCTGGGGGCGCACGATGAGCGCGGTCGCGCGCCGGCTGCCGCCGCTCTGGAACGAGGGCGTCGAAGTTGTGCTGCTCAACGGCGCAATGAATATCCGCTCGCCCTCCACGCGCACGAACAACACGGCCGAGCTTTTCGCCCGCTCAGCGAATGGCGCGGCGACTCTGCTTCCGGTCCCCGCGATCGTCGGCCATGCCGCAACGCGCCTTGCGCTCGAACAGGACCCGACGATCGCGACCGTGCTTGCGCTCGGGCGGCGCGCGCCGGTGATCTGCTTCGGCCTGGGTGCGCTGGCGCCCGACTCCGTCCTGGTGCAATCGGGATTCATCACCACTGATGAGCAGGCCGCGCTCAAGGCGAAGGGCGCGGTCGGAGACATTCTGAGCCGGTATGTCGATCCTTCCGGCGACATCGTCGATCCGCAGCTCGATGCACGAACGATCGGGTTAGAACTTCGCTATTGCGCTGATCGAGAATTCTCGATTGGCGTGGCGGCGGGCGCGGATAAGCACGCGGTCGCGCGCGCCGCGCTCAAGGCTCGATATCTCAACGTACTCGTGACCGACGACGAGACGGCGCGCTTCCTTCTGGAAGAGGAGCGCGTCCATGCGACATGAAACGCTGTCTGGACCAAGGACGTCCGAACGCTGAAGAGCTAGGGAGCCGACGATGTATCTTGAACGGTTCAGACTAGACGGCCGAGTCGCCGTCGTCACCGGCGGCGCGCAGGCGATTGGGCTCGCCTGCGTCGAAGCGCTCTCGGAGGCGGGCGCTCACGTCTATATCGCCGACCGCAATCCTGAGGCGGGAGCCGAGGCCCAGGGGAAGCTCGCAGCAAAGGGTATTCGCGTCGACTTCATTGAGCTGGACGTGACGAATTCCGCCGCGGTGGATGCAGCCGCTGTGCGGGTCTTCAAGGATAAGGGCCGGGTCGACGTTCTCGTGTGCAACGCCGGCATCGCCCGGTCGGAGACGGCCGCCGAGGACCTGACCGACGAGCACTGGCTCAACGTGATCGACGTGAATCTGAACGGGTTGTTCTGGTGCTGCCGCGCTTTCGGACGGCCGATGCTGGCGGCGGGGCGAGGGTCGATTGTGAATATCGGGTCGATGTCCGGCTATATCGTCAACAAGCCTCAGCCCCAGGCGCAATACAATGCGTCGAAGGCTGGTGTTCATCACCTCACGAAGTCGCTCGCTGCGGAATGGGCGCCGCGCGGCGTGCGCGTCAACGCGGTCGCGCCGACCTACATCAACACGCCGATGACTGTCTACGCGAAGCAGAACAAGACCATGTTCGACACTTGGATGGACTACACGCCCATGGCGCGAATGGGCGAAGTCGACGAGATCGCTGCCGTCGTTCTGTTCCTCGCCTCCGACGCAGCGAGCCTCATGGCCGGCTCGATCGTCGTCGCCGACGGAGGATATACCTGCTGGTGACGGTGGGCCGGCCATAGCCGATCCGGTCGGAAGACTCACGTCAGCCCTTCTTCGGGCGCTTCACCGAACTCGCGGATGACTGAAGAGTCCCAATCCGCGTTGACACTACGCCGTTGTTAAAACTGACCGCAAGCTGCGGTCCTCACCCAAACCAAAGACTGATGAAGCACGACGGACGATCGCTCCACACGCTATCTGAGGAATGTTCCGCAAGTTCAGCTAATGCGAACGTCGTCCCTGCATCATTTTGGCGCACGGGATTTGGCTTCCGGAAAGCCGGAGTTTGACGTCTGGCCCGGACCTTGCGTCTTACGGCGACGGGCAATGGGAGGGCAGTTAGACATCAAGCAGGAAAAGTGGCCATGTACTTTCGTGTGATCCTATCCGCCGCGGGGCTGGCCGTTGCCTTCTCGATGGCTCCTGGGCAGGCGGAAGTGCTGACCATCGACTCGACCTTCGCAATCAACGGCATGGTCACGATTGGCGATCCGCCTATTTTGAGTGGCAACATCGACGTTGCTGGCGGGCCTCCCGGCGGGGATTTTGAAGTTCAATCGGCGCCAATTGTTCCCGCCGATACATTCGATCTCAATCCCGGAACGCCCGCTGTCGGGATCGTCCCCGAACCTTCCACGTGGGCGACGACCCTTCTCAGTCTTATGGGCTTCGGTCGATGACGTGCTGCTGCAATGCTAGGTCCGCCGGCCGCTGAGACTGGTCAGCCCCCAAGGCTCGTGCTCGAAAGGCCGACCGGCACGAGTGCGGCAATAACCTCCGCCACGCTCGTATTGCCCTTCAGCCTGTTGTCCTCATTCGTCGGAAAATCGATCCAGCCTTCATTGAAGCCGTCGAGCATGCGCACGCGTGGGGGAGGATTGCGCATGCCCTGGGCCCG
>Ga0209624_10001058_pt1 | contig 22791 bp, 22 predicted proteins | sample JacPinW_OM2H0_O1_FD_188565 | JGI IMG/M metagenome (GOLD analysis project Ga0209624, IMG submission 188565) | Forest soil microbial communities from Algoma, Ontario, Canada - Jack Pine, Ontario site 1_JW_OM2H0_O1 (SPAdes) (version 2) | ecosystem: Environmental > Terrestrial > Soil > Boreal...
AGATTGAATAGCGCGTCGGCGCCCTGGAACAGCACCGCCACCGCCTCGCGCGTCATGCCGTGATAGCGGTCGTTGATCGCGTCCCAATAGGCCCAGCGCTGCCCGAGCCCGAAACGCTCCATCAGCCCTTTGAGATAGGCGATGTTGGGCGCGTTGTCGGTGACGATGCTGTTGAGCCGGGGGTCGTAGGGGTTGGCGCCGTGATCCTCGACATACCAGGCCTCGTAACCGAGGCGCTCGAAGCCCAGCAGGTAATGCAGCGCCTGCCAGGCGATGCCGGCCAGCGGCATTTGTCCCGCGAAATGCAGCACCACCACCCGTCCGCGCGCCGCCACGCCACCCGCCTTTCCGGCCGACCGTTCCCCCAAGGAGCGGCGACAATAGCAGAGCCCCCCGATCCCGCCAGTTCCCGCCTATTTGCCGGTTTCCAGGCGGCCCGGAACTGTATATTATCAACATTGATAATATATTAGAGGTCGGCTGGATGGCGAGTCGGGACGGCTATGTGAATGCGACGGAGGCGGCGCGCGCGCTCGGCATCACCCGCGCCACGCTCTACGCCTATGTCAGCCGCGGGTTGATCCGCTCGGAGCGCAGCCACGGCCGCTCGCGGCGCTATCACGAAAGCGACGTGGCATCGCTCAAGCGCGGCGGCGAAAGCGCGGCGCGCCCGGATGTCGAGACCGCGATCACCTTGGCGCTCGGCGGCCGGCTCTATTACCGCGGCCGCGACGCGGCCACGCTCGCCCGCGATCTTTCGGTGCGCGAAGCGGCCGCCCTACTGTGGCAATCCTCCCCGGTGGCGAGCTTCGCCGCCGACAACCTGCCCGACCCGCTCGACAACCAGGAGGCGCTGCTGGAGGCGTTGGGTAGCCTGCCGCCGGCGGCGCGCGCGCGGGCGCTGCTGCAAGCGGCGACGGCGGCGGAACCGCAAGCGGCGGACAACACGGCGGAATTCTTCGGCTATGCCGGGGCGCGGCTGTTGCGCTTTCTCGCCGCCGCCATCGCCGGAATATCTCCCTCGGCGCGGCCGGTCGAGGCGGTGCTGGCCGAGGCCTGGAAGCTGGGCCGCGAGCATCGCCCGCTGCTGCGCGCGGCGCTCATCCTTTCGGCCGATGGCGGCATCGACGCGGCGAGCCAGGCCGCGCGCCTGGCCTGCGCCTCGGGCGTGCCGCCTTGGCAAGCGGTCGGCAGCGGCCTGGCCATGCTGCGCCTGGCGGGCGCGGCACCGCTCTTTGCCGGCGCCGATCCGCGCGGCGGTTTGCTGCTGGAGATGCTGGGCGCCGGCACCGGCCCCGCCACCGCGCCGCCGCTCGAGGCGGCGCTGACATTGCTCGCGGCGCGGCTCGAATTGCCGCGCGGCGCGGCCGAGGCGCTGCTGCTATTGGGCCGCTCGATCGGCCTCATGGCGCATGTGGCGGAGGAAACCCTGGCCTTGCGCCATCTAAGGCCGCGCGGCTGTTATGTCGGGCCGGCACCAGCCGTGATTTGAAGCCGACCCCTTATTTCTTTTGCCGGCTTTCGCCGGCGGGGGACCGCGCGGCTGCTATGTCGGGCCGGCGCCAGCCGTGACCTGAAGCGGGCAAAAATCCATAATTTGGCTGGGGTTGCACCGCTCCGGGCCGGCATGCTACCAGCCTCACGCAATAATCGTGCGAGCAAGACCGAGTAAAGCCCATGACCTATGTCGTCACCGAAGCCTGCATCAAGTGCAAATACCTCGACTGCGTCGAGGTTTGCCCGGTCGATTGCTTCTACGAGGGCGAGAACATGCTGGTGATCCACCCCGATGAATGCATCGATTGCGGGGTGTGCGAACCCGAATGCCCGGTCGAGGCGATCGTGCCGGACAGCGACCCGCAGGCCGAGAAATGGCTCGAAACCAACACGCAATATGCCAAAACCTGGCCCAACATCACGCGCAAAGGGCCGCCGCCGCCGGACGCCGACAGCTTCAAGGACGTTCCCGATAAGTTCGCCAAGTTCTTCAGCCCCAACCCGGCCAAGCGCTAGGCCGGGCGGCAAACCGGGGCGGCCCGAAGTCGGCCAAAAACCAAGCGAATTCGGTAGTTTGCGGGGTGGCTTGCATCCGTTGCATGGCTCCCTTCTGGCTTTTCTCGACATTTTGTGTTATTTAGATGAACCGATGCACGGAATGTGCGTCTTCCCTGGTGAACCGTTTCCGCCGCCGCAACCCGTTTCGCGGCCGGAGGCTTTCTCGGGCCTTTGTTAAGCAATCCGCGGGATTCGTCCGTGCGCAAGAAAGAAGAGAAAACCATGCCTGAGAAGCTCGGCTTCACCACCGGCGATTTCGTCGTGTACCCGACGCACGGCGTCGGCAAGATCCTCGGCATCGAGGATCAGGAAATCGCGGGCTACCAGCTCAACGTCTTCGTCGTCCATTTCGACAAGGACCGCATGACGCTGCGCGTGCCGGTGGGCAAGGCGAAGGGCTCGGGGCTGCGCCGGCTTTCGACGCGCAAGGAGATGGACACCGCGCTCGCCAAGCTCAAGGGCAAGTCGCGCGCCAAGCGCACGATGTGGAGCCGCCGCGCCCAGGAATACGAGGCCAAGATCAATTCCGGCGATCCCGCTTCGATCGCCGAAGTGGTGCGCGACCTCTACCGCAATGTCGGCCAGCCCGAGCAGTCCTACAGCGAGCGCCAGATCTATCAGGCGGCGCTCGACCGGCTGGTGCGCGAATTCGCCGCCGTCGAAAGCATCGACGAGGCGTCGGCGGTGAAACGCGTCGAAGGCATGCTGAGCGCGGCCTAGGTCTTTCGCCGGCTCCGCCGCCGAAGCACCTCACGGATTTTCGGGGGCAAGAAAGAAGGCCCGGGGTTGCCCCCGGGCCTTTTGTTTTGGATCGGGCTTCGCCCGGGCGTCTAGTCGTCGGCGCCCCCGCGCTTGCCGCCCACCTCGTCCCAGATGCGGGTTTCATAGGAGGTGTTGGGGATGGCGAGCACGCTCACCACCACGCCGACGGCGGCGACGCCCATTGGATAGAGCAGTCCCACCAGCGGCCCCACCGCCCCGTAGAGCGGCAACACCACCGCGGGATAGGCGACCGCGATCGATGCCGACGCCGCCGGCACCAGGCCGCCGAACACGCCGTTGCCGACGTGATAGGGCAGCGACATCGAGCTGTAGCGGATCTTGGCCGGGAAATACTCGACCAGGAAAGCCGCGATCGGCCCGTAGACCATCGTCACCAGGATGACCATGTAGAGGATCAACAGGGTCAACAGCGGAATGTTGTCCTTGTTGGCTTCCATGGTCTCGAACACCGGGATGTAGCTCACCACCGCGAGCGCGAAGCCCGCCGTCATGATCCACTTGCGCCCGATCTTGTCCGACAGCCAGCCGAAGAAGATGAACCCCGACGAGCCGAGGACGAGCGCCACCACCAGCATCAGATAGGCGGTGACGAACGGGATCTTCAGCACGGCGGTGAGGAAGAACAACGCGTAGAACTGGCCGGTGTACCAAACGACGCCTTCCGGCGCGGTGGCGCCGAACAACGCGATCAGCATCTTGCCCCAGTTCTTGGGCGCGCCGTAAGCATCCGCGGCCGGGTTGTGCGAGCTCTTGCCCTGGCTTTTCAGCTGGGCGAAGAGCGGCGATTCCTGGAGCTTCAGCCGGATGTAGCCGGAGAGCACGACCAGCACCGCCGAGATCAGGAACGGAAAGCGCCAGCCATAGGCGGCGAAATCGGCGTCGCCCATGCCGAGGCGGAAGGCCAGGATCACCAGCAGGGCGAAGACGATGCCCATGGTCGCGGTGGTCTGGATCCAGCTGGTGTAGAAGCCGCGCCGTCCGTCGGGTGCGTGCTCGGCGATGTAGGTGGCCGCGCCGCCGTACTCGCCGCCCAATGCCAGGCCCTGCACCACGCGGCAGGCGACCAGCAGCACCGGCGCCAACGCGCCGATGGAGGCGTAAACCGGCAGGCATCCGACCAGGAACGTGGCCAGGCCCATCAACGCCAGGGTGACCATGAAGGTGAATTTGCGTCCGATCAGGTCGCCGAGATAACCGAAGAACACGGCGCCGAAGGGCCGCACCAGGAACCCGGTCCAGAAGACGAACAGGCTGGCGATGAAGGCGATGTTGGGATTGAGATCCGGCGCGAAGAATTGCTTGCCGAAGAACGCCGCGAGCACGCCGTAGAGGTAGAAGTCGTACCACTCGATCAGCGTGCCGACCGAGGACGCCCCGATGATGAAGGGCAGGCCTTGCGGCGCGGCTTTGCGGCCCATAGCGGATGCGGAAACAGACATGGACGTTTTCCCCCGTGGTTGATGAACGGCTCTTTGCGGCCGGCGTCATCTGCGGTATCCGCATGCGCGGAAAGCCCGTGATGTTCAGTTGATTCAGCCTAACGCGAACGTTAGCTCGATGCAACGGACGCTTCCGGAAAGGTGTTAAAAAACCTGGATTTGCCTGTTTTTTCAACAACTAACGTTGTGCGCCGCAATAAGCGCCGGCGGCAAGCGGGCACGCGATGGCGGGGGGAAGGGGCGGCTTGCTATAAGGGCCGTTCGCGTCCCCGTAGCTCAGCTGGATAGAGCATCAGTTTCCTAAACTGAGGGTCGGGTGTTCGAGTCACCCCGGGGACGCCACCCTACGCCAAGGCTTCGGGTGGCAGGCCACTGCCACCCGTAACAAAAACTTGTAGGGTGTCCACCGGAGCTTCAGCGAAGGTGGACCGTGTGGTACGTCTATTTTCTCGAACTCAGAAACGGCGATATTTACGTCGGTTCTACAAACGATTTAAAACGACGGCACAAAAACCACGAACTGGGACAGGTCGTTTCCACGCGACCGTTCCTTCCGGTAAAACTGAAGTGCTATATCGGAGTCGAAACCGAACCGCATGCCCGGCAACTCGAGCGGTATTTCAAATTGGGTTCGGGCAAGGCTTTTGCCAAAAAGCGTTTTTTGGAACGTGTTGCAATGACTCGCCGTTAAACCCCGCCCCACACTTTGCGCGCGGTTTCAGCCGTCGATTTCAATTTCGCGATCTCGTCGGCGAGCAAAGCCCGCCGTCCGAACAAGAAAGTAGAAACAGCTTGACAATGTTCATGATTTGTTCTATACAATCACATTGATGGATGGCCAGTTTGGCGAAAATCGAAAAACAAGCGGATCCGCTCGTTGATATCGATACCGGTATGCTGCGCCGGAATCGGGCGCTGGTGCAGAACACGCCGGGCGCCGTGTTGTTTCTGGGTTTCGGTCCGCGCGCCGAATGGCTGCGTCGTCTCGCTACCGCCGATACGCTTATCAAGTCCGGCTACGATCCCGAAGAGCCGCGCGACGAGCACGGGCGCTGGACGAGTGAAGGCGGCGCGACGGCGGACGCAAGTATCCAGCCGGCGGCCGCCCGGCCGGACGATACCCAGGCGAAGAAGGAACGTTTCGTCGACGCCCATCTGGCCGATGCCCAGAAAGCGGCGGACAAGCTCGGCGTTCCGGTCGAGAATATCCTCGGCCTGTCGGCCCTCGAATCTCAGTGGGGCGAATACCGGTTCGCAGCCCAAGGCAACAATTACTTCGGCATCCAATACCCGGCGCCTTTCGCCACCGGAAGCATGCTCACCGAGGACGGCAAAACCAAGCTAGCCACCTTTGCGAGCTATGCCGACAGTCTACGCTCGTTCGTTGCCGAGTCAGGTTCCGTCGTGCAAGGCATAAGCGGCCCGAGCGAATTTGCCGCCGCATTGCAGAACAGCGGCAAGTACGGAATCAAACGGGGTGGATCGAAGGTTCCGACATATGTTCATGATACGGCACTCACCATTCAGGGGCTTCGTTCAATTATCTCGCGCAGGAAAATTTAAAGATGACCGCCCGGGTCACCCTCTACGCCATTGCATTCGTCGCCGGCGCGATCGTCCTATGCCACGATACGGCCACGCACGCCGCGGACATACCTTGGAAGCTGGATGAAAAGACCGCCCAGGCGCTCGCGGCCTTGGCCGCGGGAGACGGCGCGAACCCCGGAGATCTCGATCCTGACTTACCAACGAACGACCCACCCTTTTTCGTCTTCGACGGCATCTCTCCGCCGCCGGCGGAGGGCAGCTTCGGTTTCTTCGCCGTCAATCCTTGGACCGGGGATGTGTGGGCGCTCTGGGGATGCCGCAAATTGTCCACGCCGGCCTTGCGCAAGTTACAAGCGGAGATTCGGCAACGATTTACCCGCGAGGAATTGAAACAATACGCCAAGCTGCGAAACCTCAAGCCTGAATGCGTCGTTGTCGAATAACCGGAGAAGCTATCCTGATTATTCCGTTCATCCGCGCGTTTCTACTCGCCGATTTCGCCGGTTCACGAGGGCGCCGCCTTAAACCCCGCCCCACACCTCGCGCGCGGTTTCGACCACCAGTTTGAGCTTGGCGATCTCGTCCTCGAGCGACAGCTTGTTGCCGCGCTCGCCGCTGGCGAAGCCGCATTGTGGTGACAGCGCCAATTGTTCAAGCGGCGCGAATTTGGCCGCCTGGTCGATGCGCCGCTTGAGCTCGTCCTTGGTCTCGAGCTTGCCGGTTTTGGACGTGACCAGCCCCAGCACCGCCACCTTGCCCTTTGGTAAAAAGCGCAGCGGCTCGAATCCCCCGGCGCGCTCGCTGTCATATTCGAGGAAATATCCCGAGACCTCGATCGCATTGAACAGCACCTCGGCCACCGGCTCATAGCCGCCCTCGGCCATCCAGGCGCTTTCAAGATTGCCGCGGCAGAGATGCATGCAGACCACCATGTCGGCGGGGCGCGATTTGATCGAAGCGTTGATCAGCCTGGCGTAGGTCGCCGGCAGGCTGTCCGGGTTCTCGCCCAGCGCCTTGACCTGCTCGCGCAGCAGGGGGTCGCACAGATAGGCGAAGTTGACCTCGTCGATCTGCAGATAGCGGCAGCCGGCCGCCGCCAGATCGCGCAGCTCCTCGTCATAGACCCGCGCCAGATCGGCATAGAATCCTTCCAGCTCGGGATAGGCCCATTGGGCGATGGCCTCGCGCCCGCCGCGGAAATGCACGATCGAGGGCGAGGGGATGGTGAGCTTGGGCATCGCCGTGGCGACCGATTTCACGAACGCGAAAGCCTCGACGAAGATCGGCTTCGGCCGGCCGATCGGGCCGGTGACCGCCAGCGCCGAGGGCGTGCGCTGGGTCGCGCCCTCTTCGCTGTGGAAGGTGGCGGTGACCTTGCCGCGCACGGTCTTGACGTTGTCGAATGACGTTAGGAAATCCATGTGCCACAAGGTGCGGCGGAATTCGCCGTCGGTGACGGCCCTCAATCCCAAATCCTCCTGCAGCTTCACCGCCTCGGTTATGGCCTCGTCCTCGACCGCCTTCAATTGCTCGCGGGTGATCTTGCCGTATTTGCGCTGCTCGCGCGCCGCCAGCAGCTTGGCCGGGCGCAACAGGGAGCCGACATGGTCGGCGCGGAAGGGCGGGGTCGGGCGTGCAGCCATCGGTGCAACCTTACAACCTTCGGGGGCGGTTGACAGGGAAAGGCCCAGCTAGGATGGTTGCTTTTAAAGGGAGGGAACCAACATGAAAACCACAAACACGCTGCGCGGATTATGGGCTGCGGCCTTGGCGCTGCTGCTGGCGCTGGCGCCCGGGTTGCAGGCCCGCGCCGCCGACACCTACGACATCCACGTCATCGTGCCGATGACCGGCGGGGCGTCCTTCGTGGGACTCGGCCAGAAGGATACGCTCGAGGCGCTCGCCGCCGAGGTTAACAAGACCGGCGGCATCCGCGGCAAGCCGGTGCGTTTCGTGTTCCACGACGACCAGACCAGCCCGCAGGTGGCGGTGCAGCTCACCACCGACGTGCTGGGCGGCAAGCCCGCGCCGATCGTGATCATGGGTTCGAGCCTGGTGGGCATGTGCCTCGCCATGGCGCCGCTGGTGAGCGACGGGCCGGTGCAGTACTGCCTGTCGCCGGCGATCCATCCCAAGGCCGGCGGCTACGTCTTTTCGGCCGCCTCGTCCTCGATCGACCAGATCGCGGCGGTGATGCGCTATTACCGCCTCAAGGGCTGGACCAAGCTCGCGACGCTGATGTCCACCGACGCCAGCGGCCAGGACGGCGACCGCGCGGTCGACACCATCCTGGCCTACCCCGAGAACCAGGGCGTGATGCAGAAGGTGATCGTGGAGCATTTCAACCCGGGCGACGTCTCGGTCGCGGCGCAGATCGCCAACATCAAGGCGTCGGGCGCGCAGGCGATGATCGCCTGGACCACCGGCCAGCCGGCGGCGACCGTGTTCAAGGGCATGGTGCAGGACGGGCTCGACATCCCGGTGGCGCCGACCAGCGGCAACCAGACCTTCGCCGCCATGACGCAATGGACCGATTTCCTGCCCAAGCAGCTGATCCTGGCTTCGGCGCTCTATCCCGAGCATGAGGGCGTGTTGAAGCTCGACCCGCGCATCGAGAAGAAACAGCACGAGATGTACGCCATCCTGAAAGCGCGCAACCTACGCGCCGACAACCAGGTGGCGACGTCGTGGGACGCGGGCCTGATCGTGGTGGAAGGCCTGCGCAAGCTCGGCCCCACCGCGACGGCGGCGCAGTTGCGCGACTTCATCGCCAATCTGCAGGACTTCGCCGGGGTCGACGGCATCTACGACTTCACCAAATTCCCCGAACGCGGCCTTGGTCCGGACGGCGCGACCGTGACGACCTATGACGTCGCGACCAAGAGCTGGAAGTGGCTGTCGCAGCCGGGCGGCGAGCCGCTGAAATAACGCCGGGCAAGGGCGGGCGAGGCGGATCGGGACGGCGATGATCGCGCCGCGCTATCATCGCGCGCGGCGTTCTCCGTCCTCGCGGGCCTCAATCCATGTCTCCATCTCCGCCCATCCGCAATCCGCCGCCGGCCGCGGCGATCCAGCAGGGGTTGGCGCTCCATAAAGCCGGCAAGCTGGACGAGGCCGAAGCGGCGTTCAAGGCGGTCCTCGAAACCGCGCCCACCAACATCCATGCCCTGACGCTGCTCGGCACCATCAACGCCCAGCGCGGCAATTTGCAAGAGGCGCTGCGCCTGCTCGAGCTGTCCCTGGGGATCGACCCGCGCCAGGTCTATGCCTTGAACGGCAAAGGCAACGTGCTGTTGGAGATGGAACGCCCGCGCGAGGCCTTGGCCGCCTTCGACGCGGCGCTCGCGCTCAAAGCCGATTACGCCGACGCCTACACCAATCGCGGCAACGCGCTCGCGCGGCTCAAGCAATACGCCGACGCCCTGGCGAGCTACGACAAGGCGATCGCGCTCAAAAAAGGCGGCGCCGAATCCTATTACAACCGCGGCAACGCGCTCTTGGAGCTCGGCCAGAACGCGCGCGCGGTGGCGAGCTACGATCAGTCGATTGCGCTCAAAGCGGATTTCGCCGACGCGCATGTCAATCGCGGCCTGGCGCTCAAGAAACTCAAGCGCTACGAGGAAGCGCTGGCGAGCTTCGACCGCGCCGCCCGGCTCGAGCCGGAGCTCAAATACCTCGCCGGCCACCGGCTCAACGCCAAGATGAATATCTGCGATTGGAGCGGCTTCGCGCCAGACTGTGCCGCGTTGATCGCCGCGATCGAAAGCGGCAAACGCGCTTCGATGCCGTTCGATCTCCTGGCGGTTCCCGCAACTCCGGAGACGCAGCTGCGCTGCGCCGCGACCTATGCCGCGCGCGAATGGCCGGCCGATCCCGAGCCGTTATGGCGCGGCGAACGCTATGCGCATGAGCGCATCCGCATCGCCTATCTGTCGGCCGATTTTCACGAGCACCCGACCGCCTATCTGACGGAAGAGCTGTTCGCGCTGCACGACCGGGCGCGTTTCGACGTGACCGCGATCTCGTTCGGGCCGGAGGAGGACAGCGCGCTGCGCCGGCGCCTGGAACGGTCGTTCGACCGCTTCATCGATGTTCGCCGCGCCAGCGACCGGGAAATCGCCGAGACGGTCCGCAACCTCGAAATCGGCATCGCGGTCGATTTGAGCGGCTTCTCGGCGGGTTGCCGCCCGGGCGTGTTCGCCAAGCGCCCGGCGCCGCTGCAGGTCAATTACCTGGTCTATCCCGGCACCCGGGGGACCGACTGCATCGACTACATCCTGGCCGACCGCGTCGTCATTCCGCCCGAGCAGCGCGGCGCGTTCGCGGAACAGGTGGTGTATCTGCCGCACAGCTATCAGCTGAACTCAAAACGCCCGCCTGCGGAGCAAACGCCGGCGCGCGCCGCTTTGGGCCTGCCCGAAAAGGGGTTCGTGTTCTGCTCGTTCAACGCCAGCTTCAAGCTCACGCCCGATGCGTTCGACATCTGGATGCGCCTGCTGCAGGCGGCGCCGGGCAGCGTGCTGTGGCTGCTGGAGGAGGATCCGGCGGCGATCGCCAATCTGAGGCGCGAATCCCAAAAGCGCGGCGTCAAGCCCGAAAGGCTGGTGTTCGCGCCGCGCCTGAAGCGCGACCGGCACCTGGCGCGCCAGGGAGCCGCGGATCTGTTCCTCGATACGCTCTATTGCGGCGCGCACACCACGGCGAGCGACGCGCTGTGGGCCGGCCTGCCGGTTTTGACCCATCTCGGGCCGTGCTTCGCCGGCCGCGTGGCGGGCAGCCTGCTTTCGAGCCTCGGCTTGCCGGAGCTGATCGCGCGCTCGCCCGCGGAATACGAATCGGCGGCGCTCAAACTGGCGCGCGAACCCGGTCTGCTCGATTCCATCCGGACCAGGCTGGCGCGCAACCGCGATAGCGGTCCGCTGTTCGACACGCGGCTATCCGTCCGCCACCTCGAAGCGGCCTATGCCGCGATGTGGGAGAAATTCCGCCAGGGCGGCGCGCCCGCGGCTTTTTCCGTCGATCCCGCCGGCTGAGTGCGGCCTAGACGCCGCCCCAGACCTCGCGCGCGGTTTCGACGATAAGCGCGAGCTTGCGCTTCTCGTCGTCGATGGTCACTTCGTTGCCCTCGACGGTCGAGGAGAAGCCGCATTGCGGGCCCAGGGCCAATTGCTCCATGGGCACGAATTTGGCGGCTTCGTCGATGCGCCGCTTCAGCTCGTCCTTGCTTTCGAGCTTCGGCAGCTTGGTGGTGACCAGGCCCAGCACCACCACCTTGCCCTTGGGCACGAAGCGCAGCGGCTCGAAGCCGCCCGAGCGCTCGTCGTCCCATTCCATGAAATATCCCGTAATGGCGAGCTCGTTGAACAGCGCCTCGGCCACCGGCTCGTAGCCGCCTTCGGCCACCCAGGCGCTCTTGAAATTGCCGCGGCAGATATGCATGCAGAAGGTCATGTCCGTGGGCATGCCGGATATGGCGTTGTTGATGAGCTTGGCGTAGGTGTGCGGCAGCTGGTTCGGGTCCTCGCCGATGCCCTTCACCTGCTCGCGCAGCTTGGGGTCGCACAGATAGGCGAAGTTGACCTCGTCGATCTGGAGATAGCGGCAGCCGGCATCCGCCATGTCCTTGATCTCCTCGTTATAGACGCGCGCCAGATCGGCGTAGAACAGCGCCATGTCGGGATAGGCCTTGGCGTCGATCGCCTTACGGCCGCCGCGGAAATGCATGGTCGAAGGCGAGGGGATGGTGATCTTGGGCATCGCCTTGGCGATCTTCTTCAGGAACTTGAAATGATCGACGAAGATCGGCTTGGGGCGGTTCAATTTGCCGTCGACGCGGATGCCGGGCGGCTTGAACTCGACGTCGCCCTTGTGGGTGTGGAACTTCACGCCCACCGAGGGCGGCACGATGGTGACGTTCGAGAACTGCTCGAGAAAATCGAGATGCCAATAGGCGCGGCGGAATTCGCCGTCGGTGACGTCCTTGAGGCCGATCGATTCCTGCAGCTGCACGACGTCGCGGATGGCCGCGTCCTCGGCCAGCTTGAGCTGGTCCGGGGTGATCTCGTTGCGCTTTTTCCTGTCGCGCGCCTCGAGCAGCGCCTTGGGGCGCAGCAGGCTCCCGACGTGATCGGCGCGGAACGGCGGCGTGGTGCGCGCGGCCATGGTCATTCCTCCCTTTGGATTTTCGATCGCGGCTGATAAAACGCGTGCCGGAGTGTCGTCGGCGGCCCGGGCGCCGTCAAGCCGTTGCCCGGCGGGCGCGAAAGGCCGTGGGCAACGGCCCATGACGCGCGGGCTCGATCGATCGGGGAGAGACCAATGCCATTCATTCGCGCCGGCGGCCTCGCTGTGCATTACCAGCTCGACGGCGACGCGCGCGCGCCGGTGGTGATGCTGTCCAATTCGCTCGGCACCGACCTGCATCTCTGGGACGCGCAGCTGCCGGCGCTGCTGCCCAAATTCCGCGTGCTGCGCTACGACATGCGCGGCCACGGTCTGACCGATGTCGGTCCGGTTGAGGCCTATACCATCGACATGCTGGCTTCCGACGCGCTCGCGCTTTTGGACGCGCTCGGTCTCGACCGCGTGCATTTTTGCGGCCTCTCGATCGGTGGCGTGGTCGGGCAGAAGCTCGGCGCCAAGGCGGGCGGAAGATTCCGCTCGCTCACCCTGTGCAACACCGCCATGCGCATCGGCGTCGCCAAGACCTATCAGGACCGCATCGAGGCCGTGCGCCAGGGCGGCATGGCTTCCATCGTCGAGGCGGTATTGCAGCGCTGGTTCACGCCGGAATTTTTCCAGAGCCATCCCGAAACCGTCGCCGGCTATCGCAACATCGTGTCGCGCACCCCGGCCGCGGGCTATATCGGCTGCTGCTTCGCCATCCGCGACGCCGATCTGACCGCCGAATCCCCCGCCATCGCCCTTCCCACGCTGGTGGTGGTGGCCGACCACGACCAGGCGACGCCGCCGGAATCGGGCCGGGCGCTGGCCTTGGCCGTTAAGGGTGCGCGGCTGGTGGAGTTGAAGAACGCCGGACATATATCGGCGGTCGAGCAGCCGGCGGCGTTCAACGCCGCGCTCGCCGCGTTCCTGGCGCGATGATCAGAGCTTCTTGGCGGGATGGCCGCGCTTGGTCAGCAGCGCGTCGAGACGCGGATAGACCCGGCGCGCATTGCCCTCGAAGATCTTGTAACGGCTCGCCTCGCTCAGGCCGGTGAGCTGGTCGATGTAGCGCTTGGTGTCGTCGTAATAGTGGCCGGTTTGCGGATCGATGCCCTTCACGGCGCCGACCATTTCCGAGGCGAACAGGACGTTGTCGGCCGGAATGACCTTGGTCAGCAGCTCGATGCCTGGCAGGTGATAGACGCAGGTGTCGAAAAAGACGTTCTTCAGCAGGTATTCGACCAGCGGCGGCCTCTTCATGTCCTGGGCCAGGCCGCGGTAGCGCCCCCAGTGGAACGGCACCGCGCCGCCGCCGTGCGGGATGACGAATTTCAAGGTCGGGAAATCCTTGAACAGGTTGCCCTGGATGAGCTGCATGAAGGCGGTGGTGTCGCCGTTGATGTAATGCGCGCCGGTGGCGTGGAAATTCGGATTGCAGGACGAAGAGACGTGGATCATCGCCGGCACGTCGAGCTCGCACAGCTTTTCGTAAATCGGGTACCAGTGCCGGTCGATCAGCGGCGGGCCGGTCCAGTAGCCGCCCGACGGGTCGGGATTGAGGTTGACGCCGACGAACCCCAGCTTGGTGACGATGCGTTCGAGCTCGGGGATGCAGTTCCTGGGCGACACGCCGGGAAACTGCGGCAGCTGGCCGACGCCGACGAAATTTTCGGGCAGCAGAGAGCAGATGCGGTGGATGAGGTCGTTGCTGATGGTCGTCCACTGAAGGCTGATCGCCTCGGTGCCGACGTGATGCGCCATGCCGCTCGCCCGCGGCGAGAAGATCGTGAGATCGCTGCCGCGCTCCTTCTGGAACTTGAGCTGCGGCTCGACGCTCTTGACCAGCATCTCGTCGCTGATGCCGAGATCGGTCGAAGCCGGCCTGCGGGCGGGATCGGCCAGCCCCGCGAGCTGCTTGTCGCGGAACTGCTGGAGCGCTTGCGGTTCGGTCGTGTAATGGCCGTGGATGTCGATGATCATGGGGCGCCGCTCAAGCGTGGGCGCGCCGCTGCGGGTCGATGATCCCTTCCAGCCGGCCGAGCACCTTCATGCAGGGCAGCAGCTGGGCGAGGCTGGCGTTGGGCTCGCGTTTTTGCTCGATGGCGGCGATGAACTCGCGATCCTCGAGCTCGATGCCGTCCATCGACACGTCCACCTTGGAGACGTCGATCTTGTTGTCCTTGCCGTCGCTCAAATCGTCGTAGAACGCCTTGTAGGTGCCGTTGTCGCAGATATAGCGGAAGAACGAACCGAGCGGCCCGTCGTTGTTGAACGACAGCGACAGCGTCAGGATCGCGCCCGAAGGCACCTTGGCGACGATGCCCATGTCCATGGCGATGCCGAGCTGCGGATGAACCGGCCCTTGCACCGCATAGCAGTCGGAGATGGTCTCGCCCGCCTGATACTGGAACAAATCGACGGTGTGCGCGGCGTGATGCCAGAGAAGATGATCGGTCCAGCTGCGCGCGTTGCCGGCGGCGTTGATGTTCTTGCGGCGGAAGAAATAGGTCTGCACGTCCATCTGCTGGATTTTCAGCTCGCCCTTCTCGATCCGCTTGTGCACCCATTGGTGGCTCGGATTGAAGCGGCGGACGTGGCCGCCCATGGCGACGACGCCGGTTTCCTTGGCGATCTTGGCCAGCTTCTCGGCGTCCTCGACGCTGTCGGTCACCGGAATTTCGACCAGCACGTGCTTGCCGGCGCGCATCACCTGCTCGCCCTGGCGAAAGTGCATCTTGGTCGGCGTCGTCAGAATCACCGCGTCGGCGCGCTGGATGCCTTCGCTGAGATCGCCGGTGTAGTGCGGGATGCCGTATTTCTTGGCCACTTCGGCGGTCGCGTCCTGGTTGCCGCCGACCAGCGACGTCACCTCGACGCCGGGGATTCGCTTCAACGCCGCCAGATGCTTTTGGCCGAACGCCCCCTGGCCGGCAACGCAGATCTTCATCGCTCGCTCCTACGCACCGCCGCTTTCGCGCGCGCCGCCGCATAGCGGGTTCTCGCCTTGCCCGCCGCGGACGCACGCTTGTGGTTTTCCAGAATGATATGCCCGACCGCGGTGTTCGATGCCGGCACGGTATAGAAGCGGTAAACCTCGTCGACCTTGTCCGCGAGCGCACCGCGCATGATCAGCCACATTACCAACTCGATGGCCTCGGCGCCAGCCTCGCGCATGTATTCGAGATGCGGAATCCTGGTGAGCCCGACCGGATCCTTGGTCAGGCGGTCGAGAAAATTCTTGTCCCATTTGCTGTTGATGAGGCCGGCGCGCGGGCCGCTGATCTGGTGCGACATCCCGCCGGTGCCGAAAATCACCACCTTGAGGTCTTCGGGATAGGACTCGACCGCCTTGCGCAGGGCCTTGCCCAGCATGTAGCAGCGGTGCCCGGTCGGCGGCGGATACATCACGACGTTGACGGCCAGCGGAATGATCTTGAAAGGCCATTGCTCGCCCGGCGCCTTCTTGCCGCACAGCAGGTTGAGCGGCACCGTCAGCCCGTGATCGATCTCCATCTTGTTGACGATGGTGAGGTCGAATTCGTCGAGAATCACCGCCTGGGCGATATGGACGGCGAACTCGGGATCGCCCTTGGCGATCGGCACCGGCCGCGGCCCCCAGCCCTCGTCCGCCGGCGGGAATTCCGCCGCGCAGCCGAGCGCGAAGGTGGGAATCAAATCGGAGGAGAACGCCGAGGCGTGGTCGTTGTAGACGACGATCGCCACATCGGGCTTGGTTTCCGCGAGCCATTTCTTGGACGGCTCGAAGCCCGAGAACACGCGCTTCCAATACGGTTCCTCGGTCTTGCCGTTGTCGAGCGCCGCGCCGATGGCGGGCACGTGGGAGCAACCTATGCCGGCGACGATTCTTGCCACGGTTCACTTCCGCTTTTTCGCCGGGGATTGGGATTTCGCCTTGGCCGGCTTGTCCTTGCCCGAAATCGAGCGATTGCCTTCGACCGAGCGTCCGCCGGCCAGCATCATGGCGGCGTAGTCCTGTTGCGTCGATCCGGTCATCACCGCGGCGAGATGCTGGAACGAGTGGCCGTCGGTGGCGCCGAGCTTGGCGGTGAAATAGATGTTGCCGCCGAGCTCCAGCATGCGGTTGTAATCGCGCTTGAGGATCGCCTGTTCCTGCTCGGGCGTCATGTGGAATTGCTTGAGGTAGCCCGCTTCGTCGGCCTTGAACGCCTTGCGGTTGGCGTCCTTCATCAGCGACATGCAGAAGGTGTTGATCGGATAGCCTTCGCGGCAGCGCTCGGCGTCGAACACGAAGGTGCCGGGAATGTCGTCGTAGTCGTGCCGTTCGCGTGCCATCGGTGCTCTCCCCAGGCGGCTCAGCTCTCCGCAAATCGCCGGTATCAGCCGGCCATGGCGGCGCCCAAGTTCAATCGCCTGATATTTCAAAGATATATCCAGCGCGGCGCGGCTTTGCAACGGCGCCCGAAGGTATATTGGCGGTTTTCGGACTTGCCGCAAGACCGGCGCCGCTTGAGTATCGACGGGTTGCAACCACGGTCCTCGGGAGGGTTCATGACGGCTTATTGGGTGGCGCGTTCGCGCATCGTCGATCCAGTCGAATACAAGAAATACACCGACCGCGTGCCCGCCATCGTTGCCAAGCACAAGGGCCGGGTGCTGGCGCGCGGCGGCCGCTACCAGATCATGGAGGGGCCGCAGAAATTCCACCGCTTCATCGTCATCGAATTCCCCACGCTCGAGGCCGGCGTGGCCTGCTTCCAATCGAAAGAATACCAGGAGGCGGCTGCCTTCCGCCGTACCGGCGCTGGTGAGGTCGAAAACGTCATCGTCGAAGGCGGCGAAGCGACCCCGGTCTAATGTTTTGCCGCTCCGCGGCGGGGGCGCGGGGCATTGCCCCGCATGTGCGAGGCTATCAGCCGCGCGGCGGGCGAGCGGTAGTGGTGCAGATAGAGCACGACGATGACGCCGAGCGTCGCCAGCATGAACCAGACCGGCCCGAGGAACCACGCCAGCAGGGCGATGGCGAAATAATAGCCCTGCAGCCCGCTGTTATAGGACGCGATCGCGTGGCCCAGCAGCGCCTCGAGCTCGCGCGCGGCCACCGCGTGGCGGCGGCGGTCGGCCGCCGGCGGCGCCGCGCCGATCAGCGCGCCGTAATAGCTAAACTGCCGCAGCGCCCAGGTGAAGCGGAAGAACGCCACGGCGAACACGACCAGCAGCGCCAGCACCTTGAACTCGAACAGCGACTCGCTCATCGGCGCGGCGTAGCGCAATCCCGAGATCACGCCGAAGGCGCGGTCGATGCTGCCGAGCACGCCGATCATGCCCGCGATCACCAGCATCGTGGTCGAGGCGAAAAACGAAATGCTGTTGACCGTGTGGCCGACCAGCATCGCGTCCGGCATGCGCATCTCGCGCCGCAAAAGCTCGCGCATCCATTCGAGCCGCACCCGGTGCATGCCGAGATGGATGGCGTTGCGGTGGGGAAACAGCCGCGTGGTCGCGAAGTCGTAGCCGAGCCACGCGAGCAGAAACCACAGCAACGCCGCCCAGTCGAGCGGGCTCAGATCGAAGGACATGCCGGGTTGCTTACCAGCTGCCGAGCGGGAAGGAGAATTCCAGCAGGATGTTCTCTTCGCCGGGGTTCTTGCTGCTGAAGCCGGCGTTGGAGATGTGGTCGAAGGCGATGCCGATGCGCGAGGCGTCGTCGAAGCGGAAATCGAAACGCGCGCCGGTCTTGAACTCGAAGGCCTCGCCCAAATCCTTGCCGTTGCCCTGGTGGTAATAACCCATCGAGGCGTTCGGCACGATCACGAAATGATTGCCGATGTGCAGATCGAGGTCGAACCCGGCATAGGCGAAGCCCGCCTTCCGGTTGGTGACGAAGACGCCCATCATCGGGTGCAGGAAATAATAGCCGTGAGCGAATTCGTATTCGGCGCGCGCTTCGCCCGCCTTGTGGTTGTGCAGGAAATCGTACATGCCGGCGCCCGCCGTCAACATGCCGGGATCGTTGCCGGTCAAATCCGTCAGCCAATCGGCGCGCGCCGCAGGCGCGGCGAGCGACAACGCCGCCGCCAGGACCGCGCTCCACGCGGTTCGTCTTGCCCAATTCTTCGGCATTTAGCGGTAACCCCTCAGCCGCGCGCAACGCGCCCATCTTAGGGCCTGGCCGCGATCTGGCAAGGCCGCTTCTAGAGCCGCCGCTTCATGCGCTCGGTCGCCGCCACCAACTCGGCGCGGATGCCTGGCTCCATGGCCGAATGGCCGGCGTCGGGCACGACCACGTATTGCGCCCCGGGCCAGGCGTGATGCAGCTCGTCGGCGGAGGTGATCGGGCACACCATGTCGTAGCGGCCCTGGACGATGACCCCCGGCAAGGTGCGGATGCGGCCGATATGCGCGATCAGATCGTCCTTGGGTCCGATCACGTTGCGGCGGAAGTAATGCGCCTCGATCCGCGCCAGGCCCAAGGCCATGCGGTCCTCGCCGAAGGCCGCGACCGTGTCCGGGCTCGGCAGCAACGTGGAGCACACGCCTTCATAGGTGCTCCAGGCGCGCGCCGCCGGCAGATGCACCGCGGGGTTCGGGTTTTCAAGCCGCTTCGAATAGGCCGCGAGCAGATCGCCGCGCTCGCCCTCGGGCACGAAGCCCGCGAAGGTGCGCCACGCCTCGGGGAAGATCGCGCGCATGCCGTAAAGGAACCAGTTGATCTCGCTTTGGCGGCACAGGAAGACGCCGCGCAGCACCAGGCCGAGGCAGCGTTCGGGAAAAGCCTCGGCGTAGGCGAGCGCCAATGTCGAACCCCAGGAGCCGCCGAACACCAGCCAGCGCTGGATGCCGAGATGGATGCGCAGCCGCTCGATATCGGCGATCAGACGGCCGAGGTCGTTGTCCCTGGTTTCGCCCAGCGGCGTCGAGCGCCCGGAGCCGCGCTGGTCGAACACCACGATGCGATAGAAATTCGGATCGAAGAAGCGGCGGTGGGTGGGGGTGGCGCCGGCGCCCGGCCCGCCGTGGAGAAAGACCACCGGCGTGCCGGCGGGATTGCCCGATTGCTCCCAATACATCGAATGCAAACGGTCGAGCACGAGCGGACCGCTCTGATAGGGCTCGATGGGCGGGAACAGATCCTGGCGGCCGAGTCGCGGATTATCGGGCATGACGGCGCCAGTCTAAATGGCGGCGTGAAGGAAGAGCAAGCGGGCGCAAGCTTTCGTTAACCATCTTGGCCCTTAACTGGCGGCTTCATGACCAGGATAACTTCCATCGCCGCAATGCCCGCCGCCAGGAGTCGCTTCGGCGTCTCGCTGCCGCTTTGCGTCGGACTCGTCGTCTTCGCCACCATGCTGGCGTCGGGACCGACCCTGCTGGGCGATCCCGACACCTATTGGCACATCATCGCCGGGCGCTGGATCATCGCCCATCACGCGGTGCCGCATGCCGACATCTTCTCCAACTCGATGGCGGGCGCGCCCTGGGTTCCGCATGAATGGCTGGCCGAGATCGTGTTCGCGCCGTTCTACGACCATTTCGGCTGGAATGGGCCGGTGCTGATCGCCGCGTTCTCTTTCGCCGGCGCGATGGCTTTGCTCACCCGCGCGCTGCTGCGTTTCCTGGAGCCGGTGCGCGCCCTGGCCGGCATGGCGACCGCCTGGGGCGTGGCGCTGCCGCATCTCTTGGCGCGGCCGCATGTGCTGACGCTGCCGATCATGGTCCTGTGGTTCGCGGCGCTCGCGGTGGCGCGCTCGGAAAACCGCGCGCCGTCGCCCTGGCTCGCGGCGCTCATGGTGCTGTGGGCCAATCTCCACGGCGGCTTCATATTGGGCATCGTGTTCGCGGCGCTGTTCGCCGCCGAAGCCGTGCTGGAGGCCAAATCGCCGCCGCAGCGCCTCGCCATCATCCGCCAATGGGCGCCGTTCCTCGCGCTCACCGCGCTCGCCGCTTTCCTCACCCCCAACGGCGTCGACGGCGTGCTGTTCCCGTGGCGGCTGATGCAGATGAAATACGCGCTGTCCTCGATCGGCGAATGGCGCAGCCCCGATTTCCAGATCGTGCAGCCGCTCGAGATCTGGCTGATGCTGGCGCTGTTCGCGGCGTTGTCGCTCGGCGCCAAGCTGCCCTGGACGCGCGTTGCCATGCTGCTGCTGCTGTTGCACATGAGCCTGTCGCACCAGCGCCATGCCGAGGTGCTGGGGCTGGTGGCGCCGCTGCTGGTCGCCGAGCCCTTGGCCAAGCAGTTGCGCCGCGCGCGGCAAGCCGCGGCTTCGGGCTTCGACGACATCCTCGCCGCGCTGTCCGGCCGCGCCAGCGTGGCCGGGCTGGCGGCCGCGCTCTTCCTCTTCGCCGCCGCGAGCGTCGCCTACGTGGCGCATCCGATCGCGCGCCTGCACGACGGTTTCACCCCCGACGCCGCGCTCAAGGCGGCCGAGGACGCGCATGTGAGCGGGCCGGTGATGAACGATTACGGCTTCGGCGGCTATCTCATCTTCGAAGGGGTGGCGCCGTTCATCGACGGCCGCGCCGACATGTATGGCGACGATTTCTTGAAGCGCTTCGACGAAGCCTCGCGCGGCATCACCGGCGATCTGCCCGTCCTGCTCGACCAATACAAGATCGGCTGGACGATGTTCGCCGCCAAAAGCCCGGCGGCGACGCTGATGGATTATCAGCCGGGCTGGCGCCGGCTTTACGCCGACGACACCGCCGTGGTGCATGTGCGGGACTAACTCTTCAATTTAGCTTCGCACGACGGCGAAGGACTGGGTTCGGCCTTCGCCTGGGCTACGCGGTCATTTCCCCAGCTCGGCGCGCAATAATGCCGCGCCCGCGACCAGCGATTTGAGCTTGTCGCGCGCCAGCTTACGATCCATCGGCGCCATGCCGCAATTGGTGCAGGGATAGAGCTTTTCCGGCGCGACGAAGGGCAGCGCGCTCCGCAGCACGGCCGCCACCTCCGCGGGGGTTTCGACGCGGTCGTTGGCGACGTCGATCGCGCCCAGCAGCACGTCCTTGCCCTTCAAGAGGCCCAGGAGCCGCACCGGCACCTTCGAATTGATGCATTCGAGCGAGACCTGGTCGATCTTGCTCGTGGCCAGCGCCGGGAACACCGATTTGTATTGCGTCCATTCCCGGCCCAGCGAGGATTTCCAGTCGATATTCGCCTTGATGCCGTAGCCGTAGCAGATGTGCACGGCGGTGGTGCATTTGAGCCCCTGCGCCGCGCGCTCCAGCGCCGCCACGCCCCATTCGCGCACCGCGTCCATGTAGACGTTGAAGGCCGGCTCGTCGAACTGGATGACGTCGCAGCCCAGCGCCTCGAGCTCGCGCGCCTCTTCGTTCAAAAGTTCGGCGAAGCGCATCGCCATCTTGACGCGGTCGCCGTAAAACTGGTCGGCGATGGTGTCGATGATGGTCATCGGCCCGGGCAGGGTGAATTTGAGCCGGCGCTTGGTGTGCGCGCGGGAGATCGCGGCCTCGGTCGCGTGCACGCTGCCCTTGCGCGCGAGCGCTCCTGTGACGGTGGGCACTTCGGCCTCGTAGCGATTGTTGCGGATGCCCATCTTGACCCGCTTGGCCCAATCGATGCCGGCGAGCGTCTCGAGAAAGCCGTGCACGAAATGCTGGCGCGACATCTCGCCGTCGCTGACGATGTCGATGCCGATATCCTCCTGCTCCTTGAGCGTCAGGATGGTGGCGTCGCGCTTGGCTTCCGCCAGAGCGTCTCCCTGGAGCGCCCAGGGCGCCCACAGCATCTTGGGCTTGGCCAGCCAGGCGGGCTTGGGCAGGCTGCCGGCGAGAGTGGTTTCGAGCATGGCGTTTCTCCCTGGGGGAGATTTTCTACACGCGGGCGATGAAGCGCGCCATGGCCTCGAGCGCGGCGCTTTCCTGGTCGCGATGGGGCGAGTGCCCACACCGGGCCAGCACCAGCCGCTCGAAGCGGCCTTTCACCTGGCGCTCGATGGCGTCGAGCTGCTCGAGCGTGCCGTATTGGTCGTCGGCGCCCTGGATCGCCAGCACCGGACAGGTCACGCCGGGCAGGAATTCCTCGATGTTCCAGCGGCGGAATTCGGGCGACAGCCAGACGTCGTTCCAGCCGCGGAACACGTGGTCGACGTCGTCGTGATACCGCGCCAGCCGCCGGCGCAGCTCGCCCCCGGCATAATCCGCCTTGGCCTGGGCGATGCCCGCGATCGAGATCTCCTCGACGAAGACATGCGGCGCTTCCAGCACCAGCGCCCGCACCGGCCACTTGCCCGCCCCGGCATGAATAAGCGCGATCGAGCCGCCGTCGCTGTGGCCGACCAGCACCGGGTTGTCGAACCCGAGCGCCGCGCGCAACGCCGGCAAATCCTCCAGCGCCTCGCGGTGCATGTAGTCGATCGCGCGCGGCACCAGCATCGGCGCGGAATAGCCGTAGCCCCAGCGCGAATAGGTGACGGTGCGCGCGCCGGTGGCCGCCGCCAGCTTGGCCGGGAAATCGCGCCACATGGACAGCGAACCCAGCCCTTCGTGCAGCACGATCAGATCGGGCGCTCCGTCGCGCGCGCGCGCGATGTCCTGGTATTCGATGCGGTGGCCGGCGAGGGTGAGAAACGGCACGGGCGTCAAACTCCGAGATGACGATGCAGGATCGCGCGCTTTTTCCGCAAAGCCGCGGCGCCGCCTTCCAGCACGATGCGGCCCTTGACCAGCACCACGCAGCGGTCGGCCAAGGCGCTCAGCGCGGCGAAATTCTTGTCGACGATGACGCAGGCGATGCCGCCTTGGCGTAAACGCCGCAGGATGGACCAGATCTCGGATGCCAGGATCGGCGACAGGC
>Ga0209624_10001060_pt1 | contig 22784 bp, 16 predicted proteins | sample JacPinW_OM2H0_O1_FD_188565 | JGI IMG/M metagenome (GOLD analysis project Ga0209624, IMG submission 188565) | Forest soil microbial communities from Algoma, Ontario, Canada - Jack Pine, Ontario site 1_JW_OM2H0_O1 (SPAdes) (version 2) | ecosystem: Environmental > Terrestrial > Soil > Boreal...
CGCCGGCCCGCAATTTGGCATCGACCGACTGGCCCAGCGCTTCGATTTCGCGCCATTGCTGATCCGTGTAGGGTTTGGTGACGCGAGGCGATTCGTAGATTCGCCGAACAGTCATCTGATGGCTGAATTCCGTATTGCAAGGATCAAGCATGCCGGTGATCGGTGCGGCACTGACTGCGTACGGCGTGCAGGCCAGAGGAATATGACCTTCTCCGGCAAGCAGACCAGACGTTGGGTCAAATCCAATCCAGCCGGCCCCAGGCAAATACACCTCAGCCCACGCGTGCAGGTCTGTAAAATCCGCAGTGGGTCCGGCCGGTCCCTCCAGGGGCTTCACATCCGCCTGAAGCTGAATCAGGTAGCCTGAAACAAAACGGGAGGCGAGGCCCAGATGGCGCATCAGTTCGACTAGCAGCCATGCCGAGTCGCGGCATGAACCGGTGCGCGACTGCAGGGTCTCCTCACACGACTGGACCCCGGGTTCCAGGCGAATGACATACCCAACGTGCTGTTTGACCCGCTGATTCAGGCCAACCAGGAAATCAATTGTCCGCGTGCGGGCCCGCGGTACGCTCGCCAACAGTTCGGTCAGGCGCGGCCCCGCCGGTTCGAGTTCGAGATAGGGACGCAGCTCGCGAGCCAAAATAGGCTCGTATATGAAGGGACACTCGTCGGCGGAAGGTTCCAGAAAGAAGTCGAAGGGATTGAAGACGCCCATGGCGGCAACCAGATCGACCTCCACGAAGAACTCGGTAGTCGGCTCGGGGAAAACCAGCCGTGCCAGATAGTTGCTCTGGGGATCCTGCTGCCAATTTATAAAGTGCTTTTCAGGACGGACCTTCAGGGAATACGACAGGATCGGCGTGCGACAGTGCGGCGCCGGCCGCAGGCGCACGACCTGAGGGCCGAGCGAAACTCGGCGATCGTACTGGTAGTGTGTCTTATGTGTGAGTGCTACGTTTATGGCCATAAATAATCGAGCAAAGCTGGAACGCAGACGCGCAACCCGGAAAATCGGTACTGTGGCGACCGGCCAAATATCCGACAAGCAGCATGAAAGATTGCCCGATCCCCTTCAGCGCTTTCGCCTCAGTGCCCGCCCTCGCAGAGTTTCAGCAGCCCATTTAGTGGCTATTCATTCCAAGGCTACGGAGCCGTCACCGTTTTCGCGTCAGCCACTTCTTCGGTCACGACCGTGAAGTTTTTCAACCAGGCGGTGCCGAACGAAGTTGTGATCGCAACATCGGCGGCATCGCGCCCCGTGGCCATCAGCACTCGTCCGATCCGCGGCGTGTTGTTACGGGCATCGAATGTCCACCATCTGCCTTCCAGGTAAGCCTCAAACCAGGCGCTAAAGTCCATCGGCGGATTCGGCGGAACGCCAATGTCGCCCAGGTAACCGGTGGCATAGCGGGCCGGGATGTTCAGACATCGACAAAACGTGATTGCCAGATGTTGAAAATCGCGGCAGACCCCCTTGCGATCTGCATAGATATCCAGGGCAGTTTTCGTGGGATTGGCAAAAGCGTAGCCGAACGTAACGTTCGCCTGCACCCAGTCGCACACGGCCTGGACGCGGGGCCATCCCATTGGCGAGTTGCCGAACAGGTTTCCGGCGGTATCCAAAAGACGGTCAACTTCGCAATATCTCGAGGCTAGAAGATAACGCAGCGCCTCCGGTGGCAGATCTTGCACCGGCGATTGGCGTGCATTTGGCTTTACCTTGTCAGGCTCGCCTGAATCTTCAATCAAGGTCGAGTGGTATAGCTGAAGCGGTCCCGCCGGTGCCACGAAGCGCGAACACACATTTCCAAATGAATCTTCGTATTCATCAAGAGGTACAGCCGGAGTGATGCGCGGTTCATCGGGCTCTCGCAGATCCGCCTGCCGGGAGGGATGCACGTGGTACAGCGCAATCATCGCAACCGGCGAAGGGATATCAAATTGAATATCGAAACCCAGGCGGATCAGCATCGTCTAACTCTCACCATCACCCATCTTACGGCAACACCTTCGCCGCAAGCTATTCAGTGTGAGGCCGGAAGGGTTTGGCGTGCAGTCAGAAAAGCTATCGAGGCGATAGACGATTCTGATTAGGGGCCGAGAGACGTGCGAGGTCCGAGCGCTCACCAATGGACCGAGGTCGGGGAGGAGTTGACGTTTAAGGCTTGACGGTCGCAGGATCCGTTTCAGGGACCAGGTCCAAGGCACTTTCTTTAACTAGATTCGCGTTGGCTTTGATCGACCCCGCGCGACCGTTATGCATGAAAGTGGCCGAACCGATCGCATCGACGGCCATGTTCACGTCCTTGCCAGGCCCGATCAGCTTGCAAACGCTCTGGCCAGCCAGAATCGTGAAACGAACCGAGGCGGCTTGCGCGGAGCCGCCAGGGATCGGCGAGACGATCAGAATCCCGGCGACATCATGATCGCTTGTGTTCATAAAGCAGTAGGAACCCTCGGGATCTTCAATCACCTGGTTGGACGCAACCTCGAAAAGCTTAAAGTCGCTGTACGTATGCCGGCGATACAGGCGGCGCGCGCCCCGCTCCCAGTACAGTTCCGCAAACAGTGGTAGCCAGAGCTGCTCGGTGCGCCCTCGAAACTCGACCGGCCCGTAATTGATGGTAATGCGCTCCTGCGTGAGCCCGATCTCGTCAACCGGATTGATCAACTCCGATTCAAAGTGCCGAATCTGAAAGTTGGCGGCGTCGATCCAAACGCGTCCCTTTAAGGCGACCGGGTAATCTGCGCCCTCGATCATGTACGAGCGGAGCCTGTTAGGGCGGTCGGGGCGCTGTACGAAGTGAACCTGCCAAGCCGGGTGGCCGTCCCACTGTCCCAGTCCTTCGCAAGTAAGATTAAACTCGGAAACGATCGCAGGGTGGAAGGCGAGCGCCATGGTCGGGAGCCCGGTCGTCGCGAATTTGTCTGGAAACAGTTTTGGGTCAAGGCTGCTGTTCCGATATTCCTCCAGACCCGCTAGTTGGCCCTCGGAGACCTTGACGTTCACGATGTAGTCGAAGGTGCGCTCGTCGGCCTTCCCGCGCAAGCCCTTGCTATCCACAACGAAGTTCTCCATATGTTCGGTTGCGTCGAATTTCTGCAGGTTGTCTACAAGCTCTTTCATCCGCTGGCCTACACCGCTAACCACCTGCGGAAGAGGGCACTCGACACCCTTTTCTACATTCGGCACGACGGCGTCGATGTCCGGGGGAACCCAAGCTATCTGCTTTGCCTTTCCCGTAAGCGCAGTAGCAGGCACGAAAGGTTCCGCGGCGGCGGGCACCGGCATCGGCTTCATGATCAGAAAAACCTGGTGGATCCGATTGCCGGGTTCGATCTGCGTTTCTTGTCGGACTGGAAAGAAGCCGGGAGCATTTGCCTCGACTGTATATTTCCCAGGCGGGATATCCGCGTAAACCGTCTCACCGTCGGCTCCCGAGGGTGCGCCCGAGACCTCCTTGCCTTCAGCCGACGTCACCCGAAGATTCGCTACGCCCGCGAAGGGGGAATCATCTTGCAACTTCAGAGACACGGTCAAGGCCTTCGATAACGCCGGTGTCGGTGTGCCTGCTACCGGGTTATCTTTGGAATCCTGCGGGCCAGCCACAGCTCCCGCTGAAGTCGCAAGGAGCAGCGATAGGGAAAGCTTTAGCAGGAACCGGGCCCCGCTCCGGGCGGTGCGCATTTGGAAGACGGCCTGGTGCCTTACATCGGCGTCCGACCGCCGTCCGGACACCGTCCAGCGACCCGGGCGCAAACTCTCCACGGCCAGGAATGCAGCATGGAGAGTTCTTCGCTGTCGATCAAGGCAGCGCAGGAGTTCGCGTATACGGGAGTGCATGTCGGTGCTCCTAACACAAGTTCCGACGGGCCACCACAGTGGTTGGCCTCGACCGGCCCAAACGCGGTCTGACGTGCCTTCTTAAATGATATATCGAATCGGTAGCGACTCAACGCCCAGCATTCCCCTGAATGTCCGACCATCCAACTACACCCCGAGTTCGTGCTCCTGATGTAACTTTTCGCGCGTTCGTGGATACCTATAGCAGAACGAACGCTTCAACCCAGAATTGAGATACGGCTTCTACCACCGGATTTGGATCTCCCGGATTATGGAGGACTTATGGCTACGATTGCCGCACCAGGGATCGAATTGCGAAGCTCAAAGCCCGTCGCGCCGTGGTGGCATACTTGTCAGCTCGTAGCAATGTTTCTCGCGATCGCCCTAAGCGGGGCCCTTTTCCAGCACCAGGCTCGGTCGGAACCCGGGATGCTGGAACATCACCCGAATGTCATACCGCTTTACCTTTCGCTCATCGCCATGGAATGGGGGCTCATCCTTTATGTCCGCAAAGGCCTCCGCAGGACCGGAACAAAGCTGAACGAGCTCATTGGCGGCAAATGGACGAGCGCAAAGGATGTTCTGAAGGATGCAGCCCTCGCTCTGGGCTTATGGGGCACCTGGACCCTCGGCCAGATGGCGTGGGACCGCTGGCTCGGATCCGGCCATGCTGCGTCCATTCAAACGATGTTGCCGCAGCGGGGCATAGAAATTCTGCTTTGGATCGGCGTTTCGGCCAGTGCCGGGTTTTGCGAAGAGCTGGTCTTTCGCGGCTACTTCCAGAGACAATTTCATGCCTATACGGACAGCCGGTGGATCGCCTTATTCTTGCAGGCCGTCCTTTTTGGGATCTCGCACGGCTATCAGGGAACCGAAGCGTGTGTAAGGATCGCGGTTTTTGGCGCTTTGTATGGACTGCTCGCACTTTGGCGCGGAAGCCTGCGCGCCGGCATGATGGCGCACGCTTGGACGGATATCATGAGCGGAATCTTCGGAGTTTGATGAGGCGTGCGAAACATGGCTCGATCGGCGTAACCTTTCGCCCGCACATGGATGACTCCTGCGAGATCGACGTATGACCGGCTTCGCCGAGCTCTACGAGAAATATGCGCCGGACGTTTACCGCTTCTCTTTGTATCTTTCCGGTCAGCGCGCGGAAGCCGAGGACATTACTTCAGAGACTTTTGTGCGCGCCTGGGCTTCTGCTGAACCGATCAGGACTGCCACGGTCCGGGGCTATCTGTTCACGATCGCCCGGAATTTATTCCTGCAGGGGATTCGAAAAAAATCGCGCCAAGTCTCACTTGACGAAGACTTGCGCGACCCGCTGGCCAGTCCTTACACGCAAGCCGAGCAGAAGGCAGAGCTCCGCGCCGTGCTCGCACAAATGCAGAAATTGCCGGAAATCGACAGAGCGGCCCTGCTGATGCGGGCCTTTGACGAGATGCCTTATGAAGAAATCGCACGGTCACTGGGAATTTCGCTCGCCGCCGTAAAAGTGAAGATCCACCGCGCGCGGCTCGCGCTTGCGGACATTCGCAACGTATAGCGTCTGGGAACGATTTGACGGATTGGGAGGGTAGCGACATGGACGTCACGCGGGAAGTCATTCTGGATTTGTTGCCGGTCTATCTATCGGGCGAGGCAAGTCCCGCCACACACGCTCTGGTCGAACAGTACATGCAGCAAGACCCGGAGCTTGCGCAGCGGATTCGTCTTCAATGGGCTGAGAACTTCGCGAAGGTTGCGCCTTCCACGCTCCCTCCGGAACTCGAGTTACGCTCCCTTCGCCGCACCCGGAGACTGCTCAACTGGCAGCGGTGGCTGTTTGGCTTCGGGATAGCCTTTACGGCCCTCTCGCTCACCTGCGAAATCTCGTTCAACGGTGGACACCTGAAGGAATTTCATTTTCTGCTTCGCGATTATCCCGCTCAGTTCGGGACCTGCCTGATACTCGCTGCTGCCTGCTGGATCGCGTACTTTGCCATCCGCCGCCGTCTGTGGACCACGTGACGTCCGAGCAAAGGCTTGAACCACTGCCAAGCGTCGCTCAGAACTGAATTCCCACCATGTGGTGGCCACGGTGTTTTCGTGATGCAATCTCTCGCTGCGGCAATAGTTCCTCTAAGGAACAGTTGATTTGTTACCCTTCTTCCCGCTGGCATCGCGCCGATTATCGAAGAATCACAACGGCAGAAGGAGTTGACCTTGGCGCCAACCGATCAGCCGTCCGCATCAGGAGGCATGCTACGGATCCTCGGCGTCACTTTCGGAGTCGCAGTCGCCGTTGGTGGCACAATCGGCTCCGGCATCATGCGGACTCCGTCGCAGATCGCAGACCGTCTGCCGAGCGAGTGGCTGATTATGGTGGCCTGGTCGGCCGGTGCGCTCTATTCATTATTGGGGGCGTGGTCGTTCGGTGAGCTGGGGGCAATGATTCCAAGTTCCGGGGCGTTCTATACCATCGCGCGGAGGGCCTACGGCGACTATGTCGGTTTCGTGGTGGGATGGACTGACTGGGTCGGCCAATGCGGGTCCGGCGCAGCAGCAGTCATCTTGGCTGGGGAGTACGGGCGAGATCTGGTGCCTTCCCTCAGCCACCCGATTCTCACCGCGACCGCAATGGCAGCCGTGATTGCCCTGCTGCAATGGAGAGGCATCCGATGGGGAAGTCAATTCCAAAACGTAACCAGCGCGACTACTGCGCTGGTCTTTCTAGGTCTGATCGGGGCTGCGTATCTGTGGCCGCATCATCCTCCGCCAGTGAGCGCCCACGCTACGGTAATTCCCCGGGGATGGCCATTTGTACTCAACTACGTTTTGGTGCTCCAGGCGGTCATCTACACTTTCGACGGGTGGTACTGCTCTCTTTATTTCGGCGATGAGATCAAGAATCCAGGGCGCGAGATACCGCGTTCGATGTTGACTGGCGTGCTGCTGTTAAGCGCGATCTACCTCGCGACAAATGGCGCACTTTTCCACGTTCTGGGGATTAGCGGAGTCGCAAGAGAAAATCTACCCGTGGCGGCTCTGGGCGCTTCGATTTTCGGTGAACCTGGCAACGTCGCTGTGCGAGCGCTGATGGTGCTTGCGCTCGCGGCGCTCGCCAACAGCTCCTTTCTTGCCGCGACGAGGGTGCTCTACGCCATGAGCCGAGACGGTTGGGGCGCCCGCGGAATTGCTCGCGTGAACCGCGGTGGCACGCCATCGGTCGCCCTGTTTCTAACGACGTGCGCCACGATGCTTTTCCTGCTCTCGGGGTCGTTCGACATAGTCCTCGCAGTGACCACGTTCTTTTTCGTCGCAAGGTATGCCTTGTCGTACTTCGCCGTTTTTCGGCTTCGCAAACGTGAGCCGGACACGCCTCGCCCGTACCGCGCGTGGGGGTATCCGTGGACGACGGCTGCAGCGATCATCATATCGGTCGGTTTCCTGCTGGGAGTTGTCGCGAGCGACACCCGCAACAGCGCCTACAGCATTGCGGTTCTGCTCGCAAGCTATCCGATCTATCGTATGGCGCAAAAGAAAATCAGTCCGGCATAGCACCGATTGGTCAGCGCAAATCTTTGAGGATTTCCCGAGCGGCGTTTGCGCCCGAGGCGCCAGTAATCCCGTTGCCCGGATGGGTGCCCGAGCCGCACAGATACAGACGCTCGACCGGTGTCCGATAACGAGCCCACCCGAGCTGCGGACGCATGGTGAAAATCTGATCAAGCGCAAGCTCGCCGTGGAACGGATGACCGCCGGTGAGTCCGTAGGTTGTGTCGAGGTCTTTCGGCGTCAGTACCTGCCGCGCAAGAATTTTTCCCGGAAGATCCGGGGCGTAAGCAGCCACGGTTTTTATGATCGTGTCGGCAAGCGCTTCGCGCTCCTGATTCCAATCCCGTTGCTTGAGGCGGTACGGGGCGAACTGCATGTAGATGGACATCACATGCTTTCCGGGCGGCGCAAGCGAATCATCCAGAATAGAAGGGATCGAAATATCCAGATAGGGCGCCCTGGAAAAATCGCCGTACTTGGAATCGTCGAACGCGCGCTCCAGGTAATCGATTCCGGGCCCGATGTGAATTCGGCCGGCGAGCGCCGCACTTCCGTCGGGAGAATTCCCGAGCGCTGCGAATGTGGGAAATGCGTCGAGCGCGAGGTTCAGCTTTGCCGCGGTGCCGCTTGATCGGTAATTTTGCAGCTTCATCGCGAAACTTGGCGGCAACTCCACGGGGTCGAGCAGGCCGAGGAGCGTGCGCTTGGGATCGGCTCCGGAAACCACTCGTTTTGCGGCAATCTCGTCTCCGCCGCGCAGCACGACTCCCGTAACGGCGCCATTTTTCACGACAATCCGCTCAACTTCCGCACCGGTTCGAATCTCGGCACCTGCCTGTCTTGCGGCGCCGGCCATCGCCAAGGTGAGTGCGCCCATTCCTCCGCGCGGAAACGCAGAGTTTCCCACCGGGTAGGGGTCCGCTGCGGCGCGCAGCAGCAGGAGAGCGGTCGACCCTGCGGACCAGGGGCCCATGGCTGCGCCATAAATCCCGCGAGCTGCAACCGCAGCTCGCAACAGATCGGTTTCAAAGAATTCAGCAACGAAATCCGCGACGGCCATCGGCCCCCAACGCAAAACGCGCATCATTTCTTTTTTCCCGAGCCCGCGAAACCTGCGGCCTACACGGAGGAACTTCCAGAGGTCCTCCTTCGAGGGTTTTTCAATCACCGGCGGTGTGAGCGTCAGCAACTCGTTCAGGATTGCCCCCGTGCGGCTAAGCGCTGTGTGCAGTTCGATATATTTCTGTGCATCCTTCTTGGAGAACTGCTCGATTCCCCGTGCCGCCGCGATCGGATCGCTCGTAAGCACGAGGGCTCGGCCGTCAGGCGACGGAGCGAACAGCCGCACCGGCGATTCAAGTTTCTCAAGCCCGTGCCGGGCGAGTTGCATGTCCCGCACGATTGAAGCCAGGGGCGGCCCTCCGGCGTGGGCGACGGTCGAGCAGCGGAACCCTGGGTGAAACTCCTCGGTGACTGCGGCGCCGCCAACCATTGCGCGACGCTCGAGAACCAGAGGTTTCAGGCCCCTTTGGGCGAGATAGAACGCGGCGACGAGCCCATTGTGACCGGCACCAAGTATCACGACTTCGCGCACGCCCGCCACGGCTAGTGTTTCCCCTTTCCGGTGTCTTTCAGGATTTCAAGTGCTGCCAGGCGGCCAGGCGCGCCCATCACGCCACCGCCGGGGTGGGTTGCCGATCCGCACATGTACAGTTTTCGGATTGGCGTGCGGTACCGCGCCCACCCGGCAACGGGCCGCAGAAAGAAAAGCTGTTCGAGTGAAAGTTCGCCCTGAAAAATATTCCCCTCGGTCAGACCGGTCTGGCGTTCGATATCAAGCGGGGTGATGACCTGCCTGCCGATTATGATGTTTTTCAGGTTGGGCGCGTATTCCGAGATGGTGTCGATGACGGTGTCACCGAACACGTCGCGCTGGTCGTCCCAGGCGCCTGCGCTCAGTTTGTACGGGGCGTACTGCACGAAGCACGACATGACGTGTTTCCCTGGCGGCGCGACCGATGGGTCCGTCAGCGAAGGAAGTACGATGTCGATATACGGCCGGCGGGAAAACTCGCCGTATTTCGCCTGGTCGTAGGCGCGCTCCATATACTCGGTCGAAGGCGAAATCGAAATCGCGCCACGCAGATGACGGCCGGGCCCGGGCAGGCACTTGAAGTCCGGCAGGGCATCGAGCGCGAGATTTACCTTGCCGGACGATCCTCGATACTTATAGCGGCGAACTTCCTCGACGAAATCATCAGGAAGCTCGCGCGAGTCGATAAATTTCAGGAACGTGAGATTGGGATCGACGCTTGAGGAAACTGCGCTTGCGTGAATCTCTTCGCCGGATTCAAGCGCGACTCCTTGCGCAGAACCGTTTTTCACCAGAATGCGTTCGACCGGAGCCTCCAGGCGGATTTCGACGCCCGCCTCGCGTGCGGCCATGGCGATGGCGTTTGAAATCGCGCCGGTGCCGCCGCGGCTGAATCCCCAGGAACGGAAGGCCCCGTCGATTTCGCCCATATAGTGGTGCAACAGGACGTAGGCGGTGCCAGGCGACCGAATCCCCAGAAACGTGCCGATGATTCCGGAAGCGGACATGGTCGCCTTCAGGACGTCGGTCTCAAACCACTGATCGAGAAAATCGGCGGCGCTCATGGTCATGAGCTGTACGAGGTTGTACTTTTCCTCTGCGCCAAGCGACTGAAAGCGCTTGCCGATACTCGCGAGCTTTTTCCAGTCGCGCGGGTCCAGTGACGTTGGATCGGGGGGAACCATGCCCAGGAGCGGCTTCACGAAACGGCACATAGCAACCATGGACTGCGCAAAATCGTCGTACGCCTCGGCATCAAGCTTGGAATGGCGCAAGAGTTCGCGGCGCGTCTGTGCATGATCGTTCACGCGCCAGAGATAATTTCCGTCCGGCATGGGCGTCATGGTGCCGTCGAGCGGAAGAATCTCAAGTCCGTGCCGCGGCAAATCCAGGTCCCGGATAATCTCCGGACGCAGCAGGGATACTACGTAGGAAAAAACGGAAAACTTGAAGCCAGGGACGATCTCTTCGGTGACCGCTGCGCCACCGAGCACGTGCCGCCTTTCAAGGACGACGACTTTTTTGTTCTGGCGGGCGAGGTAGGCCGCGTTGACCAGGCCATTGTGCCCGCCGCCGATCACGATAACGTCATATTTACCGGGCATGAGGAATGTCCGCGATTCGCGCGTGATCTGCAGGCGCGCTCGAGGAACGAGCATTCTACAAGTCCGCCGAGGGAGTCACAACCAGGCGCCCGGTGCGTCTTGCGACCCATGCGGCCGGCACACTATACTCGGCTCGCTCCAGTGCCTGGTTTTACCGAATCCGGAGGAGAACCGTGCCAATTGGAACCGCCGTTCACCAGAATGCCCTTCGCCTGTGCGAGAGCCTGAACTTTCGCGAATGGTCCGGATACTACGCCGCGAGCGTCTATGAAACGCACCACGAGCACGAGTACAACGCGATCCGCAACGCCGCTGCGATGATTGACGTGTCGCCGCTGTTCAAGTACCGGATCAGCGGAGGAGACGCGACAAAGTTCGTAAATCGCGTGATTGCGCGCGACATAAATCGAGTGGCAGTGGGCCGGGTGATCTATTGCTGCTGGTGCGACGAGCAGGGAAAGGTGATTGACGACGGCACCCTCTCGCGTCTGGATGAAAATCTGTATCGCTGGACTGCTGCGGATCCGAGCATGCGGTGGTTCCATCAGAACTCACTCGGCCTGGACGTAAAGATTGAGGACATTTCAGGTCAAGTGGCTGCGCTTGCGATTCAGGGGCCGACTTCTGCGCGGCTGCTGAAACGGATCTCGGACGCCGACATCGCCAATCTGAAATATTTCCAGCTCACACACGGGACGATTGCGGGCGTACACGTCGACATTTCCCGCACGGGCTACACCGGCGACCTAGGCTACGAGATCTGGATGCCATGGGATGACGCGCCCAGGGTGTGGGACGTTCTGATCGAGCAAGGCCGGCAATTCGATCTGCACCCGGCGGGGATGCTGGCACTCGATGTCGCGCGAATCGAAGCGGGTCTGATCCTGATCGAAGTGGACTACTTCAGCAGCAAGAAAGCGCTGATCGAATCGCAGAAATACTCTCCCTACGAAATCGGGCTGGGCCGGCTGGTGGATCTCGGGAAGGAGCATTTCATCGGGCGCGCGGCGCTCGAGGAAGAAAATCGCCGCGGTCCGGGGCGGCTCCTGGCGGGCCTGGACATCAACTGGGACGACGTCGAACGATTGTACGACGCAATTGGACTCGCGCCGCAAGTTCCCAGCACCGCGTCCCGCGTGGCTGTCCCGGTCTATCGAGGAGGATTTCAGGTAGGGAGGGCGACTTCCACGACCTGGTCGCCGTCGCTGAAACGAATGATCGCCCTTGCGAGTATCCGCCGGGAGCACGCTGCACCCGGAACCGAACTTCAGATGGAGGTCACAGTCGAGGCAGTGCGCCACAAAGTTCGCGCGACGACCAGGGAATTGCCGTTCTTTAGTCCGCCTCGAAAAACGGCTGTTCCAGTTGTGTAGGGCAGGAAAACGAACCGATCGCCATTTGTCTGCCGAAGCGCTTACGACGTAGCTGCTGTCTCCGCCAAACCAGTACGTGTTGGTTTCACCGCCCAGGATGATAGTTAAGACTCGCAGCGCGCTTGATTGGTCACGGCAATGCGAATACGTATACCGCATTATGGCCAGTGGGAGTCCTCATGTTGGGAACCTCGGCGCTCAGTTCCGGCACTTTCAAATTGAAGCCGGTCATCACGCAGATGTATTGCTTTCCATTCACCGCGTAGGTGATGGTGCTGACAGAAATATTGCCGCCGAGGATCGTTTCCCACAGTTTCTTCCCCGTGTCGATATCAAAAGCTCGGAAACGCCTGCTCATGTCACCGTGAAACACCAGGCCACCCGCCGTCGTCAGCATCGCTCCATTGCCGGGTGCGCGGCCCACGTCAAATCGCAGCTGCTCTCCGGTAGACAGATTGATTCTGGCGAGTCCGGTGAGGGCATTGGGATCAGAACCCGGGCGTGGAATGACTTTCCAGCCTCCTTTCACTCCCGGGCCGGCTACTGTCAGATCGCGGCAGTTGTCGATGTAGGGCACAAACAGGGAATTGGTCGCCTGATGGTAGGCCGTGGGCCAGTAGCTTCTCGTATTCCAGTAACAGGTGATGTGGTGGTCCCCCGGCTGCTTGAATACAAGGTTCCAATTGAGCGTCGTTTTCCCCGTTTTGACATCAATGTCGGACATGATGTAGTTCGGGTCATCGTAGGGAAACGGCATGGCCCACAGAAACTGGCCGTTGTTGCGGTCAAGAACGAAGACCGAACCCCCTTCTGCGACCATCGCGGCGATATCGTGCATCGATCCCCGCGGAACGTCCGGGTTGATCCATTTCACGAACTTTGGATTCGGATTGAATGCCACCCGCGCAAGCGTGCGTTCGTGGGTGTGATCGGTGTCCCAGTCATCCCCGGGCAGGTGCTGGTAATACCAGATGAGCTTGCCGGTCGAGGGATCAAGGGCGAGCGTGCAATTGCTATAAAGGTCGGCTGGTGACGAGCGCGAGGTGCCGTCGGGATCCCCGTTGTGGCGTGCCATGCGCTGATCCGGCATGGGATTCGCGACTCCCCAGTAGAGTACGTTACGAACCGGATCAAAGCTTCCGGGCAGACCCCATGTCGACGCCATGGATTGCGAGTTGTCCGCACCGTTCCAGGACGCGTAGCCGGGATCACCAGGATGCGCCACGGTGAAGAACCTCCAGAGTTTCTCCCCGGTTTCGGCATTGTCGGCCTCGATGAAACAACTGTCGCTCCCTTTGCCGCAGGTGCCGCCCGAGATCACCTTGCCGTCAACGACCAGGGCACCGGATGTATTTTGTGTGTCAGTCTTGTAGGTCTCCCACCGAACCTTCCCTGTGCGCGCGTCCAGGGCTATCACGTAACCGTCGGCAGCCGTGAAGTAGATCATGTCTTCGTAGATCGCCAGAGCCTTGGTCCGTTCAGTTGATCCCAGCTGGGGATTCTTGAACGGGCGCTTGTACTCCCAAATCAGGTCGCCGTTGGTCGCATCCAGTGCGTCCACGTATCCGCCTGGTGCGATCACGTACATCACGCCGTCGTGAACGATGGGAATCGTTTCGGTGACCCCCTCCTCTAGGCCCCGTACCCATGCCATCCGGAGATCCTTGACGTTACTTTTGTTGATCTGCTTGAGAGGGCTGTCACGAAACGCGTCGTAGGTCCGGCTGTACATGAGCCAGTCATCCGGGCTTGGGTTGCGCAGCATCTCGTCGGTAACCGGCTTGAAAGTCTCCATCTGGGCCACGGCCGTCGTCCCCGCAGCAGCAAAAATTACCCCAAGGACCGCAGCGGACACCACCATGCCCGAAATCCTGATCATTCAATCTCCTTGCTGAGGTTCCCGCCTAACTCGCGGCGGTGATTCATCGATGCGGATGCAGTCAAGCGGAACGCCTGGAGGGCCTGCAGGCCGTCCGTGCCTGCCTAATGGAAGCTATTGAGCGCCGATTCTTCGTCGGAGAAGTCTTCGAATATCTTGGAGAGGCTGGTCAGCTGCATCAGGTACTCAACCTGCTTGCTCAGGTGGACCATCTTCAGCTCCCCTCCCACCTTCCTGACCGTGACATAGGCCCAAGCCAGCGCACCGATCCCTGAACTGTCCAGGTGCTTCACGTCGCTCAGGTTCAACAGAAGTCTTTTCTGACCCCTGGCCACCAGGTCGCGAAACAGCTCGTGCAAAGCCTCCGCCTCGGCCCACATGACCGATCCGGTGATCGTGACCAGGGTCACGGCGTCAACCTGCCGAACAGATACATTAAAACCCATGAATCCACCCCTCCGATTCTAGGATGGCTGGGCGCCTTGTGGTCTGGTTATCCACGCAACGATCATAATACCTGGCCAAGCGCGATGGAAGGATCGAGCACTTCAAATTAGTCCGGAAATCCGGGTTTACAGCCGCAGAGGGCACATGTAGTATGGCCAGTTCGCGATCAGAGATAGATTCCAAGAGGGTGATTTGTCGTTGCCCGTATTGAGTGTAAACCTTTGGCTTCGCATGGCCATGATTCTCGGCGTGATCGTCCTGGCGGGGGCGATCCTGGGGCGAACCATGCCCGCCCAGGATTCAGGCAACGCGTTCCAGCCGGCGAACCAGAGCTCACCGGTTTTCACGACGGCGCATCGCACCGTCGGCGACGCGGTACGGGAATTCTTCGGCACGCGCACGAAGCCCGAACAGCCCATCGCCTACACCCACAAGGTGCATCTGGCAAACGGCATGCAGTGCACGGACTGCCACGTAGGCGTCGATCAGGGTCCCGACGCCAGAATCCCGAGCGTCAATTTCTGCATGACGTGCCATCAGGTGATCGCAACCGATAAGCCTGAGATCAAGAAGCTCGCGGCCTACCGCGCCAGGGGTGAAGACATTCCCTGGCAGCGCGTGTACGGATTTGAGCCGTCCGCACATGTGAAATTCAATCACGCGCCGCACATTCGTGCCGGCGTCGACTGCGCGAAATGCCACGGCGATATGCATACGCAGACGGTCGCCGAGCGCAAGGTCGATCACACCATGGGCTTTTGCGTCGAGTGCCACCGGCAGCAGAACGCGCCGGTGGATTGCGTTACGTGTCATTTCTGATTTGTAGTGCCGCCTGGGCGGCTTTGAGCCGGGGCAAATAGGGAATTCATGCAACGTCGCGATTTCTTGAAAATATCAGCGGCCGGTGGCGCAGCAGCAGCACTGGAGGGGTGCGGCAACCCCGATCATCATCTCATCCGGTTTATACCGGAAGAGGATTTGCTTCCAGGGATCGCGACCTGGAAGCCGAGCATTTGCACGCTCTGCCCGGCTGGTTGCGGCCTGCTTGTGCGCGTAATGCAGGGCGAAGCAGAAGTCGTGCGCAACGGCCAGCTCGGAATTCTGAAGATGGGTCTTCCGAAAAAGCTCGAAGGGAATCCCGCTCACCCGATCAACCAGGGCCGGTTATGTCCCCGCGGTCAGGCGGGATTGCAGGTCACCTATCATCCCGACCGAATCAAGACTCCGCTTGCGCGTTCCGGGCCGCGAGGTTCCGGCCAATTCAACCCGATTACCTGGGACGAAGCGCTCAAGCAGCTGGTGTCGCAGCTCGGTGCGCTCCAAGCAGATCCAGGACAACGACGCCTGGCCTTCGTGACGTCACCCCTTCAGGGGCAGCGCAAGAATATGGTGCAGACTTTCACCAATGCGTTTCAAAGCCTCCCGCCTTTTGAGTATGCGTTTTTCAACCTGGGCGTAATCGAGAGTGCCAATTTCGCAAGCTTTGATCGCCCGGCACCTCCGACGGTCGATCTCGCCCAATCAAACTACGTGATCTCGTTTGGCGCGGATTTTCTGGGAACCTGGAATTCGCCCGTAGCTCAGTCGATCGGCTATGGCCATATGCGCAAGGGACGTTCGGGCCAGCGCGCGAAGTTCGTACAGATTGAATCGCGCGTGTCCCAGACCGGTGCGAGCGCCGACGAATTCATTCCATGTCCGCCGGGCGCTGAAGGTTTATTTGCCCTGGGCCTGGCGCACGTCATCCTGAGTGACAAACTGCGCCCCGCCGATGCAGTCGGTCACGCCGGTGCGCGAATCGACGGTTGGGCACAAGGTTTGCCGGACTGCACACCAGAAAAGATTTCCTCGCAGATTGGTGTCCCGGCGCAAACAATCGTTCGAATCGCGCACGAAGCCGCTTCGAACGCTCCCGCAGTTGCCCTGGTTGGCGATGCCGCAACAGCGCACACCAATGGGTTCTTCAACGCGCTGGCCGTAAACGCGCTGAACGATCTGCTAGGAAGCATGGGCAACTCCGGCGGTATCTCGTTCAACCCGGCTCGGGGAGGGCAGACCTCCGGGACACCGGGTCTGCGAGGTCCTGAGATCGCGACAGCGGCTGATGATAGTGCGACCCTCCGCGCGATCGCGGGACGAATCCTTTCGGGCACGGATGTAGTCAAGGTTCTGCTGTTGAACAACGCCAATCCCGTATTTGCGACGCCGCCCGGGTGGCGCGTGCGCGAGGCGTTTGAGAAAGTTCCGTTCATCGCAAGCTTCGGAAGTTTCATCGATGATACGAGCGTGCTTGCGGATTTGATTTTGCCCGATCACTCGCCGCTTGAGTCGTGGTTGGACGACATGCCTGCCTCAGGTTCCCCGCGAGTTCTGGTAAGTCTCGCACCGCCGGCAATGAATCCCCTGCACAACACGCGCTCCATGCCCGATGTGCTTCTCGACGTGGCACACGAGCTCGGCGGGAATCTCGCCAAAGCGCTGCCATGGAAAACCTACGACGAGGCGCTCAAGGCTACATTCGCGACTCTTTACAAGGAAAAGGGAAGCCCGGCCGCAAAGGACCCGGACGAATTCTGGAAGAAGGCGCAAGAGCAGGGCGGCTGGTGGGGACCCGAGGAGAAGCCGTCGGCTGTGACTGCGGCGAAATTCTCCGGCTCACCCCTAAGAATCATGCCGCCTCAATTTGACGGCGCGCCTGAGGAATTCCCATTCCACTTCCTGCCGTTTGCTTCGCAGATGTTTTACGACGGCTCTCTTGCTCACCTGCCGTGGATGCAGGAAGCACCCGACCCGCTCTCGACCGTCATGTGGGGCACTTGGGTTGAGATCAACCCGCGAACCGCACAGAGGCTCGGCGTCCAGCAGGGCGATGTGCTGGAAGTAGCGTCCCAGCACGGCAAGCTTCAGGCGCCCGCACTGGTCTCACCGACCATTGCGCCAGACGTGATCGCCATGCCCGTCGGCCAGGGCCACGAGAATTTCACGCGATATGCGAGCGGCCGCGGCGCCAACCCGATCTCGATTCTCGCGCCCTTGACGGATTCTGCGACCGGTTCGCTTGCCTGGGCGGCTACACGCGTGAAGGTCTCTCGCGTGGGCGAGGGGAAAATCGTGATGTTCGGCGCAAGCCTCACCGAGCAGTCGAATGAACTGAAGCATCGCTAAGAAAGGCTCAGGAACCAATGGCGCATCAATGGGGCATGGTGATTGATCTGGACCGCTGCACGGGTTGCGAGGCCTGCGTTGTAGCCTGCCATGCGGAGAATAATATCTCGACCGTCGGCGAGGACCAGGCCGGTCGCGGCCGGGCCAAGCACTGGATTCGCGTCGAACGGTATTACGAAGGCGAATTTCCCGATGTGAAGACGAAGTTCATGCCCGTGCTGTGCCAGCAGTGCGACGCCGCTCCGTGCGAGCCCGTTTGCCCGACGTTTGCGAGCTATCACACGATCGAGGGACTCAATGGCCAGGTGTACAACCGCTGTATCGGCACGCGCTATTGCGCAAACGCCTGTCCGTATAACGTGCGCTTCTTCAATTTCTACAACCCGGTCTGGGACAAGCCGCTAAACTTGCAGCTCAATCCGGATGTTTCGCTGCGTGAAGTCGGCGTGATGGAAAAGTGCACGTTCTGCGTGCAGCGCATCAAGGCTTCCGAGATACAGGCCTCGGCTGAAAAGCGCGAAGTGAAGGACGGAGAAATCCAGCCGGCTTGCGTGCAGTCTTGCCCCACCAAGGCAATGGTGTTTGGAGATTTGAGCGATCCCCAGAGCGAGGTCGCGCGTCTGGCACGTTCGAACCGTGCGACAAAGCTCCTGGCCGAAGTGGGGACGTTGCCCAAGGTTACTTACCTACAACGGGATTCATGGCATGCCGGCGAAGACTCCTGAACAGATAAATCAAGACCTGCTGCGGCCGCTCGGCGGAGCGTCCGGGCGCTACCTCGCGGCACTCGCGTTCTTTGCGGCGATCGTCCTTGCGGCGGCGTGTGCATTTGGGTGGCAGGCCTACCAGGGCATCGGTGTGTCCGGGCTCAGGCGGCCTGTTTTTTGGGGTTTCTATATTACGAATTTCGTTTTCTGGATCGGCTTGAGCCATGCCGGCACCCTGATTTCCGCAATCCTGCGGCTTGCCAATGCCACCTGGCGGCGCCCGGTGACGCGCTGCGCCGAGGTGATTACCGTCTTCGCGCTTTCGATTGGCGCCACGTTTCCGGTCATTCATCTGGGCCGGCCCTGGCTTGCCTTCTGGTTGATCCCTTACCCCACCGAGCGGGGCCTGTGGCCCAATATTCGCTCGCCCTTGCTGTGGGATTTTTTCGCGATCAACACCTATCTGCTGGGCAGCGTCACGTTTTTGCTGTTGCCGATCATTCCGGACATGGCATTGATCCGTGACCGCGCTACGGGCCTGCGCAAGAAAATCTATTCTGTCGTCGCTCTCGGCTGGCGCGGCACTCCGAAGCAGTGGCACCGCCTGGAATCGGCAATGCAGATCATGGCGGTCGCCGTGATCCCTGTCGCGGTTTCGGTGCACAGCATCGTTTCCTGGGATTTTGCGATGGCCCCTGTGCCGATGTGGCATTCGACGATTTTCGCGCCCTACTTCGTGGCCGGCGCGATCTTCAGCGGCATTGCGGCGCTGATCATCGCCATGGCGCTGTTGCGGAAATTCCTGCATCTGGAGGAGTATCTGCTTCGCGTGCACTTTGAAAACCTCGGAAAGCTGTTGCTGGTGATGAGCCTTCTGTGGTTCTACTTTGTGTTTGCCGAGCGGTTGACCGCCTGGTACGGCAACGAACCCTCGGAGATGACTGTTTTCTGGGTCACCCAGACCGGCTCGTATTCGCCGCTGTTCTGGCTGATGGTCGTCTGCAACTTCGTGGTGCCGTTCCCGATCCTGGCGATCAAGAAATTTCGCACGATCACGGGCACGGTGATCGCCTCGATCGGCGTCGTAATCGGCATGTGGCTTGAGCGTTTCTTGATTATCGTGCCTTCGCTCTCGCATAAGTACTTACCCTACAGCTGGGGCACCTACAGGCCGACGTGGGTCGAGATAACCATCACCGCAGGAACGTTTGCGGGCATGGCGCTGCTCTATATGCTGTTTGCAAAAACCGTTCCGATCATTTCGATCTGGGAACTCAAGGCGGGGCAACATACGATTACTGCGCACGAGCCCTCGCTCGCGCAGGCCGCCGAGGAAGGGGCTGACTGACGTGGCGGCACCTAACTCGATCTACGGTTTGTTTCCTGATCCGGAGGCCGCCGAACGGGGTATGAATGCCCTGCGGGCTGCGGGGATTGCTCCCCAGAAAATCATCGTCATGTCCGCCCAACCTTTCGACGAATACTCGTTCACGCAGGCGGATCACAAAACGGTGATGCCATGGCTTGCCACGCTCGGTGGCCTGGTCGGCGGCACTTGCGGATTCCTTCTCGCGCGCTATACGCAGGTGGCCTATCCGATCATTACCGGAGGAATGCCGCTGGTGTCCCCCTGGCCAACCGCCATTGTCACCTACGAGCTGACGATGTTCGGCGCGGTCATAACCACGGTCGTGACGCTTCTGATTACGGCGCGGCTCGCGAGGCCTAGGCCCGCGCCATACGACTCCGAGATTTCAAATGGCAAGATTCTAATCGGGGTCGTGGACCCCCCCGATACAGCGCGCACCGACCTGGAACGGCGTCTAACCGGGGCTGGCGCGGAGCACGTAAGATCCACCGGCCACGCCTCGAACTGACCACCTTGCTGATTCCAGGCGTGCCGCAACAGTAAAGGTATTCTGCGACCCTTCGCTTCCCGGCTGCATCTCGTAAGTACAGCAGATTCAATGCTACCGAGCCACCGCTCGTGCGCTAGGACGCCCAAAAACAGCCGTCGACGTACAGCCTTGTACCCCAAAGTCCTACAGGAAACACTGTAGTGTCTGGCCGAAAGCCGTGTGATACGAAGTGAGTCCGTCCTTGGAAAACGTGTGTCGGCGTAGTTGACCGCAATGTCGGTGGTGTAACTGGGCGCGGATTTTTGGCCCGCTTGGCCGATCTTTGCCGAACCCTTGGGAGAGAGTATGGGCAAATCCGATCGTAAGGGCACGCTAGTCGACAACAAACGCAGCAACGGCGACGCAGTCCCCGCCTCAGAAGTGATTGTTCCCGTAGGTGCAGATAACGGTGCCGGCGATCTGGCCATTATATTGTCCAGCCTGCGAACCATGCGCGACGGCGATTTTTCCGTACGTCTGCCAGGCTATTGGACGGGGCTGCCGGGAAAGATCGCAGACGCCTTCAATGACATCGCCGCGGCGAACCAGCACATGGCTGAGGACCTCAAGCGAATTGGCCAGGTAGTCGGCAAGGAAGGTAAGACGCGCGAACGGACACGCTTTCATCAGCCCAGGGGTGCGTGGGGCGAGATGGAAGTCTCCGTGAACACGCTGGTCGAAGACCTCCTTCGACCCACGACGGAAGTTACGCGCGCGATCGCGGGCGTCGCACAGGGAAATTTGACGCAAACGGTGCGATTGGACGTGGACGGGCGACCCCTGGAAGGCGAATTTCTCCGTTCAGCCAACATTGTCAATACGATGATTCAACAGCTCGGCGTTTTCACCGCCGAGGTCACCAGAGTCGCGCGCGAGGTCGGTACCGACGGCAAGCTGGGAGGCCAGGCACAGGTTCCGGGCGTCGCAGGTACCTGGAAGGACCTCACCGATTCGGTGAACTCGATGGCGAGTAACCTGACCGGCCAGGTTCGAAACATCGCCGAAGTCGCGACAGCCGTTGCGAGCGGTGACCTGTCCCGCAAGATTACCGTCGATGTACGCGGCGAAATTCTACAGCTCAAAGAAGCCATTAATACCATGGTTGATCAGTTGCGATCTTTCGCGTCAGAAGTCACGCGGGTCGCACGCGAGGTGGGAACCGACGGTGCTCTGGGCGGCCAGGCGGTTGTTCCCGGAGTGGCAGGCACGTGGAAGGACCTGACCGATTCCGTGAATGCGATGGCTGGAAATCTTACGGCCCAGGTCCGCAACATCGCCGAGGTTACAACGGCAGTCGCACGTGGCGACTTGTCGCGGAAAATCACGGTGGACGTGAAGGGCGAGATTCTCGAGCTGAAGAACACGATCAACACGATGGTCGACCAGCTCAACGCGTTTGCCGGTGAGGTGACGCGCGTGGCGCGCGAAGTCGGCACCGACGGCAAACTCGGCGGCCAGGCCCAGGTACCGGGAGTCGCGGGTACCTGGAAAGACTTGACCGACAACGTGAACTTCATGGCCAGCAACCTGACCGGCCAGGTCCGCAATATCGCTGAGGTCGCGACCGCTATCGCCAGCGGCGACCTCTCGCGAAAAATTACGGTGGACGTGCGCGGCGAGATTTTGCAGCTCAAGGAAACACTAAACACCATGGTGGACCAGCTGAACCGGTTCGCCGGCGAAGTAACGCGCGTGGCGCGTGAAGTAGGTACCGAAGGCCGGCTGGGCGGTCAGGCAAACGTTCCGGGAGTCGCGGGTACCTGGAAGGACCTCACGGACTCGGTCAACTCCATGGCGGGAAACCTGACCGGCCAGGTTCGAAATATCGCCGAAGTCACGACGGCAGTTGCGCGCGGCGACCTGTCGCGGAAAATCACGGTGGACGTGAAGGGCGAGATTCTCGAGCTGAAGAACACGATCAACACGATGGTTGACCAGCTCAACGCGTTTGCCGGCGAGGTGACGCGCGTCGCGCGCGAGGTTGGCACCGAAGGAAAACTGGGAGGCCAGGCGCAGGTACCTGGTGCGGGTACCTGGAAAGACTTGACCGACAACGTGAACTTCATGGCCAGCAACCTGACCGGCCAGGTTCGCAACATCGCCGAAGTGGCGACGGCGGTGGCACGCGGTGACTTGTCGCGCAAAATCACCGTCGACGTTAAAGGTGAAATTCTGGAGCTGAAAGACACCATCAACACCATGGTCGATCAGCTGCGGTCATTTGCGTCGGAAGTAACGCGCGTGGCTCGCGAGGTCGGTACTGACGGCAAGTTGGGCGGGCAGGCACAGGTGCCCGACGTGGCCGGAACATGGAAGGACCTGACCGACTCGGTGAATTCGATGGCCAGCAACCTGACCGGCCAGGTCCGGAACATCGCCGAAGTGGCCACGGCAATCGCCAGCGGCAACCTCTCAAAGAAAATTACCGTGAACGTGAGCGGTGAGATTCTGCTACTGAAGGAAACGATCAACACGATGGTCGACCAGCTCAACGCGTTCGCTGGTGAGGTGACCCGCGTGGCGCGTGAAGTCGGGTCGGAAGGACGGTTGGGCGGCCAAGCAAACGTTCCAGGAGTCGCGGGAACCTGGAAAGACCTCACGGACTCCGTCAACTCCATGGCGGGAAACCTGACCGGCCAGGTTCGAAATATCGCCGAAGTCACGACGGCAGTTGCGCGCGGCGACCTGTCGCGGAAAATCACGGTGGACGTGAAGGGCGAAATTCTCGAG
>Ga0209624_10001061_pt1 | contig 22767 bp, 22 predicted proteins | sample JacPinW_OM2H0_O1_FD_188565 | JGI IMG/M metagenome (GOLD analysis project Ga0209624, IMG submission 188565) | Forest soil microbial communities from Algoma, Ontario, Canada - Jack Pine, Ontario site 1_JW_OM2H0_O1 (SPAdes) (version 2) | ecosystem: Environmental > Terrestrial > Soil > Boreal...
CTGGACGCGGAACACCTCCGACCTACTCGCCTACGTTTACATTTACACCGACTACACCGTCCCCGTCGAAGAGATGCGCCAGGAGTTTCGCCGCATCCTCGAATCGACGCCGTTGTGGGACCAAAAGGTCTGCGTGCTCCAGGTCAGCGACGCCACCCGAACAGACCATGCGGATAGGTGCCTTGGCCGGCGCGCCGGATTCCTCGAAAGTCTGGGATCTACGCTGCTTGGTGCGAGAGAAATTAATCAAGTTTCAACAGGAGAAATTCCCAAACAGCTTGCCGAAAGCCCGGGCTGAAATTCACCGCCTTTCGCCCAATGGCTCTTCGCGCCATGCCCAGCCAACCGAAACTGCTCGATCCTATGCCCGTACAGGGCAACCCCTATTGATATCGCTGGCGCACTAACCATCAAATACGAATCATCCACCCCGGATCACACCAATTAAGCCCGGAGATATATTTTAAAATCGAAATTCTGCTTAACCATCAAGACTTCATGACTGGTCCATCGTCTAGCCACGTAGCAGACTTCTTGTTCCGTCTGCCTCATTTGATCCATCAATTCTAAGTGACATGGCGAGTGATAGTCCTAGCGGTCACGGCTTCACTACCTGCTTCACTGCACTCGACGTGCTACCTTCGAAGATCTGGTCACCGCCGTACACCGCACTGACACGTGGCGCGCCCACCTGCAACGTCGAGGTCGTGAACGACGCCGAACCGCCGCTCAATCTTCCCGTTCCGAGTACCGTCGAGCCCTTCTTAAAAGTCACGGTTTCCCCATCCGGTGGCGCAGGAGTCACTGCTGCCGTAAAGGTCACTGCTTCCCCGCGAGTCGATGGATTCGGCGAAGAAGTGAGCACCGTCGCTGTCGCCCGAGCCGATGGATTAAGTTCGAACGCAACCCCGCAACCCCCCGCGCCAGGGCAGTAGTTGGATGTTCCACCGCCGTACGTCGTTCCGTAAAGATTGCCGCCGTCCAGGATCAAGGTGTCAATCGGGTTACCGCCGTCCGTAAAACTGAAAGACCAGAGAAGCGTCCATTCGTATTCGGAACCGCTGACCGCTAGCTCGAAGACACTGCCGCATCCGTCGTAGCACGGGAAGTCTTCCCGGTTCGGAGGTTTCAAAACACCGAATGCTGTGGTGCTGTAAATGTTCCCGGATGAGTCGAGCACAACCCCCGCCTTGGGATTGGCGCCATCGTTCCAAATGGAGGAATGAAGAATCTCCTCGGTATACATTCCAGCTGAAGGAGTCAGCTTCCAAACCGATCCCAGGCCTTTTGTGGCGCCACCGGCAACCGTCGTACCATAAACATTTCCCGCGCTGTCCAGCACAGGAGTCCCTTCCGGAGTTAGCCCGTCGCTCGGGCCGCCCTTGAAGGTATGAAGGACGGTCGCATTCCAACGCCCGCTTCCATTTGGCGACAGCTCGAAAATATGGCCGTGTCCGACGTCGTCGGCGCCGTAAAGGTTGCCGGAGCCGTCGATAGTCAACCCGGCATAGCCGCCCCGATCGTAGATAACCTGCTCATTCCAGCCGCCACTGCCGTTCGGGGACAACTCGTAAACCGTTCCCCCTCCGCTGCCTCCGCCATAAGTTGTGCCATAGAGGTTGCCCTTCGTGTCCCAGGTGACCCCGGAGAACGGGAAGGCGCCGTCGGGGTTTGACGCGAAACTGTACAAGACGGTTTCGCACCAGCCATTACCGCTGTTGCTGCCGCTCGCGCAACCACCTCCCGGCTTGGGGCTCAGCTCGAATACGACGCCATATCCAGAATAAGCGCCCAAGGCGAAAAGCCCGCCGTAGTAACTTGTCCCGTAGAGATTCCCGCGGCCGTCGAAGGTCACCGACGAGTCGGGAGACGACCCATCTGTGCAGTCCAGCAGGGAACAAAAGCTGTACAACACAGTCTCGTTATAGCCGCCAACCCCGTTGGGAGAAAGCTCAAAGACAGTGCCATACATATAGGCGCCGCCCAGTTGGGTTGTCCCGTAAAAGTTGCCTGCGCCGTCAGGTGTGAGGCTAGCCACCGGGTTCTCGCCGTCTGCACAGTTCGGCTGAGAACAGAAGTTGTAGAGCACGGTTTCCGGTTGAGCATGCGCCGCCGGAAGAGCAACCAGCAGCATCATGGAAAGTACAGCTAACGTCACAACGCCTCGCATATCCCTCTCCTCAATCTCTGATTTGAGATGTCTCGGGTTTCCTCGCGACCTTCCGGCATGGCACATCGCCACCAGTTAGAAAAATGTCGCGGCTTTTTCCTAACCTTGCGACTCTACTGAGTGAACTCGAACGCGACTCCGCAACCGTCAGCGTAGAGGCAATATTCGCCAACGCCACCGTTGTAAGTCGTCCCGTAGAAATTGCCGCCGTCCAGAATCAAGCTGCTCAGCGGATGAGCGCCGTCCCCCAAACTGAAAATCCAAAGAAACTCATTCACTATGTAGGCGGTCCCTTTGGGGCGCCTTGCGAGTTCGAACAGCGTCCCGCAGCCTTGTTGATTGCTCTTCAACCCATTGTCTATGCAGTACGTGGAACTGCCGCCGTATTCGGTCATGCCATACACATTTCCAGATGAATCGAGCACCACCCCACCCCACGGATTGTCGGGCAGTCGCAACGAGAAGCAGCATCCGACGATAAAAGGTCCGGAATGGAAATTAGCAATAATCTGCTCCGTATACTCTTCACCCGAAGGAGTCAGCTTCCAAACTGTGCCGCACCCCAGGTTAGCGTCGCAATTCCCTCCACCGCCATAAACCGTCGTGCCATAGAGATTTCCCGCTCCATCGAGCACTGGAGTGCCAGTAGGGTAGTTGCCGTCCTTCGGGTGTCCTGCGAAAGTGTGAAGGATCGCCTCGCACCAACCGTTACCGGTATAACTGCCACTTGGGCACCCGCCACGAGGTTGCGGGCTTAGTCCGAACACAGTGCCCGCCGCGTGAGCGCCGCCACTTTCCGTCGTCGCGTACAAGTCTCCGTTCGCGGCTTGCATCTGCCCGTCCGGGTAGGCGCCGTCAGCGCAGTTCGGCTGAGCGCAAAAACTGTAGAGCATAGACTCACTCCAGCCGCCACTGCCGTTCGGCGACAGCTCGTAAACCGTTCCTTTTCCGCTTCCTCCGCCATAAGTTGTGCCATAGAGGTTACCCTTCGTGTCCCAGGTGACCCCGGAGAACGGGGAGGCGCCGTCGGGTGTTGACATGAAGCTGTGCAGGACGGTTTCGCACCAGCCATTACCGCGGTTGCTGCCGCCCGGGCAACCACTGCCCGGCTCCGGGCTCAGCTCGAACACGACGCCAAACCCGTCAGAACTATCGCTGCATGCCGAGGCGACTCCTTGTCCGTTAGCGCCACCGGAGCAGGCTGTGCCGTAGAGATTTCCGGCGCCGTCGAAAATCACGTTAGAAGTTGGCTCATTACCATCGGTGCAGTTCGACAGGGAACAAAAGCTGTACAAGACGCTCTCGTTATAGCCGCCGACCCCGTTGGGAGAAAGCTCAAAGACAGTGCCACGCATATTGGCGCCGCCCAGCTGGGTGGTTCCGTAGAAGTTGCCTGCGCCGTCAGGCGTGAGGCTAGCCACCGGGTTCTCGCCGTCTGCACAATTCGGCTGAGAACAGAAGTTGTAGAGCACGACTTCGGTTTGAGCGTGCGCGGGACGAGCGGCAATAAGCAGCGGCGCAGAAAGCACCGCTAATGTCAGGGCGCCACGGATAGCATTCGCAAGCACAGAATCTCCTTTGGGAGTTTCGCCTCAGGGGGGTTGCGGCTCAACGAGCGGGGCCTGCTCTTTGGCGAGGCGGGGAAATCCTATAGGAATGATCGGCACCGAGTCAATGCCCAACCGCACATTTCGATGTGCGGCTATTGCCAATAGACGCAAGCCAAAGCCTTGGCTAGGCCCTAACTGACGCGGCTCGACTGTCGAAACATGCCGATTACACTAGATCGGGTTGGTCGATTGGCGCGATTTTTCACACCGCTCTGCAAACGGGGCGAAGCGGCACCAGTAGCTCCGGGGAAGGTGGTGCCGAGGCCGTTGGCGTGACGTCGCGATTGCACAAATTCTCCGTTGGTCCGGATCGCATGTTTGCCTCAATTATCCGCATTCCGCTTGTTATAAAACCAGTTTTCGTCTAGGGTGGACTACGCTTGGTTGCCCGTGATCTGGGAGAAATGGGCGTCGCTGCCCGGCCAACCGGCCTAATGTGGGGATCTCCTCCGACAGTCAAGTAGGCGAAATTCGTTGCGCCCAGACGGCAGTCCTCTTAGGAAGCATCGGGACGAGCAAAAGGTATCCGCGTGACACTAAAGGTGGCACTGATAGGATGCGGGAAAGCCGCCGACATGCATGTCTCAGGAATTCGGAGGCTCAAGGCGGCCCGAATCGTCGCCGTGGGCGATCTTGAGCCGTTGATGGCGGAACAGTTAGCGGCTCGACACCGCATAGCCAACTGTTATAGCGATTTCGATAAATTGCTCGCCATTGAGAAACCCGATGTAGTGCACATCGCCACTCCTCCGCAGTCACACTTTTCGCTTGCCATGAGCGCCATCGACGCCGGTTGCCATTTGATGGTCGAAAAGCCGCTGGCACTCGATTCTCGTCAGGCGGCACAACTCATAGCGTATGCGGAGAGTCATGCAAGAAAGTTAACTATCGGATACACATACTACTTTGATCCCGTAGTCAGAATGCTTCGCCGTCTGGTTCGGGAAAATGTGATGGGAGAAGTCGTCCATTTGGAGAGCTTCCTCGGATACGACCTGAACGGATCGTTCGCTAGTCCTGTTCTCGCCGATCGAGATCATTGGGTGCATGGGCTCGCGGCTAGACTTTTCCACAATTTGCTTGACCATCTCCTGAACAAGATTACCGAATTTCTCACGGATGAAAAAACCCTTGTTCAGGCATATTCATGGCAAATGCCTGGCCGGTATCCCGATCTTGACTATGACCTGCCAGATGAACTCCGAGTAACAGTAATCGGAGAGAAGAAATCGGCGTACGTAACTTTTTCCTCTCACTCGCGACCGCTTCGACATTTCTTGACATTTTATGGGACGAAAAACACTGCCCATTTGGATTTCCAGAACAGCACGATCACCCTGAGCCGGGACTCGGCTTTGCCCGGCGTGCTGGGCAGGCTGGCATCCCCTTTTTCTCAAGGGTGGCAATTCTTCAGGGAAGGCCGCAGAAACGTGCTTCGCTTTGCTCGATCCGAGTATCATTTTTTTGAGGGCTTCAATTACCTGCTATCGGAGTTCTATGGCAGCATTGAGCACGATTTGCCGGTTCCCATCCCTTATCGCGAAATCCTGCGCGTCGCGACATTGATCGATGAAATCGCGAATCGGTTGCGGAGCCAAGAAGTGAGAATAGAGTGAGCATACTCGTCACGGGGGCTTCGGGATTCTTGGGACGGGCTGTCGTCGAAAGGCTCTTCGCTCGGGGTAACCTCGACCTCAGCTGCTTTGTCCGGCCAAACAGCAATGTTTCGGGCCTAGAAGAGGTCCGCAATCGTTATCCTGGGGCCCGACTCGACTACGTGGTTGGCAATCTCGCTTCTCCGCACGATGCTCGCCGGGCGGTCCAAGGGGTTGAAACCATCTATCATTTGGCCGCGGGAATGCGAGGCCAGCCAGCAACCATGTTCGTCAATACCGTCGTTGCGTCCAAATGCCTTCTCGAAGCGATACAAGGCGCGAAGCGACGAGTCGTGCTGATTAGTTCGCTCGGAGTCTATGGGACATCTTTTCTGGAGACGGACCATTTGATTCGGGAGGACGCCGAACTCGATCCGCACCCAGACAAGAGGAATGTCTACTTCCACGCGAAGATCTGGCAGGAGCGACTCTTCTGGGAGCAAGCCGCAAAGGGTAAGGTGGATCTAGTCGTCCTTCGCCCCGGCATACTATACGGGAGTGCCAACCCTAACCGCGGGTTTCCTTCAAGAATCGGCTTTCATGTCGGGAGGGTATTACTGGTGTTAGGTGGTGGAAGCCCGCTGCCGCTTTCGCAGGTTGTAAATTGCGCCGAGGCCGTTGTCCTGGCGGGGCAGAATGCAGAAGCGTCTGGCCAGAGCTATAACGTGCTCGACGATGATTTGCCCAGTACGATCGACTATTTGCGGGAATACAAACACCAGGTTGGGAATATTGCAACAATTCGCTTTCCCTATCGTGTAACCATGTTGCTCTCGCGAGCCGTCCAGAAATTCCATGAGAAAACGCACGGTCAGATCCCGGCTGTGCTAAGCCCCTACGAAAGCAGTGCCATGTGGAAGGGGCACCGGTTCGACAATCAAAAAATCAAGAACCTAGGCTGGAAACAGATTGTACCGACGGAAGAAGCCATGCGCGAGACGTTCGCGTACCTGCGTGGCGCGAATGGATTTGCTCGACCGAAGCAGACGGCGCAGATCGGCGGGTTATCTGGAACTCGATCATTCTCGTGAAGCGTTCCAGACCACGGTTTCGCCGATGACAGCTGCAACCTTGACTAAGATCCCGTCGGGGAGGAATCGGATTGCGGCAACTCGCCCGCGGTCAACTCCAGCTTTGCCAAACTTGAAAACCGGCCAAGAGGAGTGTTCATTTTCACCCAAATCTTGCTTTCGAGAAATAATGGATAGAACGCGCGCAGCCATTTGTCTCGAACGGTAGGTTTCCACCCGTGTACCGAGGCGGTCCGCGCGTACCCAAGTGCTTCCAGCGTTTTGCCGACTTGCCACTCCAGGGACGCTACCTGATCTTGCGAGAGTCTCTGCTTCCAGCGCTGGACAGCATTGAATCCGGCATCGGCCGCCTCTTCTGGAAACGAGGAATTCGGTTTGCTGATGGTCCCGAGTGCAGCGGTTTGGATTCGATCATAATCGAGGTCGTGATCAAGAAATTCGCTGAGGCCTTTCAGTGTGCGCCGCAGGTCCTCCACCAGGTCTTCATAGCGAATTTCTATGTAGTCATTTGGGATCTTGCGCCCATGGCGGCGCCCCTTTTGCACCATCCATTCCCAATACAGCGCCGTCTCTTCCATGCTCCTTGATCGGCGACTCCAGGGAAACGGATTGAAGTCGCCCAGCTTGCGAAGTGACAACGCAATATCGCGGCCATCGCGAATGATGTGAACAAAGAGCGCTTCGGGAATCTCCTTCTTGGCAGTCGCCACCCGCACTACCGTATCGGGGGAATAGAATGCCCACCGGTTAACTTGTTGCTTCCGCGCAATCTCGCCCATGATAATGCGCAGAAAATCACCGCCGCTGCGGCAGTTCTCCACCACGTTTGCGGTTAGTTCCACGCCGTCGAGTCCTGATCTTCGAAAACCCTCGCTGCGCAGCCATATGGCCATAATTTTCTTACGGTTTTCGAGCCGATCCAGCCTTCCAAAGCGCGGAATAAGCACCTGATAAACGGGCACACGCCCGCGGTATATGGCGAATCCCCCGGACGACAGCAACGTATCATACAGCAGGTTCGTTCCCGACCTGGGGCAACCAATTACGAAAACAGGACACCGCTTTCGTTCGATCATGTGTTTCCCGAAGCGCTCCTGCGCTTGCAAAGAGCTTGTCGGCAATCGGTCATGTCGCCATCGTTTCGGATATTTGGCGCTCACCACCAGGAATACTAGCTGTAGATCTTGTACGCCGGTGTGAGTCAATCTATCTAACTAAAGGGTGGCCCCGCAACTCCGAAATAGTGTGGCGGTTGGCGAAAAATCGCGTCTCTAACAGACGACGGCACGAACTTTGTCGGAGCGATGTTGTACCGTGGCCTCCAACCCACGCCGTCTGAAACAGCGGCGAACCGCTCACCAAGAATTTGTTTCCGCCTCGACAATCGGTAGCCTCCACACATGGAACGATTATGACGGAAAACGATCGGCTCGACGCAAGGGTCGGCAGGCCGAGTCCTAACTTCCCGATAAACGAGTTTTTGTTAAATGCCTGACAGGACTTCCGCGCCGGGTGCTCGTCCGACTTCACCGTCCTCGGAGCCAATTCGCTACCGCTTTCGGCACTTTGCGCGGAACTAACTCTGCGCAGTTCTGCCCCGCGGAATCTGGTATCCGCAGTTTGAGCAGGGCGTGGCCAGCGACGCCATCACTTTTTCTAGATTGGGAGAGATTCCTCAACCCATCGTCACTGGGCCGAATCAGATCGCCAATTTTCCACGAGAGGAGATCCGCGACGCCGGAAGGCAGGAAGTTCTGGCGAAATCGGAAGGAAAGAAGGGAATGGGCACGACGATTGCAATCCGAGGACCCGGGCCTAGAGGTAGTTCACCCTCAGGCTGCGGGAATCGATGTGGGGAACAGCGCGCGTTACGTCGCGGTGCGGCCGAATCGAGATCCAGAACCAGTGCGCCGGTTTGAGTGTTTTACAGCTGACCTGCATCGTATGGCCGACTGGTTGTATAGTTGTGGGGTAAAGACGGTAGCCATGCAGTCAACCGCCGTAATTGCACATTCATTTGAGTCAGCGCTTTTTGCCGAGAAAGTACCACTCGTGCCGTCTGAGAGACGCAGCCAAGGGTGCTGATTCGAGCTGCAGCCTCCCTCGTCGCCCGAATTGCGAAGGAAAAATTGCCAGGTATCGTCCACCCCGTCGCCTGACGCCTGACTTAGCGCAGCGCGTGCGAGCGTCGGTAAAGAAGGGAGATCGCGAGCGACTGCGGCGCGACCATCTCAAGCTCGATCTGGCACGGCAAAAAGCGATGGACGACTTCGACAAGAAGCTGAAGGCGTTTTGGCCGGCCGATCTGAAGTTGACGGCATCCGTTCCGGACGACTTGAATCCGCGCAAATGAGCGAGGAAAGCTAGTCGCGGCCCGAAATTCGCAACGACGGGAGGATGACTCAATCACCCTATTGATGAACCGAACAATTCTTAATGTCGGGACCGGCATTCGGATCGGTTACGTGTGGCTGTTCTGCTCAGTTCTACTCGGCGTGTTCTCTGTCTCCGCTTTCGCGGGAGCAACCCCCGCACTGGTTCATGGCCTGTGGGTCTGGAAGAGCCCGACCGTCCTCGCCGCGCCCGGTGGTGCAGAAAAATTGCGGGATTTCTGCAAATCCGAGGGTATCAACGAAGTCTATGTATCAGTTTCGACGCGCAGCGAGGCCTCGGGAGAGAACCAGCTTGCTCATCTTATTGCGCTTCTCCATCGCTCGGACATTCGGGTGGAAGCCTTGTTATCGAGTACGGACGCCGACGAGCCGGGCAAACACAGAGAAACGTTGCTGGCTCGCGTCCGGACAATCGTGCATTTCAATCAGAAGCATCCGACGGAGCGATTCGACGGGATTCACCTCGATGTGGAGCCGCAACAACGGCCGGAGAATAAAGGCACACGGAACCTTCGATTTCTGCCCGGCCTCGCAGATGCTTTTCGCGAGGTGCGGGCAGTGGCGGAGCCGGCTGGGATGAAGGTGAACGCCGATATTCAGAACAAACTCCTCAAGGGCGATCTCGACCAACGAAAGATGCTTCTCTCTGCGGTGCCGCGGGTCACATTGATGATGTATGAGCTGAGCAGTCCCGAAGATGGAGAAAGCGTCGAGCAAAAGGCCGAGAAAATAGAGAAGGACAGTCACAGATTCCTCGATATGGCCTACGACGGATTGGGCGATCCGAATCTAGCGAAAATGGTTGTCGCGCTGCGCACACCTGATTATGGCGAGCTGCTTCCACAGATGCTGAAGAAACTAGACGAAGCGAATCGCACGAATCCGCATTACATGGGATGGGCACGCCACTCTTACAATGACCATCTGAAATAAGCCGAACGCGAGGACGAGAAGAATGCGGAACCCCTTCAGCACCGCAAGACGTGAGGCGCGGCGTCAGCTCCCCGGTCTAGCAGACCGCATTCTGATGTTCGTTCAGCAAAGCCGTTTTGATTCTGACTTGCTCAGTATCGCCGTTCATCACGGCTTGCAACAAATCAAGAAGTTGCAGCTCCCTTTCAGAGTTATCCTCAGCTTCGTAAATATCCCCGCACAGCCTGCGCACCAGATCGACGTTGTGCATCAGCAGCCCCAGTGACGGCAGTCTGTTCCGAATCGGTGGACGCTGCAATACAGCAATCGTTCTACGGTAGGGTCCTTACATTGATCACGGAAGAATTGTTGGAACTTGACGGCCTGAACGAAGCGTCAGAGTGACTCGATAGGTGCGCTGGCGTACCGACAGTCAGTGATCAGGTGGTGATAAGATGCCGCGATCTGGCCGAGCCTCTGTCCCGGATGTGTACTCGGGGGAGGTCACATTCAGCTCATCTGCTCGGCCTGCCATCATTCTGGCCATGAACAGCAATTCAAGGTCCGCGGCTCTACAGAACGAGGTGAAGCCAATTCTCGTCGCAAATACTCTCTACTGGGGGCCAAGAATTGCACAGCCAAACCGCCACTGCCGAACACGAGTTGAGGCAAGAGCGGTTGCAGCAAATGCGCAAAGAGATGGCAGGGCTGACCGCGAACTAAGTTTCTAGGTGTGCCCACCACAGGCGGTACAGAAAGGCGAGGCGTGGTGTACAAAATTGACCATTTTTCCTCTTCCGGTTGGTTGCATTATCAACAGCCATGAAAGCCAAGAAGCCTAATCCAGAACAGGTCCTGGCCACCGCCTGCCCGACGTGTGGCGCGGGACCGAACGAAAAGTGCGAACTCACCTCGGGACAACCTCGTACTACACCGCATCGTGACCGACGATTGATCGCGAAGGAGCGAAGTGTCCGAAGCATTAGAACGTGATTTCCACCATGTGGAACTTGATCTTGAACAAGCGATGTCGAAATTCAAGAAAGATAGAGACCCTGAAGTTCGGAAGGGTCTGCTTGTGGAAATGAGGCGCTTGCTACGGGAAGCCGACTCCCTGGATGAAGCGCCCGAAGGATGCCCTGCAATCACACTGGCAGAATCCGCCCTCGTCAACTTCGATGGTAATGGCGCCGTTTGAATTTATTCTACTTTCGCGTGCCTGTTGGCCTGTCAATAGCGGCAGCGGCCTTCACTCTGGCAAGATGTAGGACTGCGAAAGATCCAACATTTGTGGCGCAATCCTGATTGACCCCTGCTTTGCAGTATGGACACTCTAGGCTCATGGGACTGGTTCGGAGAACTGGGACAGAACCTTTGGGTTTCGGCACTGACTGGAGTGTTTCCCAGGTTCACAGAATTGTCTGTCGTGAAAAACTGCACACGAGAATTTGGCATGGAGGGCGGCGAAGAAAATAGCTGGGCACGGCGAGTCAATGTGGAAAAAGTGCATCAATCAATGCCGTATGCAACGTAGTTATGCATTTTTCTTTTGTTCCGCAAGAGCCTTGATTTCTTCTGCGATCTCTTCACGCCTCTCTTGGCGTATTTGGTGGGCACCTGGCTCAGATTCGATATTGTTCAAACTATCGACTTCGTTCAGCATCGATAGCTCTTTCAGGAGGTTCAGCACTTGCTCGGATTCGTTGCCGCTCATGCTGATCCTCCGGAGCCCTTTCGATGATGAGTAGGCCGAAACAGTTGCTTTTCAACCTTCGCCTCTAAGATGCCTTTCTAAATTGCTCCACAACCCGCAGGGTGCCAATTCGATCCAGTTCTTGACTATGATTTCTGATCTTTTCCGCACGGCGATGATGTTCCTGGAGCTGGAAAGAATTGAGCGGGACTCGCTGTCCGAAGGTCGCGATTTGAAACTATATGAGCTGATGGACTTCATCTTCGATGGCATGGGATGGGATTGTCATCTTGGCCTCCAGGAACATTTTAGGCGAGGGAGCTAATCGGTGTTCCACAAACTACCAACCCATGCGAACGTCCTTCGGTTGTTTTGGACAATCATGCCGAACGTCAATGTGGTTTGGGCGTAGCCCTGATAGGAAAGCTGCTAGTCTGCGGCCCGCGCCGTCATAAAGCTACGCACGGATTCTGTGAGTTGCCTATCCGCTTCGTCCGCAATTGTAATCACGTCTAACAGCACATCACTCTGATCGAGTTCGCGCTGGTGACGGTGTAACGTGCTGAATGTGCTGACTTGGAATATTCGCGACTCCTCAACTAGCATAGAGGGAGAGTAACCCTGTTGGAACCGTTCGTTGCCGTGCACGGCTGCGGCGATGGAAATGATCGGCTGGCCATCCCTGCCGCGTCGCAGGCGGGAAAGCAGGTCGTCGAACAGCTTAGGTAGATGGCCCGTGCGGTTTGCATCGCTAAGTGGAATCTTGGTCAGTTCTGCAACCAAATTCACCCGTTTCAGCCATTCGTTGATCGTAGAATCGCGTTCCCGCTCCAGTATGAACGCCACACTCACTGCTGTCTTCACTTTCGTCTTTCCCACAATCATTCCCCGATGACGTTACAGCATTAGCAATGCACAACGATGTTCAAAATAGCACACGATCTGCATCGAGGCTCGGGGCAGCCCTGAGGTGGGTCCCTCACCGCCAAATGCTTTACATCGCGCGGAGCCACTTTGCTACGATGACGGGTCAAACCCAACCATCATTAAGAATCGGTATATCCATGTTGGGGGCAATTGCATGCCATATAATGGCGCGCGCATGACTTTTCACGGAGAAAAATTCCCGATGAGGATGTCCACTATCGAAATCGTCGCGTTGATCATCCTAGGATCGATGCTCTCTCTCAGTCCGGCGTCTGCCCAATCAAAGGACGACCCCGCCCAAGGTAAGCAGACTCCTTCGAAGCCTGAAGGACTTAAGCCTGAGCAACAGTCCAGCAAAGGCTCGATCACGGTCTCCGGAGCAATGATTCCCTATGACGCCTTTGCCGGCACCATCGTCGTGCATCCCAAAGGCTGGGATGACGTCCCTCAGAATGCGGACAAGGACGATAAGAATCTGGAGCCCCAAGCCAGCATGTTTTATGTTGCGTATTTCAAGTCCGGCGACCACAGCGCACCGCGGCCGGTTACCTTCTTTTATAACGGCGGCCCGGGTTCATCGACTGTCTGGCTGCATATGGGAGCGTTTGGACCTCGGCGCGTGATCACTCTCGATGACTCCCATACCCCGGCGGCGCCCTACTCGATCGTGAACAACGAGTACAGTCTGCTCGACGCAACCGACCTTGTATTTGTGGATGCGCCAGGAACCGGCTTCAGCCGTGTAGCTGGAAAGGATCGGGAAAAAGCGTTTTATGGCGTCGATGCGGATGCTGAAGCTTTTGCCGATTTTATCTCGCAGTTTCTGGCGAAGTACGAGCGCTGGAATTCGGCGAAGTATCTATTTGGTGAGAGCTACGGCACCACGCGTTCAGCGGCGTTGATCAATTTGCTCGAAACCGGCCGCTCTGTCGACTTCAACGGTGTGATTCTGCTATCCCAGTGTTTGGGCTATGACAACGGCGCGGATTGGCCGCAGCTCAATCCCGGAATCGATCTGCCCTACCAACTGGCCCTGCCCACCTATGCCGCGACCGCATGGTATCACCATAAACTGCCCGACCGGCCCAGCGAGTTGGCGCCGCTGCTGGCAGAAGTAGAGCATTTCGCGATGACGGACTATGCCATTGCGCTCGGCGCTGGATCCACGTTGTCATCCGACCAACGTCAGGCGGTGGTGGCGAAGCTCCATCGCTACACGGGCCTTCCCGTCGACTACATTGAAAAATCGGACCTTCGCGTGAATGCCGGGCAGTTCGAAAAGACTCTCGAGTCAGACAGCGATACAACCACCGGCCGGCTGGACACGCGCTTCTCCGGACCGACGCTCGATCCGCTGAGTAAGGAGGCGGAATACGATCCACAGTCAGCGGCGATCGGCTCCGCTTATGTCTCCGCCTTCAACGACTACGTGCGCAAGGACTTGAAGTTCGGCGACAACCGCGAGTACAAGCCGGAAATTGATGTTGAAAAAAACTGGAATTTCATGCACCAGCCCCCAGGAGCGCCTATACCGTTGCCGCAGGCTGTTAACGTCATGGTCGATCTGGCCGGCGCGATGAAATATAACCCCGGCTTGAAAGTCATGGTAAACGCAGGCTATTTCGATCTGGCAACGCCGTTCTTCGAAGGAGTCTACGAAATGCAGCATCTGCCAATTCCCGCCAATTTGCAAAAGAATATCGAATTCAAGTTTTATGAGTCTGGGCACATGGTGTATGCGCATGAGGCATCACTGAAAAGTCTGCATAGCAACGTTGCCGCCTTCATCCTCGCAACGCAGAATTTGAAGAATAGGTAGGCGCACAGGAGCGGGTAGTCGCCACGGAAGGAGACTGTTAATTGACTGCTCGGTCGGTGATCAACGTATCTTTAAGTTACTGTTATTGTTATTCCCGCGACGTGAATATCCGGGATTGGTGCGCCTCCTTCATTTCTGCGCTGGAGGCGCTGGCGTTTTTCGGCCCGCATCCAAATGATCGTAGTTGAGCGCGGCGTTGAGCAGAAGCATGAAGCTACCTTGCGTCTCCTGACGCCACATGGGATTGTTGGCAAAAAGCACAACGTGGCCGCGACCGAGAGGCACGTCGACGATGGCGGGAGCGCCGGCCAGTTCCGAGCCGCCGGCCAACATGCCGCTGATCCACAGATTCTTTTCGTCGGCAAAGCGCAGAATGACGCGAGGATAAAGCGCGGGCGGCGGCAACGCGCTGCTGTAGAACACGCGGAATTGCGGGTCAACGTAAAGCTCTTTTTCGGCGCGGGTGCGATCCGGCGGCGGCTCGGGAGTCGTCCACGCACGGCCTTGAGGGATGTCGGGATCGATGTTCGAACCACGTCCGCTGGGACGCGCTGCCTCCTCGGCTGAGCTGTTATCGCCGGACACGGAGACATTGAAGACCGGGGACTGGTTGAAGTACACGTCGACGGTGTCGTCATAGCCGTAGGTGATCGGGCTCTTGGAGTCTTCAACCTTGGCGCGGAAGATGGATCCACGGGCCTGAAGCTGTTTGGTTTGGGTGATGGTGACGGAATCGGCCAAGCCGAGTTCCACGGGTAAGCGCGTGCTTGAGGCAACCGGAATGAAGAGGCCACCATCTTCGACGAACTGTTTCAGATGCGCGACCCCTTCAAAACCCAGGCCGCCGCGGATGTCAGGCGACTCGTCGATGCCTCCCCAATTGGGAGTGACGTCGGATTTTTGCCATGGAATGGGGCCGGCGTCGCTGCCGTCGGGCAAAGTACGTTTGGGAAATCCGGCGAGGAGTTCGCGCACATCGGAAAAAGTTGGGGGAAAGAGAATTACGTCAAATTTTTCGCGCAGGTTCGGAGTGGTGCGCACCACCGTGTCCGAAATGTAGGTATATGGCACGCCGGTTTCTTCGAGCGCGAGGCGAAACCAGCCTTCGTTTTGCGTGCTGGTCCAGGTGTGGAGGAGCGCGATGCGCGGCACGGAGAGTTCATGGCGGGCTACGGTGGGCATCACTGCGGCGCTTACGACTTCGATGCCGAGTTCGCGTGCGTCTTGTTGCAGCCGCGCTTCCAGATCGGAGTGATTGTTGTCGTTATCGTTATCGAGCGGAATCAGGAAAGAGCCTGCGGCGAACTTCTGGTCGGCGGCTTCGAACGATTCTTCGGCGGCGAAGATCTTTGTGTCTTTCAGGCGATACCGCAGGCTCGCAAGATTCGGCTCGGCATTTGCTTGAATGATGTAGCACCTCACCCCGAGAGGCTTAACCTTGGCGGCGTGCGGAGCCGCGACTCCGGCGTCGGCATTGCGCGCCGGAGTGTCGACGAGCCTCATGGGCGCCTTCAGAATCGCTTCGTCGGTGATGCGCAGAGTCTTGACGTTGCGCAACGCGCCGAGCGTCCATCCGGTGTCATCATAGGGGCGCGGGTCGGAGGTCGAGTAGTACTGGGTGTCCAGAAGCATATCGGCGATGCGGCTGTAGGGCTGATCCATGCGGATGATGTAGCTGCCCTGCGGAACCTTGACGGTCTTCACTTCGTCTTTCTTTGTTTCTTCTTTCTTTGCGGCATTCTCTTTTGTTTTGGCGGCGGTGTCGGACTTTTCGGCTGCGGACTTGTCGTCAGATTTCGCGTCGGTCTTCGATTCTCCCTCGGCCTTCGGCGGCGCCGCGGGTAGTTTTACCTCCGTATCGTGGTCGAGCTTCTGCACTTCTGCGCCTTGCTTTTGCAGCAGATTGGCGAGTTGAGCGGCGAGCGCGGGCCGGCGGCCGTCATTCAAAATAGCCCAGGCGGCGGGACCCTCCGTAGTGGCCTTGGCGACGGAGCGCTTGCTCTTGAGATAGAAATTGCTGAGAAACTCCTGCGGATGCTGGGACATGTAGTCGAGCGCGAGCAGCACTCCGCTTTCCTCAAGATTTGTGTTGTTACGCAGCGACCACTTCACCTTGGGAAGCGGCGGATTCGGGCGATACCAGGCGCGGGAGGTTTCCGAGGCGCGCAAGGTGCGCTCTTCGGTCTGAGGATAGAGATTGCCGAAGGTTTCGTAGAAGCGGCCGATGGAGTTGTGGCCGTTGGCTACGTAAAACATGTAGTTCGGCGCCCAGCCGTCATAAAAACCGTGGGTCCACACTCCTACGACTCCGCGCTCGGTAAGTTGCTCGACCTCGTAATACGCCATCTTCTGCCACTCGCTGACGACGATAGGATCGAGCCAGGCGTTATAAGGACCAGTACCGGTGGAGATATAAAGATAAGGGATAGATTCGTGCAGGTCGTGAAGCACCTGCGGATGCCACTCGAGAAACTCCTTCATCATGACTTGCGACAGCTTGAGGCCCATAGCAATGGAGTCGCGATTGTTGTCGTGCTGGACGTAGTGTCCCCAATAAACCAGGTCGGGCTGTGGCTTGTCAGGGTTCGTCTTGCGATAGTTGGCCCAATCCACCATGCGATCGTGGCCGTCCACTTCCACGATCGGGGTGATAAGAAAAACGGAATTCTTGCGGATGTTTTGGATGAGAGGCGTGTCTTCGACTGCCAGACGATAGGCTAATTCCATGAGCATTTCAGGCGAGCCGGATTCCGGTGAGTGAATCGATCCGGAAGCCCAGTAGAATGGTTTGCCCGAGGAAATGAGCTGTTGCGCTTCGGTGTCCGTGATCTTGCGCGGATCGGCGAGCTTGGCGGTGATTTCCTTGAGGTGGTCGAGTTGGGCGATATTGGCTTCGTCGCTGACCGCTACCAGCATGAAGTCGCGGCCTTCTTCGGTTTTGCCGACGCGGAAAACCTTCACGCGCGGTGAAGCCTTGGCGAGCTCATCGTAGTAACCGTAAATATCCTTCGAGTAGGTGAGGATGTCGGGCGCACCGATGATGTGCCCGAGGATCTTCTCGGGAGTCGGCACTGTCGCTGAGGCGGGAAGGTGATCGACCAGATTGGTTAGAAAGAATGGCTCGGTGGTGTATTCGCGAATTTTCTTGGTATAGCCCTCATCATTTGTCGGATCATTCTTCGGCGGGTCATTTTGAGCGTTCACAGAAATTGCGGCGAGGGCTAGAAGCAACGCCGCGATGGCGACAAAATAAACTCCGGGATACAACCTCCAAAGCGTCGAGACAAGCACACGCCGGCAGCCAAGCCGATTCATCATGGTTTCCCCCACCAATTTTTTGGTTGCCGGAACACGGGCGTGAAAGCTGCGTTGCGGCGCAAGCATCCTATCATTCCGTGCCGTTCCCTTTGAAGCTGGACACGCACGCAGCTGGCACATCTACCATCCCCCGGTTGGCGCCACAGTCGAACGCCAGCAGGGCCAGCAGTCTGAGTTATAGTGTCTGCGACGGGATTCTAGTCGTTCCACAGCTCGTGCAGGAAGAGGCCGGAATGAACCCTGACAACCCCAAAACCACGGAACTCGCTCGCTAGCCCTCGCTCCTCCACCAATTTCCACCAATCCACTCATCGCCGACCGTTGACATAGAGCTAAAGTGCACAGATTGGAAGTCGCTGGTTCTGCCACACTCTGTCCATGACCACGAAAACGATTCCGGCATACCTAGAAGACGAGCGCCAAAAAGATTGCGACGCTCGGCTGCGGATGGAAGAAGAAGCCGCACGCATCCGACCGCTGAACCATGGCCATCATCGCACTGCAAAACAGCCCAAGCTGGAATTATCCTCTGTCGTTAAGCCAGCGTCCAAAGCGGGAAGGACCGCAGCACAAGCTCGGAAGAAGCCACACACCGCGCGAAAGACGGCGACGAAAGCCCGCAAGGCCGCGTGAATTCGACGCTACGCTTAGAGAGATGACGGGGCGGGCTCTATGGGCTCGCCCTGAATCGCGCCGCTACCGGACAGAGCGGTAGATGGAACCGGTAGAGCTCAGGTCGAACCTCGCATGATCTTTTGTGGTCAGAACCTATAGCTGAGATTTCGCGCGATGGTGGCTAAGGATCGATTCCTGGCGGAGACTGAACATGGGTATCGCTGTGCGGAATACATGGCGGTCAATCGCGAGTCTCGCATTGTGCATAGGAATAGGCACACCTTCGCCTGCGCAGGGCATCAAACCAGCCCCGCCAACCCCTATCGACATCCAAAAGGTCGAACTCGGCGGGACGCCTTGGGAGCCGCAATGGGACCAGATCATCGAGAACGCGCTGCCGCCCGCAATGCTTTCTTCCCAGGTCCCCCGGGGCGTGCGTCGATTCTGCCCGCGGTTTTACGAAATGGGCGCCGGCGACCAACGCACATTTTGGGCGTACTTCTTCCAGGCGCTTGCCGGAGCCGAAGCCGGACTGGATCCGAATACGAGCGCCCGTCACAGCCAGCCGGAACGCGCATTGGCCACGCGCAGTGAAGGATTGTTGCAGCTTGCATACGCAGACCACAAGCGTTACGGCTGTGATTTCAATTGGGCGGTGGACCGAGCGCTAAGGGCGAACGATCCGGCCAAAAGCATTCTCCAGCCGAAGAACAATCTGGAATGTGGAGTGAAGATTCTGTTCAACCAGATAATAGTCCAGCACAAACCCTTGCTGAGCCGGTCAGGGTACTGGTCGACGTTGCGGCCGGACGGACCGAGCTCCCGTGTATTTGCCAAGCAAATGACGAATCCCCCCGCTGCATGTGGTTCGTCCACCAAGTCGGCGATCGCGAAGTCGGCCACGACGAAGTCCGTGCAGGACGACGCGAACCGGGGTGAAACTCCGAAATAGCATACGCTGACGGTCTTATCAGGGAGGACAACGCGACATTGAAACCAAAAACCGACTGGCATGAAGTCTTCGAGACCGGCGATTCCATTCCGCAAGAAGAAGCGCGTAACCAAGACCTTGGTGGAAGGGCCAATAGATCTGCTTGTGCCGGCCACCGTCGCCGCCGGTGGAGAATTAGAATCCCCCCTTTGTCATCCAAGATCGCTCCGAAAATGCTGGGCGAGTCAAACTGTGGGTAGCAGTTCCTGTGGATCGAGCCGTTCATGACCACTAAAGCAACCGTGCGCATGTTGCTGATGATTCCGTAATTCTCGATAGGCCGATAGGACATCGTTGTGTTCCTTCCCGTGTTCCGAAATGAGTTGATTCACTCCCAACCGTTATCCGCATTCTTCGCGGAACTGCCAAGTTTTTGCAAAGCTGATGTGTGGCAAGCAATTCGCAGGTCTAAACTGTGCTGTGAAACGAAAGCCCGGATGCCAAAGCCTCGAAGCCGGGTGCGGCAGCACCTTAACCTGCCGGAACAAAATGCAAAATGCTTGAGGGGAACATGCTTAGAAAATTTGATGTGATCGCAATCGGAACAGGATCAGGCGCCTCGGCGGTGGCGTCGCACTGTCGCGAAGCAGGATGGCAGGTTGCGATCGTGGATTCGAGGCCATTCGGAGGTACCTGTGCCCTGCGGGGATGCGACCCAAAGAAAGTGCTCGTCGGCGCTGCCGAAGCCGTTGACTGGACTCGTCGAATGGAAGGAAAAGGAATTCAGGCCGCGAAGCTTCAGATTGATTGGCCCGAGTTGATGCGTTTCAAGCGTTCTTTCACCAAGCCGATTCCAGAACGGCGCGAAGACGGATTCGCAAAAGCCGGCATCGCGGCGTTCCATGGTCGGGCACGCTTCGCCGGTCCAACTACAGTACAAGTAGGAGAGGAGACGTTGCAGGGACGGCACGTCGTTATCGCGGCCGGGGAGGTTCCGGCAGATTTGGGGATTCCCGGGGCTGAGCACCTTACGACAAGCGATCAGTTCTTGGAGTTGAATGAACTCCCGCGGCGGATTCTCTTTATCGGAGGCGGGTATATCGCGTTTGAGTTTGCGCATGTAGCCGCGCTTGCCGGATCGCAGGTCACAATCCTGCACCGTGGCGCGCGTCCTCTTGCCCTTTTTGACCCGGATCTCGTTGATCAACTGGTTGAGCGAACTCGCGACCTGGGCATTGACGTTCATCTCGGAACCGAAGCGATAGGGATCGAAAAGAACGTGGCTCAGTTGGTTGTCCGGACACTGGCCTCTGGAGAGACGGGCACGTTTCAGACGGATATGGCTGTGCATGCTGCGGGTCGCGTGCCCGAGATCAAGGACCTGAATCTGGATGCTGCGGGGATCGAATGGGAGAAGCGGGGAGTGCGAGTCAACGAATTTCTGCAAAGCGTATCGAATCCAGCCGTGTACGCAGCGGGAGATGCCGCCGCCAGTGGAGGCCCACCGCTGGCTCCTGTGGCAAGCTATGAAGGGGTGATCGTGGCCGCAAACCTCTTGCAGGGAAACCATCAGAGACCAAATTACCTCGGCGTTCCGTCGGTCGTCTTCACGATCCCGTCACTCGCTGCTGTCGGTCTCAGTGAACGAGGGGCACGTGAGCAAAAACTTAAGTTCAGGGTCAATAAGGCGATGACCTCAGCGTGGTATTCGTCGCGGAGGGTCGCGGAAACCCATTCCGGCTACAAAGTGCTCGTGGAGGAAGGCACGGACCGGATTCTGGGCGCTCATGTTCTAGGGAGCGAGGCCGACGAAGTCATCAATCTTTTCGCGCTTGCCATCCGTTCCGGAATGCGGTCCACTGATTTAAAGCACGTGCTGTTTGCGTATCCGACGAGTGGCTCAAATATGACGCGCATGCTTTAGAATCCAGCAGATGATCCGGCAAGGCCTCTCCTCCTGATGCAGGGCCGCGCAACCTTTGTGATCGCGCACCGTCTGTCGATCATTGGGCGCGCCGATCAGATTCTGGTGGTCGAGCAGGGACAGATCGTCGAAGGCGGCACTCACGAAGAACTCTATGCGCTGCGTGGACGTTACTTCGATCTGTATACCAAGCAGCATGGTCTGGAGAGCAACCTGTTTCGTCTCGGTGAACCCTACCTACAATGCAATCGAAGCTTACGGTTTTTCCGCACCGGCCGGCTCTACCGAATACGGCCAGCCTGGCCTCATAGGTTTTTGGGGGCGACGGTGATCCGGAAAAGACAGCGACTATATTCCGCTCAAAGAGGTCTCAAAGATGTGCGGTTTCTCCCTGGACACGGCGGAGAGAAGATTTCCAGCAAAGCCACACCCGCAGCCGTTGAGTACCTGCACATCTTATGGCCATCTGTGATCGGTTTGTGGATGGCCTATTCGAAACCTCGCAGATATCTGGTGGTGGTGGGCGCGAGTTGGATGCAGCTTCTAACATGCCTGGATCGTTGGCCCGGCTTGCCAATCTCGGCTTTAACGGTCGGAAACACACTGAGGAAGGGCTGGTTTCGAGCTAGAAACGCTCGCAAGGTTTATTACCGGGGAAATGGTAAGCACTCCCAGAGCATATAAAGGTGGTTGCTATAATCATCCGAGCGGCTTCTGCTCCGTATTGGACAATGACACGTACGTGTAAGATATTTGTATATAATGGTTTACGATGTATTAATTATTACTTGATGTGTAATAATATGTGAGTCAGAATGCAAGGTATTGACATCTAAAGAACACAGGCAAACACATGACTGGGATGGAATTTAAAAAGGCTCGCAAAGCAAAGGGTTGGAGCCAGTGCGGTGTGGCCAAGCGACTGGGTGTCTCCCAGACCTACGTGGCTTTGCTCGAAAGCGACATACGACCATTCACGCCAGGATTGACGCGGAAGGCCGTCACCCTGCTCAAATTGAATCCCTCCGCTTTGCCGTTAGAGTCGCGAGCTTCAACCGATAATGATTGGATGACGCGCGAGCTTTCAGCGTTGGGTTATCCCGGATATGCCCATGTCCGTCCCGTGCATCGGAAGAGAAATCCCGCTGAGGTGCTTCTCACAGCCTTGGGGATGAAAGACCTGGAGGCGAGAGTTGCGGAGGCGCTCCCGTGGTTGCTCCTCCGGTATGGAGTAACCGGCGAAACCAAAAATTGGCTGGTTGACCAAGCTCGATCTCGTAATCTGACCAACCGCGTTGGCTTCACCGTCACCCTTGCGAAGGAGGTAGCCGAGCAAAAAGGTGAGACAACCTCCGAGGTTTATCAGACTCTGGTGCAACTGGAGCAGGAACTGCGCCGGAGCCGTCTAGCGGAACCTGATACTTTTTGTCTGCGCCATCTAACTGACCGGCAACGCGAGTGGCTGGAGACGGCCAGGCCGGACGCGGCAAAGCAATGGAATATGTTGACCACGTTGCAGCCGGGACATTTGCAATATGTGTAATTTCCCTCCACCGTGGCCCGCGTTTCTCGCTGATTTGGATCAAAGCCTCTCAGAAGCGGTGGAACTTCACTGCGTGGGAGGCTTTGTTCTTACTGCGGTGTACGGCATACCGAGGGTCACCAACGACTTAGGGAGACTCTGAATAAGCACGCTTCTAACGTCGAGTGACCTCAAAACTCAGGAAAGTTTTGTTTCACGTGCGATCATCGAACTCTAGAACTTTGTT
>Ga0209624_10001062_pt1 | contig 22752 bp, 10 predicted proteins | sample JacPinW_OM2H0_O1_FD_188565 | JGI IMG/M metagenome (GOLD analysis project Ga0209624, IMG submission 188565) | Forest soil microbial communities from Algoma, Ontario, Canada - Jack Pine, Ontario site 1_JW_OM2H0_O1 (SPAdes) (version 2) | ecosystem: Environmental > Terrestrial > Soil > Boreal...
CTGCTGCTGGACCCCGACTCGGCCGCCGCCAGCCAGCGCTCCGAGGAGATCCGGCCGGTGGACGTGCGCCGGGTCATCGTCGACAACCTGCGCCACCTCAACGACTTCGCCGCCACCGCACCGCCCGCCGGCGGCGTCCACATCACCGCAGGCGGCGCGCCGCCGTCGGACTCCCAGGGAGTCCCGGTGTTTTCGACGGCCAGAAGCCGGCTCAGCACCAGGGCCGCCACCTCGTGCAAATCCTCGTCACGGCAGCCCGCGTGCGCTGCGGCATGGCGCGCGAGATGCGCGGCGATCCGTTTGCGCCGTGCGACCGCCAAAACCAGATGTCTCCGGAAGCACCGCCAGCGCTTGTGCTCGTCGGGCTCCTGAATCAGCTCGCGCTCCGCGGACTGCCAATCTGGGAGCAGGAATGCGAGCTGGCCGAGATCGGCGCGCGGCGCGAAATAGAGATCGCTGACCGCCGCCTGTTCAGCGGCGCTCAACTCCGGCATCCGGGCAAGCTGCGCCGCGATCGCTTCATCGTTCAGCGGCAATTCCAACCAAAGCTGCGCGGCGGCGGAATCGTACTGCAGCGGTCCGGCCGGCGTGTTCCAGTTCGCGGTCGAGGTCAGCGCTACGCGATATTGCCGTTGCGCGGCCGTCACCGTGAAGCCGGCCGACTCCAGAGCGCCCGGGAAGAAATGCTTGCCCAGCGAAAGCAACGGCTCCTGCCCGGCCGGTGGGGCGTAGCCGAAATGTGCGCGCAGCTCTTCGATCGCTCGCGGCCAGGTCCAGCCGTGGGCCTCCTCCTCGCCGATTTCAACCGCCAGCAACTCGTGGCGCAGCGCCCAGAGCGAATGACGCTCGCCCTCGGCCGGCAGGTCGAGCGGATAGGCCTCGGTCTCATCCGGACCGAGCAAGGCGAACCAGCCCTCCGCTCCGTGGGCGGGTTCGGCGTTGAACAGATAGAGCAGGCCGCCGGGCTCGACGCCCGAGGCGACGATCTTCGCCAGTACTTCGGCGAAGCGCAGCGTGCATGCGGGACTGCTGTTCCAGGTGTCCGCCGATCCCGGGTTGAAGCCGGCGAGCCGCGACAGCGCGTCGAGCCGTGGGGCGAGCCGCCCCTCGTGCGCCCTCGGAGCGCCGCCGAACTGCCGCTCGGCGTACCGCTGCACGCCCTCGAGCAGTCGCGCCAAAGCCCAATTCCAGCCCTTGGCGCTCGCGCCGACCCAGAGCGACAGCAATTGCGTACGGTCGGCTCCCGTCGCCCCCCGCGTCTGGTTCGAAGGGTCGCTCAGCGGCAGGCCGAACGCGTCGCGCAACATCTGGAACGCCGCGAGCTGGCGGACGAACTCCGGATTAAGCGCATTATTGCTGTAAAATTTGAGGATCTCGCAGATGTCCCTGAGCTCGGCGAAACTGTAGCGCGCGCCGCAATGTTGTTGCAGCTTGCGCCAGAGCCGGATGAAGATCGCGAGCTCGATGAGCTCCGCCTCGCCGGCTGCGCCCTCGGCGATCGGCAGCCGGTAGTCCTTGAGGCAGCAAGGCTCGCATTTCGGGAAAGGCGATGTGACGGCGTCGTTCCCCTTTGCGACCGGCCCCGACACGGCCTCGTAAAGCTCGAGGAACTCGCAGTAGGTCAGGCAGCTCAGACGCAGGAACTCCGACAGCGTCGACGCCTCCTCGGCCCATCCCCCTCCGCGCGCCGCCGTCGCGCCGAAGAGAGCGGCGCTGGCGCGGGCCGCGGGTTGGACGTCATAAACTTGACGGTCGGCGCAGGGTTGCGCCGACGTTCCCTGGAACATCGACGCGTATTCCTCCGGCGTGATCCCGAGATATTCGATCGCAGTCTCGATTCGCGCAGGAAAGCGCCAGAGATGCGACTGGAACCCGGTGGGCGGGTTGATTGAGTCCAGCGCAAATTCGGTGATACATTTACGGAAATGCCGCAGCGTGTCGAAGCGCGAGGCGCCGAGCAGGCGCAAATAGCTGCGCGAGAGGTCGAGCGCCTGCGAATAGGGCAGGTCGCATGCGGAAAAGTCGGCCTTCAAATTGTCGAAGACGGCGGGCTCGACCGCCTGATTGGCGGCGCTGGGCGTCGCCGGGGTGGAATATTCCGGCATCGCCGCGAAAAGAGCCTCCGGCTCGAAAGCCTCGGGTTCGGATTCGTATTCCCGCTTCTGGCGGAGCCGGAAGCCCGCCAATTGGTCGTCGGCTGTCGCGTAAACCGCGCCGGTCGTGTTCGTCGTCGCCGCGCCCATATACTCCAGGCACTCGTTGACGATGTCCACCAGGGGCAAACGCGTCTCAACATTGGCGCATGTGGCGAGGAGATTTCCTAACGGACCTCGCCGGCCTGCCAAGACCGATCCGAGCGTCGGAGGCGGATAAACAGAGATTGCGCCTTGTGACTGCAGAGCTGACTCGGCATGGAGCCAGAAATCGAGCGCGTGTTCCGTTGGACGACCGGCTTGTTCCCACAAGACCTCGGCATGGACTCTTATGGCTTCTTTTTCGGAATCGCTACGCGATGACGGCGGCGCGGGAAACGGATCGTCGCAGCTCGAACGCTCCGAGAGCTTCAGCAGTTCCGCGAGATAAGCGGCCGGGCCGTCCGGCGCGAGACAGGGCGGGGGAATGCAGTTGGTGAGCTGTCCGTCCGGATTGATCGGCTGGAAGCTCTGATTGCCGCCTGCGCTCGTCGGCGCCGTCGAGGCGGCGATCGCCAGAGCGGCCTGATAGAGGGCCGCAGCGTCGTCATAGGCGATCGTGCCGGTCAGCGCCTGCTGAAAGTCGGCGGCTGAAAGCTTGGTGATATCCGCGGCGCTGCGGAAGCCACGCGCGAACAGCGCCTCGGCCACGGAGAACGCCAGGCTGTTGATGCTGCCGGTCGGCGCGCTCGGTAGCGCGAAGCCGGACGGCGCGGACATGACCTTGGCTATCTCGGTCAGCTCGGCGACCGAAGTCAGCGTCTGTTCGAGCCAGGCGAGCTCTCCGCCGCCGGTGAAGACCGAACCGGCCCCGCCGCTCACTTCGCTTTCGATTTGCGCCTGAGTCAGGGTCGAACTCGGATTGAAGTTCAGTCCCGAGGCGTAGATCGGGTCGTTCGCCGGCACGTTGAACGTGGGCGGGGCGTCGGGTGTCCATGGCTGCGCCGAGGTCGCGACCGAGGAAACGGTGAAGAACTTCTGCACCGCGCGGATGAAAGCGCGGATGCGGGCGCCGACATAGCCGGTCTTCGTCGCGCTCGGCGGCTGGGAGGCCGCCGGCGTGACCGGCTGCGTGAAGGGGGGCAGCCAGGTCGGATTAACGGTGAAGAGCCTTGTCCATTGTGACGCCGACACCGTGGCGAGGGTCTGGATCGTCGGATTTGAAGTCGGCGGGGACGTCGTGGAGGGCAACCAGAGGTCGATTTGATCCGCCAGCGTGCTCGAAGCCGTCGCGTTGAAGGTAATGGCGGAATTCGCGGGAACGTCGCCCGATATCGCGGCGCTTAGGGTCACGGTTGTCGTGACCGCCCCGGAGGCGCCGGACGCGGTGCTGACCTTCTGAACCGTTGTTCCAGCGGGGATGTGAGGGCCGGAAACCGGCATGCCGACGCCGATTCCAGCGCCCCCCGAGGAGACGAACGTTATGGCCGTTCCACCCGGCACGTCGCCTGTGACAGCCGCAGTGAGCGTGACGTTCGCTGCGGCGACTGTCTGGACTTGGGCGCCGGCGGCGATGTTCGCTCCGCTGACCGTCATGCCGGGAGTCACGCCGCTGACGGCGGCGGCGCTCGCGAAAGTGAGCGTCGCTCCCGAAGGGCAATCGGCGGCGGTGGCGGCGGTCAAAGAGCTTTGAGCGAAGGTCACCGCGTCGCCGGAAGGAGTGTCGCCGCTCGTGTAGGCGACAAGCTGAGGAATCGCGAAGCCCTGAGTCAGCGCATAGAGGTCGAGCGCCAGATAGCCCGCCTGGTTGGCGGCCAGGAGCTGCTGCCAGATCGTGTAGTCTTTCTGCTCGTAGGAGGGCGGCGGGTTCGGCGGCGGACCCGAGCCGGTCGGATCGGTGGCGGCGAGCCAGGCGTTCACCAGCGCGACGAGCGCGGCCTCCGGCGTGCCCGCGGCCGCGGCCGGGTTCAGCGTGACGGCGAGGCTGCCGGAGGCCGCGGAGACGCCGAGCGCCACGAGCCGGCGTGAGGCCTGAAAGGAACTGATCGCCGCTCCGCCGAGCGTTGGCGCTTCACTGTCTTCGATGACGCCTTGGTCTTCGGCGGCGTCGAACTCCTGCAGCAGCCGATCGATCGCGTCGCCGGTCGCTATTTGGTAGCGCTGCACTGCGGTCGTGCTCTTGTCCATCTTGGCGCCGAGCGCATAGAAGAACGCCGCCGGCACGCCGAAATTGATGGAGCCGGCGCCCGTTCCGCCGAGGCCCTGCAGCAGGATCTCGCTCTCTACCGCGCTCGCCAACAGCTGCGAGAGCGTTGGATCCACGGGGAATTCCAAGAGCGCCGCGGTCGCGTTCGCGCTGCTCAGCTCGCAATAGACGCCGGCCGACGCCGCAGCGACGAACTTCGCCAGCCGTTCAGCGCTGGCGTTGCGGGTGGCGTAGAAAGAGTTGAGCGTGCCCTCGAATTTTTGCCGATCCTGCTCCAGGACCTGGTTGTTCTGGTTGTTGCTGGTCTGCGTGCTGCTGTTGCCGGGGTTCGGCGGGTCGGTATAGAGCGATTCCAGCTGGTCGGGCGGATTCGGCAATGGATTCTGAAAGCTCCAGACGATGTCGTAGGCGATGCGCGTGCAGTTCGCGGTGGAGGAGCAAAGGCCCGCGATCAGGGACGCGGCGGGGCTGAAGAAAATGGTCTCGCCGCCGCCGACCCCCGTCCCGATCACGCCCGTGCTCAGCATCACGCTGGGCGCCGAGACGCTCGTCACCGTGGAGCCGGGCTGGATATTGACGCCGCTGACGAACATGCCGGGGAGGATCCCGGCGGTCGAGGCGAAGGTCAGCGTCTGGCTGCTCGCGCCTGAGCCGCTCGGAGTCCCGGCGCTGGTCTTCGCCGTCACCATTCCCAAGGCCGGTGCGAAGGTGACGGGCTCGCCCGTTCCCACGCCTCCGGTCAGCACCGGACTGTTGAGAACCACATTGCCGCCCGAGACGCTGCTCACCAGTGCGCCCGAGGCGATATTGACACCGAAGACGTACATGCCGGCCGCGACGCCTGTCGCCGAGGCGAAACTTAGCGTCGAGCCGCTCGCGGTCGCGGCGTTGGTCTTCAACGTCACCCCCGGCGACGTCACCGGCGTCAGGCCTGGGATCGGGTCGAACGACAAGGCGGTCGCGATCGCCTGATAGAGAGGATCGAACGGAGGCGCCGAGCCGTCGCTCGGAATATCCAGCGCAACCGGCGAGAGGCCTGGCGGAGGCGGCAGCGTGATGTAGAAGCTGGTCTGCGACTCGGGAATCAATTGATAGAGATAACTGTCGCTGCTCCCGCCGAGCACCGAGTCGTCGCCCTGCCACAAGACATTGTAGAACGTATTTTTGATCGGGATGTCCTGCATCTCGCCGGTCGACGCGAGGCGGCTCGCCTGGACGGTGACGTTCAGATAGTCGGGGATTTGCGGAAACCCGTTCGACGTGTTCGGCGTCGAGAAATTCAGCGGAATGATCGCCGTCGCCACCGCCATCGGCGTCAGAACGATGCTGATGCCGGAGAAGCTGATTTTCAGGTCCTCGGAGACGTGCTGGACGATCCCCGAGCTCAACGGGAAAGTGAAGGTCACCTCGGTGTTGGCGGCCAGCGCCGCCGGCAACGCGGGCTTGAGGGTCACCGTCGTCGCGGTCGCCCCGATCACCGTGACGCCGGGCGGGATGCCGCTCTGTGGGCTGAGCGTCATGCCGACGGCCACGCCCGCCGCCGAAGGGAAGGTCAGCGTGGTGGTGGTGCTCGTTTTGACTTTGAGGGTGAGCGACGCGTACGGCTGGCTTAAGGAGAAGGTGACGGAGGACAGCGTCGCAGTCCCGAGCAGCGGCGGCGAAATGATCACGGACGTCGGCGTCACCTCCGCCGCCGTCGTGTTGGCGGCGATGTCCGGCCCGGCGGGGCCGACCGACATTCCCGGGGTCACGCCTTGCGTGTTCGCGAACAAGAGAACCGAGGGCGGATCCTGCGTCGAAGGCGGCCCTCCGTCCAGGGTTTGCGCCGGACCGGTCGTGTTGAGGGAGAACTGCGGCGTCGCGCCGGCGCCGAACGGACTGGTGTTCGGCCAGCTGCCGATGAAGGAGACGACAGTGCCGGTCGGCACGTAGTTCGGCAGATTCGAGTTCAACGTCACCGTCGTCTCGGTGACGTCGGTCACGTAAAGCCCGCTAGGCGGGATCGTTGTCTGGTCGGAGGAGAAGACAAAAGCGCCGGCGGATATTCCCGACGTAGAATCGAACGTCAGCGTCTGACCGTAGTCGCCCGGCGCCCCGTAACTGACCGGCTGAGTCGTCGGCGCCGATACGGCCGTGAGGAAATAGTTCGACACGGGGCCGCTCGTCGTGTTCACCAGGAACGCCGGCGCGAACAGGGTCAGCGGGGACGAATAGGCGAGATCGCTGACCGGCGCCCCGGTATAGGCGTCGAACATCTGCAATTGCAGGTTGTCGAGGTAGGTCGCGAAGGTGGCGCCGTCAATCGGCGCTTCCGGGATGAGGCGGACGACGAGATAGGGTTGGCTGGCCATTTCGGCCTCCTGTCGAGTTCGAAATTACTTTGTCGGTTTCTCCGCGCCGGCGGGCGTCGACGGGGCCGCGGCGGGGGCGGCTTTCGGACGCTTCGGCGCCTCCGCTTTCGCCGTAGCGCCGGTCGCAACGACGCCGGATTCGGCGGGCGTCGCCTCTGCCTCAACGAGCGGCGCCGGGGGGGCCGCGGGCGGCGGCAGGATGATGGCGGCGATCTGCACGGCCGGCACGAAGACGGGCTGCGCCGTCTCCACGTCCTTGCGCTCGCGCTCAGCCAGCAGCCGCACCGTCAGTTCGTTCGAACTCAGCCAGAGCCCATCCACCTCGATCGATAGCAATGTATAGGCGCGGCATCGTCCGTCCTCGAACAGCGCCGGGATGGACGCCAGGATGGTGCGGTTTAGAAATTGCTTAAGTTTTGGCGGCATCCGGGCTCCCTTTCGCTTCCCTCGTGCGCTTGCGCGGGAATATTGAGGATGAGTACCTCACTTCAAGCGCAAACCAGCAAACAGTAATTTAGCAGCAAAGAATCCTAGGAACGCCACAGCTATGTCCGTGAATTTATTAATCCTGCTTTCTACTCCCAAGTTTTTCCCTTTCTCTTCAGGGGCGGACCACTCAACAGCTTCCCAGAATGTCGTAATGCCGAGCAAGGGTAATAACGTCCAGGGCGAGATTGGACCTCCAAAAAGCCCAGCAAGAACTCCAAATCCAGTATGAATGATGCTCCAAAGATCAAACGGCCCTTTTTCAATATCTTGGGAGCCTTTCTTTTCTGGAAATTTCGTTTTCAAAATAGAGTTAACTTTATCAGGGTAGTCCTTCGTGGCTCGGTAGCCAGCATACGCACCCCAAGCAGCTAAACCAATTGCCCTGATAGTCCACGCTACTGCGCTAGATGCTAATCCCCCCCCTGGCAAGGCAATTCCCACGATGAACAAGCCGACAGAGACAGCTGTCAGAATGGCGCTACCCCACTGCAATTTTCCCCTCGAAGATTCAGACGCTGGGGGGAAGGGATGACTCAGCCATTTCCACACTCCGCTGAAGAATTTCCCTATGCGCTCCCCTATTCCGCTGAAGAAGCTCCCGATGCGGTTGAGGAGCGACCCCTCGGTTTTGGCCTGATCAGGCGTTGTGGCACTCCGTGAGCCCCGTCCGGGCGCGTTCACGTCTTTCAGCTTCTGAGTTCCGGCGGGCTCAGCATCCGGAGTTCCAGATTCGTGCTCGTTTGGCCAGGTCTGATGAATGTCCGAGTCCTCTGGGTGAGGCGGATCGGGTTCCATGCCCGTGCTATCCTTCAAGCAAACAGGCGACGCTGCAGCATAGATATAGGCATTCACAGAAAATTTGTTCTTCTGTTCCTGTGGAGCATCAGCCTTTTTCAGTGACGCATCCTTCCGTGAGGCATTATTCTCCGAAGGAGCGTTGGGGGGCACGGAACTGATTTGAGAATCGGGCCCGGGGCCGCGAGGCGGAGCTTCCGCGCCTTTATTGGGCGGAATCTGCTGATCCACGCCGGCCTGGTGGCTTTGTGAGCGTTCATTGTCCGGACACGCGCTGATGCCCGCCGGATCGCAACTCGTCCACCTGCCCAGCCACGGCGCATAATACCGCGCGCCGTGGTAGGTGAATCCGTTCTCCTCGTCGCGCTCCTTGCCCGTATAGCGGTAGCGTTTGAGGCTCACCTCGGCGCAATCTCCGGCCTGGAAGGTTGAATTGCCGTAAGGACTGTATTCCTCGTAGGTCAGCAGCGCGCCGGTCTCATCGAGCTCCAGGTTGGCCGAGCCGAGATGATTGGCGAACTGGTAGCGGGATATGGGCGTGGGCGACGCCACCCGCTGTCCGTCCGCCACTGTCGGCGTCTCGATCAGAGCGAGCCGCCGCGTGTCGTCCATCACGTGCAGCGACTCGCGCTGCTGCTCCATGTGCCCCGCGCGATACTCGCGGAAAATCTCGAAGCCGCCCAGGTAATAGCGTTCGCAGCGCCGCTTGCCGTCCTTGCGCAGGGTGATTTTGCGCGCGCGCTGGCCGGCCGCGTCATAGACATAGCATGTCGCCTCCGACACGCCGTGATTGACGACCTGCCGCCGCGTTTCGCGCAGCTGGTCCAAAAAATCCCACGCCATGTGCGGCAGATGCGGCATCTGCGTCATGTTGCCGTGCGCGTCGTGCCGATAGCGCTCGGTCAGCGTCGCCGGTCCGTCCTGCAAAGAGGTGTGGCTCAGCCGGTTATTTTTTAGCCATGGCTCGAGCAGGCTCGGCGACTCGTAAGTGTAGTCTCGCTCGAAATTGCCTCCTGGAGCCAGGTGACGCAGCCGCATAAAATTTCCGACGGGATCGTATTCGTAACGCTCACTGTAATTGCGCAGCGCCTGCAAATCGTGGAGATGCGCGGCCCCGACGAACGGGAAATCGCGATAGTCGCCCTCCGCCGGCGCGAAGGAGAAGCGCGATTGCGCCGCATGCTCGCGTCCCGTCGCTTCGAGCAGCCGGTAGAGCGGGTCGTAGGTGTAGTCGGCCGCCGGGTCGACGCGGCGGTTGGCGTGAAACACGGTCTTGAGGGCCGCATCCTCGAGGCGCGTGATGTTGCCGACAGGGTCGTAGGTGTAGTGCAGATCCTGCACCTTCCCTGCGTCTTTGAAGATCGCCGCCGCCGGGCCGCCGTCGCCGGCGCGCGTCGTTCGCAACCGTTTGAGCCGGAATGTCGTACGCTCGTACTCGTACTGTGTGTCCGCGCCATTGCCGTAGCGGATGACCTGGCGCTGGCCTTTGGCGTCGTAGTTGATGTGGCGCACGAACGGCGACCACAGCGGCCGCCCCTGATCCCGCGCGCCGCGGATGTTCACGTCCACTGCCTCGAGCAGGCTCGCGTCGTTGAAGCGCGGGCGAACCACGCTGCCGTCGGGCGAGGTCAAGGCGATTGCGCGGTTCAACGCGTCGTAGGCCGTTGCGCTCCTGAAAATCTCGAATTCCAGCGCGACATCGTGCGCCCAGTCCGGCGGCTCGCGGCATTCCTCCGCGAATTGCCGCGTCGCCTCGAGCGCATTGCCCTTGAAGTCGTAGCGATCGGTGGTCGCAACGCCGGCCCCGTCGAAATGCCGGTAGGGTTTCGTTTTCAGATTGCGCGCGCGCCGCTCGGCCTGGCCCAGGCCTGTTTCGTCGCTGTCGCCGTAGATCGTGCGGGAGAATAAGCGCTCCGCGGCGAATTGCTGCTCGTGTGCGCCACCGCCGCGTACGAAGCTCCCGGTCGGCCGGTGCAGCACGTCGTATGCAAAAAGGAAAGAGTAGTCCCGGCTGTTCCACATCCGCAGCGGCTTGCCCACCGCGTCGTTCAACAGCCAGCGCTCCCCGGCTTCCATGCTGCTCTGGCGCAGCCGAGTGCTCAGCATGTCGTAGTCGTAACGCGCAACCGTGCGGCCGAGCGCGTCGATCACCGCGCGCTGGTTGCCCTCGATCTCGAGGACGGTTCGGGTCGCATAAAGTTGCGCCTCGCCGGCGGCGTTGCGGCCATTGTTGGTGACGCTGAGAAACGTCCTTCCGAGCGAGTCGAAGTGCGCGGTCGTCGGCGTGTCCGCGTGCCGCGCAGCCTTTTCCGCCGCCTGCCGCTCGTGGGGCCCGCGACCGCCTTCGATGCGCTCGTCATACCAAGTCGGCAGATAGTCGGAAGACGGCAGCCACCTGAGGTGGCCGCCGACGTCGGGATCATCGAGCGGGTTCATCAGCACCGTATCATTGGCGTCGTAGCTGAGCTGCCGCCAGGCGTCGAAAACAACTTTCTCGAACGCATGATTGGGATGCAGCGTGGCGATGACGCGTTCGACCGGGTCGTAGAACAAGACGTCGCTGACGCCCCGTCGCTCGACGCCGAACTGCGGCGTCGAGCTGAAGAAGGGTTCGTATTGGCGGACCGGCTTGCCTTTGTTGTTGTAGATTTTGGCGCCCGTCCCGACCCAACGCGGCTCGGCGACCGGCGACGCTTCATCGTCGAGGTCGAGCGGCCCCGGCTCCGCCTGAATCTTTGTTTGAGCGATCCGCCCGAAACCGTCGGAATAGGCGAATTGCAGCTGCACGCGCGTCCGTTCGCTGGGCGCCAAGGCGCTGACATGCGTCTCGCGCGCGATCTTCGCGGAGCAGGCAGGCACCCGCTCGAGATCGTAAACAATGCGGGTCGTCGCGGTTCCCAGATGAGCGATCGCCGCCGGCGCGGGGTTGGCCGTATCGAAATAGGCCGCGATCGTCTCGCGCGGCAGATCGACGACGAAACTGTCGAACGAATCTCCTTCTTCGGGGCCATCGGCCTTGCCGCGCAACGCAGTGCCGGCCAGCATGCCCAGCGCGTCGAACCGCGCCTCGGCGCGATTGCCGTTCGCGTCGGTCACGCGATGCGGTTGCAGTACGCGGTAGTCCAGTGCGGCGTGCACCTCGTTGCCGACTGCGTCTCGCGTGAATGTCGGGGCGAGGCGGTGCGCGTCATAGCCAACCTGGGTGTCGTGGCCGAACGGGTCGCGATAGCGTCGCGGCAAGAAGAAATCGCGCAGCGCGACCGCCAGTTCGTCAGCCGGCGGCGCTTCGCTTTCAGCGCAGAACACGCGCCCGCTCGGCAACCAGAACGGCCCGTCGCCGTCGAGATCGCGGTAGGCGCCGGCGGAGCTCACAAGGATGCTCCGCATTTCCTCCGGGCCGGCCTTTTCGGCAAACAGCTCGAGCAGACCTTCAGTCAACGCCTGCTTGAAAACTTCGCCCGGGAGTGCGAGCGCCTCCACTACGCCAAAGGGCAGCAGACGGTTGAGATCGTCGGCGCGGTAGAGCGTATGCACGCGCTCCACCAGCCGCTTGGTTGGCGCGTCGGCCGGCGGCGTCGCTTCGTAGGGGAGGAACGCCGCGGTCGCCGCCAGCGCCTCGATCAGCGCGAACGGTAGCGGGTCGGCGCCGCGCAACGCCGGCGCCGTCAGTTCGTGGGTGCGGGTCTCGGCCGGGAGCGGCGCACGGTAGGCGTCTGGCGCGCGCACCGCATTGGTGACGACGTTCTCGGTCAGCGTCGCAAGCGTGACGCCCTGCTCGTCGTAGTCCGGAACCCGGCGCCGGTAGGCGATCGTCGCCGACTGCAGCACATTGCCGAATTCGTCGACCTTGAGTGTCACCTGGTGGCCGATGCGCGGATCGTTCGCGTTGCGCTCGAAATGCAGCGTGAGCGCTTCGCGCGGATGCGTGAAGAACACTGCGTAGCGATTACCGGCCTTCGGCTGCAGCGGCGCGATCGTGAAATTGCTCTCGGTTGCCTTGTAGGGCGCGCCCTCGAGGTCCGAACCATCAAGCGCGTAGACCTCCTGGCGCAGGATCGAACCTTTCAGCGCCCGGCAGGCCTCGCGCGCCTCGAACGGCGTCATCTCGCGTGGCAGGATGGTGTCGGGGAGCCGGACCGGCGCATTCGGCGCGGAGAAATACTCATGCTCGAGATGGCGCGAGATCCGGCCGCCGTCGATATACACGCCGGTGTGAAACCAGGTCTTCGTTAGGACCGGCGGCACGTTGCTCTCCGCGTCCCAGTTCGTGGCCGGCGCTCCGCCTGCCGCCTGGAACGTTGCGAAGTCCTCCGTGTCGAGTTGATCGACGCGCCCGAACCCGCGGAATTCGCGCTCCAGCCCGTCGTAGAAGCCGTGGTGGTAGCTGTAGCGCGTGACGATGCGGTTGCGGCTCACCGAGTCGTGAATCTCCACGCGCCGCACGACATGCACCGGGAACGGCAATCGCGTGACCCACGGCGCGCCCGCCAATTTGTCGGCGAGATAAAACTCGGTGGAGGAGGCGTATTCGATTCGGGTTTCCGCCCCCATATTATTGTCTAACCGATCGAGCAGGTGCGGTTTGCGGCCGCGCATCAGATCGATGTAGCGCAGCTGCCGTCCGGCCTCGCGAGGCAGCGGCGAGGACCAGATCAAACAGGCCGTGCCGTGCCCCAAGAGGTCGGCGACCTCGACCTCGGCGACGTCGTCGATCGCCGGGAATTCCGGCAGACGCCGCGCCGGGCCGAGCGCATTGCCGGAGAGGTTCAGATAAATTCTCGCGCCGTCGCGGCCGAGATAAACAATGTCCGCGGCGCCCGAACCGTCCGTATCGGCGAGGCGTATGCGGCGCTGGTCGAACAGGTCGGGCTCGTCGAACCACGGGGCTCCGTCCATCGTCGTCTTGGACCCGAACCTGCCGTAGCCGCGGTTCGGCCAGTAGACGACCTCGCCGTTGCGGATGCGCACGATGTCGGATAGTCCGTCTCCGGTCATGTCGGCGAGGTAGATTTTCTGCTCGGGATCCGCGAAGATCGCTTGAGGCCCGGTCGCTTCCTCGTCGTGCGGAATTTTCACCCGCACGCCCGGCCCGTAACCGTCCTCGAGCCGCGAGGCGTGCCAAGTGTAGGCGTCGTCCTCGGTGATCAGCACATCGGCGATGCCGTCGCCGGTCAGGTCGACGAAGCGCAGGTTGGCGTAGTCCCAATCAAGCACCGGCCAGTCGCGAAATGGGCGGAATCCCGTCCACCCCGCGTCCGGCGTCCGGCCATAGAAGCCCGCAACGCCGGGCGTGAGGTCGACGAGATCCAAATTTCCGTCGCCTGCGACATCCATCAGGTGATGAAGGCTGTTCTCGCGCCCTGCCAACGCGGGTTGCGTGCGAATCGTTTCTATCGCGCCGAACCTTCCGTCGCCGAGGTTGGGCTTGTAGAGCCAGGCGCCGCCCTGCGTCGCCAGTATCCCGGCGATACCCTCGCCGTCGAGATCGAGTAATCGATAGGCCGCGCCGCCGACGCCGCCTGGCAGGTTGGCGAGGCTCTCGGGATCGATATCGACGGCCGGGAGCCGCTCGCGTCCCGGTTCCTCCAACGGACTACGCGTGTAGCTGAACTCGAGCGGCGGCATCGTCCGCGTCAGATATCGTCCGTCCGGTTCGCGCTTGTGCCCGGCTTGCACCACCCGTTCCAGGAACGAGCCGAACGGCTCCTGCCGGTAGAAAAACGAGGTCGATTTGACGAGCAGGGCGTCGGCGCCGAGCTCCTCGGGAAAGTGGTGGAACATGAGCGCGTGGCGGCAGAGCCGATAGGTCCGCACTTCGAAGGTCGATCGGAAGCTCGAGAACGGATCCGCGCGCGTCGCCCACGCCCGTCGGGGCGCATAGGCGGCGTGGACGAAAGTCTCGCCCCCGGAAGTCGCTTCCTCGTAATGACCCTCGCCATAGTCGAATACGAGGCTGAACATGAAGTCCGCGTCCGCAAGATCGGCGGAGAGATGCGGCGCGCGGAAGCCCGACCGGGTCGGATCGAGCAGCGCTGGCTTGCGGTTGCCGTAACGGACGCGCTTCAAATAGCGATTGGCGGTGCGGGAGCGGTGTTGCTCCGAGGCGAGGGCAAGATCGACATTGTCGTCATTCTCGGCGACATAGTCGTAGACAATCGCATTGCCCTTGTCGTCGTAGCTCGCGCTGATCAACCAGCTGAAGACATGAAGCGGATCGTCTGGATCAGCGATACGGGAGCGCGCATCGAGACCATAAATCGTCAGGACGTTGTCGCGCGAGATCGACCGCCAGTGTGGCACGCCGTCCGCGAGGGACGTCCAGCGCTCGATGCGCGCGAACAAACCTTCAGTCCGCGGGCGATACGCCTCTACGCAATAGCCGTGACGGTCCGGCTCCGTCTCCCGCGTCCAGTCGCCGCTGTCCTCGCGCCGCAAGACCGGAACGAGATCCTCGGCGCCCGAGAGGATGAAGATGTCGGTGAATTCGCCCGTCTCGAAATCGTCGTACCTTGGCAGTCCCTTGTCGGTCCGCCGCGCGATGCGAGGCAAATCCGGGCTCCAGCCGATGCCGAACGGCCCGTTGCCGCTGCCGGAATCGTATCGCGCCGACAATTCTGGTCCGAAGCCGGAACGGCCGGGGCTGGCCGCAATCGGCACGCTCAGCGAGCCAGTCCCCGTGGATGGATTGGCCGAGAACTTTTCGTCAATGCCGCGGATCGCGCCGCCGCCCTTGGGCAAGCCGATCTGCGGCGGCGTAAACGGCGAGGCCTTCGACTTCGGATCCGCCTGACCGCCATCTGCCCCATTCACGGCCATCTTCGCTCCCGCCGGGGATTTACAGTTTCTCAAGCATCAAAACACTTTTTGCAATAAAGGGGTCGCAGCAATTATTCTGTGATGAGCGTCACAGTTCGTGAAACGTGAGGGAGCCTTTTTCGTCGTTTGGGATACGGGAATATAAATGCTTGGAAGGGACGGCTTGTGGTGGGCTTACCGCCCGTTCACCGGGCTGATCCTGAAGGGCAAAAAAGGGACGAGGGCGGGTATCAGAGGGAGGCACGAGGAATATGCAAAAAAGGCTCGAAACCGATCACGCTAATTGCTCTTGGACCCTAGCGCCTCTCGCTGGCCTCGCGCTGTCGACGCGCTCCGTCGCCGCCGCGTCAAGCTCGCAAGCGCGCTTCCGCTCCCGCCATCTCCGCGTGTACTCACGCTGCCTCGCCCGTCGCTCCTCTGTCGGCGTCCTCCAAACTGGAAGCCCTTGCGACGCCCTTTGCTCCCGCCAACACCGCATGACTTCCCGCTGACGCTCCCGGACCGCTGGGTGGCGGGGAGCTTCTTCTCCTCGCCCGTGAATGGCCCCTCCCACGCCTGAAGATCGGGGGGCGGACTCCACGGCGACCGAAACTTAACGCCTGAGCGACAGAAGGCTGTCATCGCTGCACGCGCACTCCGCGCCATCCACCAATGAGCGCCGCCCGTCCTCAGCAATTCCTCGCGGACTTGTCTCTGCGATTTGCTCAAAACGCCAGCACGCGACTTAAGCTCTACGAACACCGAACGGCGATGGCAGACCGCCATCACGTCGGGAAGCCCGCTCCGCACGCCCCGCTTCTTTTGCAAGAGGCCATTCAGGAGCGACGACGGCTTGTTTTCGAGGCTCGTCCAAAACGTGGTCTGAGGATCTAAGTGCTTGGTCAAGAGTCGCGCCAGCGTTGTGTGCTCGCGCCACTCCTCTCGCCGGTACCTGCGCCTAGCCTTGGAGGCCCCGTTCAAATTGACCGGGCCCCGTTGCTAGGACCGTCAAACGACGGCGCGGTCGGCGTCGGCGGGACCACAGCGGCGACTTCGATCAGTTGCTTGGCCGCCAGCATCTTCGTGTGCAATGCGGCCTCGGAGTCTGGAGAGAACGCGATCCCCGCAAGCAGGCGCACCGCATCGGGCAAATATCGCCTCGCTAGCTCCCGCGTCTCCGCAATGCCATCCGATGCGCTGGCTGCAGGAGGCGTAGGCGCTTCAAAGGGACGTTTCGGCGCCGCCCCGTTCGCGCCTGTCTCAAGCGACTGTTTCGCCATAAAAAGCCTCCAAAAACATAGCCGTGATCTCGTGAATGCCGAGGAACGTCTGCGGCGTTTCCCTCGACACTCACTCGCTCACACCCATGCACAATCACGATTAGCCATATGACAACTGTGATTCATGTTGGCCAGTTTACCACAAGCCCATTCCCCCGCGCTCGCAATGTAGGGCTAGAAGCCTCTAGGATGGCCGCTGGCGGGCATTTGGCGGCCGGGGCGGGGGGGGACCCCCGCTCTCCAAAGCCTCCGCGCGGCCCCGACGAGGCCCATGGGAGGGGTCTGGTTCATTTAAGGGCCTGGAGGGCGCGATGGGAGGGTGTTCAAGGCCCGCTGGTGGCGTTTTTGAGGTCAGGAGGGGATAATATCCCCCGACCCCAAGAAACGTCTCCAGGCGGCTCCTGCACACGTTCGACCGCCGGCTCACCTGCCCAGACAGGCGCGCGCCAAGGCGGGCGAGACGGTGACGAGTTCGACAGGATCGATGACGAGCGTGACCTGTTGACGGTCGGGCGAGGCGATCGCGGCGACGGCGCCACAATGCGTTCGCTCGGCCTCGGCGGCGGGCCAAGCGGACGGTCAGGGATCGCCGGCAGAGCGAGGATGGGACGAGCGGTCGTCATTCCGCCGCCTCCGCCTTCGGTAAGGCCCTAAGCCTCGCCAAGTCATTATTCGCCATCATACGCCTCTTGTCTGTGTGATATCTAACCAATTGGCAGCCTTCATTTTTCCCCTTCTTTGACGTGTTCCACTTTAATAACCTAGTGCAACAGTGTTGGAACACGTAACCCGTTGATATTTCATTTGTTCCACTGTTCCAGATGTTCCACTTAAAAGCATATCTTTTAAGTGAGCAATACTCCCACCTTTCACAATACATTTCCGCGTATTGATTTCGGAGTCGGAAAATATTGCTCATTATAGAAACTAGTTTTTGAAGTGGAACAGGTGGAACACTGGAACTTTGCAGCAATATCAATAAGTTGTCCGTTCCGACGGGTGTTTCATCATTTAACTAAATGGAACAGCCTAATCCTCCTCTTTGGTCCATCGGCAGGGGTCCGGGGTTACTTCCCACACTGTTCCGAGGAAGCGCCGCTCCCACGCCATTCGGACCTCCGCGAGCGCCGGAAAGCGCCAGCCCCAAGGGATGCGCTTGTCGATTCTGATCTTGACGTGGATGCAGCCTTTTTCGCTTAGGAAGCGTCCAAGGGCGGCCTCGGTCATGCCCTTGAGCTTTGGGGAGCTTTGGCGGCCGAGGCTGATAAGCCCCGGTCGTTTGACCGTCCGTTTCCACGTCGGCTTAGCAGGGTCATCTTCGACCATCTCATAGTCGTTTGTGACCGCCTCGTTTGGGTTATTGGGACAGGCGCCGATCACGCCAACTTCGAGAAGTGAAAGCCACCACGCGTCCTCTGGCGACAGGTTTTCCTCTTGCTGCTTAGCGAGCGCCAGTGTCCGGACGATCTTGCGCGGATGGAATCTCTTGATGTCCCGGTCGAGAAGATCGTGGAGCATTGCTTGCAAGCCCCCATCGCGCATGCTCTGAGCGTGGAGCGCGTCGAAGTAAGCCGCGTCGCCTTGGCGGCCTTCGATAACGTCTTGAACCACGTAGCGCCGTTCCTTTTCCTCGGCCGGCGCAACCCATTTGTGGTTTGACGCTTGCATGATGTGAAGGAAGTTCGGTGCCTCGAACGGGTCGATCCCTTTGGGTTCGATGGTGAGGGTTTCCTCGGTAATCATCCGCTTAAGCCGGCCCTCGGCTTTCTTGTCCTGCGGCGCGACGACTTCGTCAGCGAACAGGAAGCAACACCGTTGCAGATGCGCGTTGAATTTGCCGGTCAGATGTTCGGGCGACGAAATGTGATGCGCGTGCTGACCAAGGATGCGACACAACGCGCGGCCAAGGATGCTTTTCCCCGTGCCTTGGCTTCCACGAAAGACGAGCGCGGCTTTGGCTTGCCGATCCGGTCGCTGGAATAGGTCGGCGGTCCAGTTGAGGATGTACGAGGCGACCTCCAAATCGCCCGCCGCCAGCACGTCGCGAACATGGATTCGCATGAGCGACCAATCGCCCTTTTCCGGCTTGACGCCGAAGTCCGTCCATAAGTTGAGCCGGCCATCGACAAGCGCCGGACCTCTCGGCTTGAAGATCACGCCGGGATAGGTCCTGCGAAGTGGGCTTTCGACCCACCAATGACCTAGATGCATCGGTAAGCCGCGCGAATCGAAAGCGAACGGCCGGTTGTTTTCATCGAGCGTTAGGCGGTTGAGGTAGTAATTTTTGAAGTCGTCGAACTTGAGGTAGACCGGCAGGCGATAGATGTAGCGTTCCTCGCCGACGAAGTGTGGCGTGTATTCGAAGCGCAAAACCCGCGATTGCCCGCCGATGATGACGACACAGTGATCTTCGTTAAGCTCAGCCGCCGCCGCGAGTTTGGCGGTTGCGGAGTCGCCGGAAAACAGTGGGATGCGTTTGTCCTTGACGAGTCTTTCTAGCGTGCGAACGCGAAGGCTTAGACGCTCCGCCGCCGCCTCTCGCTCACGGTCGAAGTCAGCGAGTCCGAGTCTCGCAAGCCGTTCGATTTCGACATCAGGATGGCCTGACGGCTCAGCGGCAAGTCGATAGTTGGCGTTGACTCCGTGCGCGAACGAATGAATGACGAAGGAGCCGTTGTCGTTGACGTACAGCCGCGCTTTGCCAGCGCCGTAGGCCGCGCCTTCGAACGGGTCGGCTAAGGTCTGATCGTCGAACTTGTCGGGGTTGCGCAGAACATTAGCAACGGTGACGACTCCAAGCTTGGGGTCGTCGAAGACGAGTTCGAAATCGCCGGATAGCTCGTTGCCGTCCGCCCAACGCTCGACGCGCTCGCGAGCTTCTTTCTCCGGCGCCCCGGCCGCAACTAGCCGACCGACATTGGCGTCAACCCACGCTTTGCGCTTAGCAGCCATCTCCGGCGCGAGCCGGGCGCGTTCCTGAGTCCAGAACTCTTCGACGCTCCGCCTCTCTTCCGGCGTTAAATCAAGGCAGGCGGCTCGGCTGTCGAGAAGAGGCCCTTCCTGCGACCTACAAGGCCGTTCGCCTTGGACAAGCGGCCTGACGACCTCCGGCCTGCCCTCGAAGATGATGCGCTCCGGCGACGCGACCGTGACATCGATGAGACAACGCTCAAGAAAGGCGCCGTTGGCGCCCACCATCCCCCAAGAGAGTCCGAGTAGGGTCAGGCGATCTTTGACCGCTTTAGTGAAGCGCGGAATGTCGACGGCGTCTTCGGTGAACGGTGAAATGTGGTAGCCGCCTGATCCCTGATAGACGGTGCCGGTGTCCGCGTTCCTGAGACGCGATGACGTGCTTTCGCGCCATATGCCGGCGCACTTGTCAAAACCTAGGATCGCGCCGCGTAGGGCGCCGAATACGCCGCCAAGCTCGTCCAGTCGCCGCTCCGCCTCCGGGCTTATGCCCTTGAGGTCAACATCGAACAGCGGCGCTCCGGGACTGCCCGACTCGTAGGCGAAATAGTCGAGCGTGCGAGCGATGATGTCCGGCTTCGAGGGGTCGAGCTTCTGGCGGACCACAATCTTCGGTTTGTCGGGCAGTCCGGCTCGGAGGGCGCCGTTCGAATAGGCCTCACGCGGGCCAAGCCCGTTGATGAGGGCGGCTAGCTCGGCGGCCGACATGAAGGCGACGCTTTGCGCCGCACCGTCGCTCATGCGGCATTGCGAACTGTCGTTTGCCAGTTTGCCGTCGGCGTCGAGATGGAGTTTCTTGCTGAGACTCCCTCGGGCCTTGATGAGCTTGGTTAGGCGGAGGCGGTAACTCATGCCATCGCCTCTTCGACGGCGAACGCATCCGGATAGGCCTCGAGCAACGCCGCGATTACGCGGTCGCTAAAGGCGTCGCGCGTGTCCCGGTCAAGGAATTGAAGGACCGCCGCGTATAGGACCTTGCCTCGGTCATCGCGGCGCGCGGTGCCGTCTTTGTCGAGTTGCGCTCTCGCCGGGAGGCCGGCCCAACGCCTGCCGCCGCTTTCATGCACGGGCAGGTCGATGATCCGTAGGCGCATTTCGGGGACTACGACAGTGACGAAACCGAACAGCGTGTTCGATCTGCGCCGCGTGAACTCTGTGACCTTGACGGCGAGCTTCATCGCCGCCTTCTTTGACTGAACGGCGGCTCATCGACCCGGAAGCCCGGCCATCGGATTTGCGCGTGCATTTCGACCGCTCGCGCGTACGCACGCATCTGCCGCACGCTGTCCGCGACTTCCTCGGGCGTCATTTCGGCGAGGGCGGCTGATACGCGCCTGAGCAAATCCGCGTGAGTAGGCTGATCTTGCTCGGAAAAATGCGACATGAGGTGCGCCTCGCTACTGAGCGAGAATCACATCATGGTTTCAATGCGTTGGGCAGACCGCCTTTCGCAGGCCAAAAAGGCGGCCCGGAGGGGTTGTAGGTCGGCCCAGAAGACTGCTCGGATAGGTTGTACTACAGGAGAAGCTTCGGCGGCTTTGCTTGGTTCCAGCCGCACACGCCCCTAGCTTGGCGCTCGGTCATCGGCGGATTTAGTCCAAGGGCGACAGTGGTCATTTCAGCAGTGATCCGGGCTGCACGCACTGCAAAGTCCCGTTCCATAGCTAGGCCTATCTGGCGGGCCGAGGCGCGGGTCAGGTCCGCCGTCATGGCGTGTATCTTTGCCTCCCACGTGGATCGTTCCGCCTCATCTTCCGCGTCGAGGCCGCGTAGCATCTGAGCCATTTCCCTTTCACGCTCAAACAGGGCGCGTCTTTTTGCTACCACGGCGTCGATCATGCGGGCTAAATCGGCGACCATCATCCCGATCGTCAACGAGCGAGCGCATTCCTCATCCCGCTGGAACGCCTCCGGCGAAACTCGGGCGAGCCGCAGGAACTCATCCCGCGCCGATGGGTCGCGCAAAATATTCCAGAGCGCGGCACCGACTCCGTTTGTTGGACTGTGATAGCCGGTGCCCCTGCGAGAGCGGCAGAGAGTCATTCGCAACATCTTGTCGAATGTGACGCTGTTAAGCATTCGGCCCAAAGCTTGACGACCGGGCGGGCGGCCCCAATCGATCTGGACCGCAAGCCGTTGGCGCTTGCCTCGCGGCGGAGGTGATATAAGATTGGTCAGGTCGTTCATTACCACTCCCCGGTTCAAAGATGGATCAAAGGCGCGGCGGGGCTTCACCCCTCTGCCGCGTCCTGCTTCTCAAGTTCTTCGATCCGGCGTTTGAGTTGGTCCTTCAGCCGGTCCCTCATCACCTTTCGCTCTTCCTTCGTTAGCCTTTGCTCTTCGATCCATTCGCGGCCCTCCGACCACTCAGCCGCCCGTTCCCCGCCAAACGGCAAAATGATGCGCTCTACGTCGCGCAACATCTCGACGACCGAGTCATCGTCGGCGAGGCCTTCGCAGCGAACCTCAATTAGGCCGTCGCTTAGCTTGGCTTTGGGCGCGGGCGTGCGAAAGACTTCATATCCTTCCTCGCGTAGTGCGCCGGCCGCCGCGTCGGGGTTGGTTAGGTCGCCGCTGAAAAAGCACCTTGCGCAAAAAGTCATGATGTTTTTCTCCGGGGCGGTGATGGTCTCGGCGGAGAGCGGCCCAGCTCTCTCCGCCGCTTGGTTCACTCCGCCGGCATTGCAGGCGCCGATTCCTGATCGAACTTGGTCGTTTGGTCGCCCCAAACCGTCCAGCCGGCGCGCGACTCTCGCGCGAAAAGGTCGAGGCGAGGTCCGCCGCAATAGCGTTCGATGCGCTCATAAATTTCGGATGGCTTTCGCGAGTGTTCGCGCAGGGGCTCGAGAATCGCTTCGCGCACGTCAGCAGCTAGCCGCCTTGGCTTTCCCCGTTTGCCGATGACGACGAACTCGCATGATTTGCGAGTCGTGAGTCCGGAGCCGACGAAAAGCTCGCCGTTCGCGCGCGTCTTCGTCCAAACGAACGCCATGGCCGTCGGTTCGAAGCCCCACGCCGTCATAATCGGGACGTGGGCGCCGATAGCCAGAAACGGCCCCGTCACCCATAAGAAAACGAACGAGTCGCGAGCCGCCGCGTCTTTGACTGGCAGAGAGGCGATGTCGCTCAAGGATAGACATGCATAGTGACGCGCGGCGTTGCGGCCCGGTCGGGCGAGCGAATTACTTTTGAAGCACCAAGGCGGATCGGCGTGGATGCACGCCCAACCGCCAGCGATTGCCGGCAGCGGCGCGAAGATCGCCGAGACCTCGGTTTTGAGGAGCGCCTTGTTCACGGCGACGCGCTCATGGCGTGACGGAATCCATCTCTCGCTTGCGGCGCCGACTCGCCCACTCCTTGGCGCGAGCCGCGCTCGACTTGCGGCGGCCATCCTTGGATTGTGCTGCAAGCGCGGCTTTCGTCTCGCGGGCGGCCTGCGCGGCTCTAGCGACCTTTTCGGCTTCCTCCGCAGTTCGGCCCTCGCTCGCCGTGCTGCGCTTGGCTTTCAGCATGGCCTCTGCCCACTTGAGCCCGTCTCCCCATTCGTAAACAGCGAACCGACCCCACACGCGATAAGGCGGCCCGCCGCCGCGCGATGCGAGCGTCGCTAGGCTGTGGTGACGATTTAACTATTTGAGCCAGATGGCGATAGCGGCGAGTTTGACGAAACCCATGAAGTTGGCGAGCAGTTTGTCGTAGCGTGTGGCGACGCGGCGGAACTGTTTGAGCTTGTT
>Ga0209624_10001063_pt1 | contig 22749 bp, 20 predicted proteins | sample JacPinW_OM2H0_O1_FD_188565 | JGI IMG/M metagenome (GOLD analysis project Ga0209624, IMG submission 188565) | Forest soil microbial communities from Algoma, Ontario, Canada - Jack Pine, Ontario site 1_JW_OM2H0_O1 (SPAdes) (version 2) | ecosystem: Environmental > Terrestrial > Soil > Boreal...
GGTGCTACGTTTCGATCAGGACGCCTACTGGGGTCTCGGCATTGGAGCATCCATTGCCAGCCGAGTGCCGTTCATCGGCAGTACAGTGGTCCAAATGATGTTAGGCGGCCCGATCATTGCCGGAGCCACACTCTCCCGCTTCTTCGCCTTTCATGTCTTCGTTATCCCAGGAATGCTGTTGGTGTTCGCATGTCTTCACGTGTGGATGGTCGTCAAACTCGGCATCAACGAATGGCCGATGCCCGGCCGTGTCGTTCGCCGCGCTACCTACCTCACCGAATACCATGAACTGACGAAGAAGGACGGACGGCCATTCGTGCCGGGAGCCGTTTGGAAGGACGCCTTCTTCTCGGCGGCGATCCTCGCGGCAGTCGCCGTTTGCGCAGCTGTGTTCGGACCTTATGGACCCGGAGGGCAGCCGGATCCTACGATCATTCAGACTGCACCGAAGCCCGATTTTTTCTTCCTGTGGCTTTATGCCGTATTGTCTTATCTTCCTCCCAGCCTGGAGACACCATTTCTCCTGATCGCCCCTGTGCTGGGAATCGCAGGACTCGTAGCTCTTCCGTTTTACGCGGGTGAAGGTGAAAAGAGTTGGTATAAGCGGCCAATCGCAATCATCATGTTGACTACCGTAGCCGTCGCATGGGGCGTGCTCACGCATCTCGGGACCTTCACGCCCTGGAGTCCAAAGATGAACGCATGGAGCGGCGGTCCCCCAATCCCCATCCGTTATACACACGATCTCAGCCCGCTCGAACGGCAAGGCGCTATCGTCTTTCAGTCGAAGCAATGCCGTAACTGTCACTCGATTGCGGGCGTCGGCGGACAGCGTGGACCGGCTCTGGATCTTGTGGCAACGCGTCTCACGAAAGATCAACTGATTCGACAGGTCCTACAGGGCGGCGGCAACATGCCGGCATATGGCAAGAACCTAAGTCCCTCCGAGACCACGGCACTCGTTCAGTTCCTGGAAACCCTGCATCCCCTCAATCAACCAGCGGCCTCAGATGCATCTCGTCAGGCAGCCACAGCAGAGCCCGCTCCACAACCGTGAAGGAGATTAGTTGGAGAAATCTTGGCTGAGCCTCGTTGCCGATTGGGACATACCTCCCGCAGTCACGTGTACCCTCGTGGCTGCGGGCTTCATTTATGTGCGAGGTTGGCTTGCCCTTAGGCGTACTCGACCAAAGCAGATCCCTGAGTGGCGGCTCTTCTCTTTCCTTACGGGACTAGTCGCCATCTTCCTGGCGGTTTCTTCGTCGCTCGACACCTACAGCGAGACATTGCTCTTCATGCACATGGCTCAACACTTCGTTTTGATGTCCGTGGCTCCTCCGCTCATTGTGTTAGGGTGCCCGTTCGTCCCTATGCTGCGCGGACTACCGGGCCCGATCGTTCGCTGGATCGGGGGTCCTATCTTTGGGTCTTCGGTGGCACACTGCGTTCAGGAGCTCTTTTCTCGTCTGCCATTTGCGTGGCTCGCGATGAATCTCACTTATGTTGGCTGGCACATTCCGAAAGCCTACGAATTCGCATTGTCCTCGGAAAACTGGCACAACTTCGAGCATTTCTGTTTTTTTGCGACGAGCCTCATCTATTGGTGGCCTATCGTGCAGCCCTGGCCGGCACGACGCCGATTGAACTCATGGATGATCATTCCATACCTTTTGACATCGGATTTTGTAAACACTGGCTTGTCAGCATTCCTGTGTTTTTCAGGACGGTTGCTCTACCCGAGCTATGGAGTTGTCGAACGGCCTTTCGGAATCGACGCGTTAAAGGACCAGATCGCAGCGGGAGCCTTCATGTGGGTATTCGGGTCTTTGGTGTTTCTTACTCCCGCCATCTACCTGACTACTCGATTCCTGGCGAACGGCCGACTCGTGAACGTGAAGGCGGTACTGGAGAGGGCACGTGCGCTGGCTCAGTAAATTATTTGAGTTCGTCGGGAAGGTGGGCTTGTTCGCTCTGCGGGTGGTCGCTGATTCCCTCAGACCCCCGTTCGAATTTGCCCAGCTTTCCCGTCAACTCGCAGAAGTAGGAAACAGGTCGCTCGCGCTCATCGTCGTATCGGGCTTCGCCCTGGGAGCCGTGATGACTCTCCACACAAGAAATACCCTGGTAGCGTTTGGCGCCACGGCGATGATACCAGCCGTGCAGGCAGTATCGTTCTTCGTCGAAATCGGGCCGTTGGTAGCGGGACTGCTGCTTGCGGGTCGAGTCGGCTCAGGAATCGGTGCGGTCCTTGCAAACATGAGGGCCACTGAGCAGATTGACGCTATCGAGTCACTATCGATCGACTCGTTCAAGTTCCTGGTGGTGCCTCGAGTCCTGGCCTGTGTGATCGCTCTTCCCTTTCTGACACTTTTCATGGATTTCGCAGGCCTGCTGGGAGGCTTCCTCTCAGAGGAGGTCGCTTCTCACATCGCTCCGACACTCTACATTAATCGCGCCTTTGATTATCTTCAATGGTCGAATTTCATCGCGCCTACCCTGAAAACCGCCGTATTCGGTTTCATTATCGGCTCCGTCTCTTCCTACTTTGGCTATACGACGGACAAGGGAGCGCAGGGCGTCGGCGAAGCTGCTACCAACAGTGTTGTTCTGTCTTCTCTGTTGATCATTGTTGCTGACGTATTGCTGATCAAGTGCATCTTCTTCCTCTTCCCGGAAACAGCCATATGAGCGAGCCCCAGACCATTGCGGTGGAGTTTAAGCGTGTGATGAAGTCGTTCAGTACAAAACGCGTACTGAATGACGTCTCTTTTCATATCGATCAAGGTCAGGCCTTGTGTCTGCTTGGGCGCAGCGGTACTGGCAAAAGCGTCACCCTCAAACTGATTATGGCGCTCATGCAACCCGACTCGGGAGAGGTCTGGGTTGATCAGGACAATGTCGTCGGCATGGGCGAACACAGTCTGTCTCTCGTTCGCAAAAAGCTGGGATACCTGTTTCAGGACGCAGCTCTCTTCGATTCCCTAACCCTCTACGAGAACCTCGCACTACCACTAAGCAGACTGACCAAGAAATCCACGGACGAGATTGACGACGTGGTCCACCGTGTTCTTACCGATGTCGGCCTGGGAGCCGATGGTGCGAAATATCCATCCGCACTCTCGGGTGGCATGAAGAAGAGAGCCGGCCTCGCCAGAGCATTGGTCCTTGAACCGAAGATTCTGCTGGCTGATGAGCCGAGCAGTGGCCTGGATCGTATCACCGCCTTTGAGATCGATGAGTTGCTCATGCGTCGCAAGACCGAACACGGGACAGCTCTGATCATCGTGACACATGATGTGCATGGAGCCCGACGGGTAGCTGACCGGGTCGGCGTGCTCGACAAAGGAAACCTCGTCGCTTTCGGTTCTGTAGACGAGGTAAGCCAGAGCGAAAACGAAGTCGCTCGCAAACTTATTACGGAGTGAAGCAATGTCTAGACGATATCTTGTTGTAGGAATCTTCATCATCGCCAGCCTGGCCTTGTTCGCTCTCGGAATTTTCCTCGTTGGGAGCCGTCATGAGGCTTTTTCGCGTCACGTGCTGTTATATACGGAGTTTGCCGATCTCGATGGCATAGCCAAGGGTTCGAAGGTGCAGGTTGCAGGCATGGACGGGGGCCAGGTGACCGGGATCGAAGTACCTCGTTCGCCAAGTGGTCATTTTCGTGTCCAGTTGAAGGTCGATGAACAGCTTCATGGCCTGGTTCGAACCGACTCGGTCGTGACGATCGATACAGAGGGCGTGGTAGGCGACACCTTCTTGACGATTCATTCTGGCTCCCCGAATGCGGCTATTGCGCAAGCCGATTCAGTACTGCAAAGCAAACCTCCCGTAACCATGTCCGACCTGCTGACTCATGGTCTCGGGATCATGAACGATGCGGACGCAACGATAAAGCAGGTGGGAGGCAAGCTAAACGTTGTACTCGACGGCGTCAATGGCGCCGTGGGGAATGCAAACGGCCTGCTCGAAGGGCTCAAAGAGGGCCGCGGGCCAGCGGGCATGATCCTGCGAGATGAGAAGATGGCGGGACAGATTCGAGAGGCCATGTCGAACGTGCAGTCGACAACCTCGAACCTCAACCAGGCCTCGGGCCGAGTGAATAGCATCGTTGCAGATGTTCAGCAGCGTCAATTCCCTCAGAAGCTTGATGACACAATGACACAGATTCATTCTGCATCGACCCGCGCCGATGCGACTATCCAACAAGTCCAGCAAAGCCTAACCCAGGCCCTGGGGCCCGATGTAAATGGTGTCACTGCAGGCCAGAACGTCAGTGAATCGCTGACGAATGTCAACGTTGCGACAGGGAACATGGCTGAGGATACCGAGGCTCTCAAACACAATTTGTTCTTTAGGGGCTTCTTCAATCATCGCGGCTACTACTCACTTAGCAGTCTATCCCCGCAGGAATATAGACACAGTAAGCTCTTCGGTAGTACGCAAAGCCCACGCGCCTGGCTGCAGGCTAATACATTATTTCAGTACGGGCCACATGGCACGGAGGAATTAAGTCCAGACGGAAAGCATGCGATCGATGCCGCTGTTGCGTCATTCGGAGATGCGATCTTCACGCATCCTATTGTGATCGAGGGATATTCAGACGCCGCGAGGTCAGCTGATGCTCTTTCCTGGTCCTACGCACGCGCACAGCTCGTTCGAAATTACCTCGAGGCGAGGTACCCATTCACCGCAAAGAATGTGGGCGTTATGCCCCTGAGCGCTACTCCCCCGCCGGGATTGTTGCAGGATCGTTGGTCCGGTGTATGCATTCTGGTCGCTGAGAAGAAGTAGTCTTTTTTGGCTACGCGATCACGAGCGTTCCATGATGTCGACCGGCTTTTTGAACTCGTAAAGGACGGTTGCATTTTTGCCGATATGTCTGACTATCACTTCGTCCTTTGCGATCTGCAAGTCGGTAAATCCTAGTGCGCGACGACCCAATGCTCCCCGTTCCTGGGGCCCCTCGTCCAGCCGACGAGCTCCACCCCGCCTCCACCGGAGATGACAAATGACGTGGGATGACCACTCACCGAGCATCAGAATGTGGCTCGACGTGCGTCTGGAAGGGTTGCAGAGACCGGCAGTTCTGCCAGAGGCAGAGGAGAACCGAGCAAAGCGAGGACAGAGAACTTCGCTGTCTGGAGGAGAAATCGTCTTCGGATCCACTCTCCCTACCACCCGCCTTCGCCCAGTCCGTCCCATTCTGGCTCCTTCGCAGCACCTGCCTCTCGGTCTTTGCTATAGGGACGTTCTCTCTATCCCAACGGGCTTCCACTGATCGCCGTCTCTTCTGAACACAACCGTTACCGTCCGATTCGTTTGTTTCGTATCGGTCAACGTGCACCCTATGAAGCTGTCTTCGTTTAATGATGCCAGAGCCGCCGGTACCGCGTCGGACGAAACACCTGCAACCGGCGACTTTCGGCTCGACTGATTGTCGAATGAAAACCATGAGTAACTATATATATAGAGGGTGAAAGAAACCCATACTTCTGTCCCAGGTCAGTGAAACGTAGTTTTTCTCCACATGGATCACCGCCATCGGTATCAATGCCGCGCTGTCCGTGATTCGAAAAAGAAAGTTCCGGCGAGAATCAGGTACCGAACCGTATAACCCAGACGAAGCGGCCTGGGACATTGCCGAGCAGGCGCCAGATCCTCAGCGCTGCCTAGCGAAGGCACAGATTATTCTCCTCCTTCGGAAGGAACTTCATAGCCTTTCACCGAAAGTGCAGGAGGTAGTGACTACATATTGGCAACGACCACTCCTTGCAGGAAGCTGCTGATGCGTTAGGACTTTCGGTTGCGGCAGTAAAGTCTCGCCTCTCACGTGGACGGCGCGTCCTGAAGTCATCGCTTGCACGAAAGGGCCTTCTAAACTCAACTACATAAATGTGGGGAGACCTCCTGCACCCTGATGATGTCGCCTACACGCTGGCGAGGGGGAATGGGTTACTTGCAAGAGCTGACGGAAACGACCTGGTGAATCGGTTCTTGTGCGTTGATGGTCACCATCACTGGTTTCACACTTCCGCAAGCGTAATCCGGGACGAAGCTGGTAACAAGATCGCGTTTCATGGGGGTCATGCTGGACACAACACCCTTGAAAGCGGCGGAGACGGCGCTATAGCAGCCAGAGCAAGAGATGGAGAGGCTCATAGACACCGCGCCCACGATTATTTAATCTATGTCTCCCAACGGAAATGCTGCTTTCACGAACAATGTTGCACGCGAGCTTACCAGAGCTTCGCTCGAGGATATACAAAACGAAAAGTGGATAGAGTACGCTATCCGGTATTCGGGCGCGATTCCTTTTCCGCGCTTTGCGACAGGACGATTAAGTTTTAGATCAATTTGCCAATCATCTGATTTCGCGGTTCCGACTCGACTACCCATCGCCTTTGCGCGAGCCGTGCATCTGCTTTCTCGATCGTCATATCGAAGCCCTTTCGATTTGACTTAACTACCCGATCGCTGGCGGATGATCAGCCGAGCACCGCGCTTGCCGCTCAGATAGGTCCAGACCCATTGCAGGAAGACACTGAACCTCAAGCTATTCTCCGCCAGGAATTGAATGTGGATGAGAGACCACACGAGCCAGGCCATAAATCCACTGACTTGAACTCCGGCGCTCTGCAGCACTGCGAAATTCTTGCCAACAACGGCAAGGTTGCCTTTATCGAAGTAACGAAATGGTGGCGAGGGAGGATGGCCAATCACCTTGCGGACGATGGACAAGGCAGCATACTTGCCTTGCTGCATCGCAACCTGCGCGACCCCGGGGAGTGGCCGGCCGTCCTGATCGAGCGATGCAGTATCTCCAACGACAAAGACTTCCGGATGATCGGGAACGGAAAGGTCGGGCTGAATTCGAACGCGGCCCGCACGGTCCACTCCACATCCGAGCCATTTTCCCGCCGGCGAAGGAGCAACGCCGGCCGTCCACACTACCGTCTTTGCTTGAATGCGCTCGTCCCCAATCACCACACCGTCGCCGTCGATTGCCTGAACCGGCTTTCCAAGACGAACATCAACACCGAGCGCCACCAACCGCTGCCTCGCAGCCTCAGATAGCCTCTCAGAAAAGGTGCCGAGTGGGCGGGACGCCATATCCGCAAGAACGATGTGGGCTGACTCCGGATCGATTCGGCGGAAGTCTTTTCGTAATGTGGATCGAGTCAAAACCGCTATTGCGCTCGCCAGCTCAACGCCGGTCGGTCCTGCGCCGACCATAACAAGAGTCATCAACGCTTGGCGCCGGTCTGGATCGTCTTCGATCTCAGCTTTCTCAAAAACTTCGAGTAGATGATTCCGGAGAGATTCGGCGTCCGCCAAGCTCTTCAGTCCCGGCGCGAATGCAGCGAATTCATCATGACCGAAGTAACTGTGAGTCGCTCCAGTCGCAAGAATCAGATAGTCATAGCTGATCCTGATTCCGACCCTATCGTCGGCATCCAAGATGACCTGCTTTGAAGCTGCATCAACCCCGGTCACGTTGCCCAGCATTATCGATGTGTTTGCTTGCTTAGCAAGAAGGCTGCGAATGGGCGATGCAATCTGACCCGGCGCCAACACTGAGGTTGCCACCTGATATAGCAGGGGCTGGAACACGTGGTGATTGGAGCGATCGATGAGCAGCACGTCGACCGGAGCGCCCTTTAATCCCTTGGCTGCAGCGAGTCCGCCAAATCCGCCGCCAACAATAACCACAACAGGTGCTTTCGTAGTCATCTCTTCGCTCTCAGATCTTCAGTCTCGAGACAGTAACGTCGTTTCGGAATGCGCATACTCAAAGCGCTCGACTTGTCATTCGCTCCCAGGTTCAGGACGGCAAGCAGTACGAACCTTTCAGCCAAAGAGTAGCAACCACATCCTGCCGAAACAATCACATGTTCCTGTAAGATGGCGAAGTTGGGCGTTTCTTCCTGGTTGTGGGCATCGGAAGCAATCTGGCGGGCCGACGCTATACGGTTTCGCTGGAATTAAATCGAGGCGGCCGTTTCTCGAAGAAAGCAGTAAGCGCCTCACGAGCGTCCGCAGAGCGCACTCTCTCGCTAAACTCCACCATCTCGTCCTGGGTAGCCTGTTCTACACGGGGCCGAACTTGACGGCGCAGAAGTTGTTTAGACGCTTTGAGTGCAGCTGATGGTTTTTGTGCCAGCTCCTGTGCGACTTTTTCCGCAATGGCAAAAACTTCGGCATCGGGGAGTACCTTGGTGACGAGTCCCATACCCAAGGCCTGGTTCGCGTCGAAAGGATGGCCTAGCAGAACGATCTCCGCCGCGCGCAAATAGCCAACCTGATCAGGTAAGGAGAAGCTGGTTCCAAACTCAGGCACCAGAGCCAGATTAATGAACGGATATTGGAACCTTGCATTTTGACTGGCATAGACAAAATCGAAGTAGGTGAGCATGGTGGCTCCCGAGCCGACCGCTGCGCCTCGAACTGCGCCGACGAGCGGCTTGTCCAACACGCGGAGAGCATCGATCATCTGCTTTTGCGGGCTATCCCCTTTTTCGGGAGGATGATCTAGAAAATCCTGAAGATCATTTCCAGCGGAGTAGTTGTCCCCGGCTGCAGACACCAGAACTACACGAATCTCTGGGTTTACCTGGGCAGTGTTCAGCAGCGCAGCGAACTCCGTATACATGTCTAAGGTAAGGGCATTTCGTTTTTGCGGGCGATTCAACTCGATTGTGAGAATCCCCCCGTCCAGATTATTGAGAATGTATTCCATATCGTCAGGTCCTAATAGGGCTACACGTTCGGCACAATAGTGCGCTCGGATCGTGCGCTGCCGGTTATCGACTTCCTTCTTGCGGAAGTACTTGTTTACCGCGATTACTTTCCCTGGAACTGTGGAGCACGCTTTTGCACGAACGCAGAAGTGCCTTCCTTCCTATCCTCGGTGCCAGCAGCGAGTGTAAAGTACTTCGCTTCCAGCTTCAGCCCTAAACTAAGGTCTGTGTTAGCGCCTTCGTTCACCGCGTCGATTGCGTACTGGATTGCAAGCGGCGCATTTGCATCGATCTGTTTAAGAATGGCCTCACAACGCGATATAAGGTCCGCTGCAGGAACAACCTCGTTCACTAATCCGATGCGGTAAGCCTCGTGGGCATCGATCAGATCGCCAGTCAGGATCAGTTGCAGAGCTCGGCCTTTGCCAACGAGGCGCGGGAGCCTCTGCGTGCCGCCATAACCGGGAATGATCCCAAGCTTGACTTCAGGCTGACCGAACCTCGCGTTTTCCGCAGCGATACGGATTGTGCATGCCATCGCCGTTTCACAACCGCCTCCCAGGGCGAAGCCATTCACGGCTGCGATTACTGGCTTGCCAAGCGTCTCAATGGATAAGAGCACCTCCTGGCCCTGCGCGGAGAACTCACCTGCCTTGTCACCGTCGATTGCCGAAAGCTCTGCGATATCGGCACCAGCAATGAATGCCTTCTCTCCAGCTCCAGTGAGGATGATGCCTTTGACCGTGGCGTCCTCCTTCGCCGCATGGAACGCAGCGTTGAGTTCTTCAACTGTCCGCCGATTGAGCGCGTTCATCACCTTTGGCCGATTCATCGTGATGTAAGCGATCGATCCCTTGACTTCATACGTTATGTTTTCGAGGCTGGTAGAAACTTGTGTAGCACTCATGAAATTTCTCCTCTCTACTAAATGGCTTTCCCTGGAGCGTGCGTTAGTACCTCAGCATGCGCCGACTGTGGTGCTGCTCCGCTGGCACGCAGGCCCGCGATCTCGTCACTTGTAAATCCAAGTTCCTTCAGCACTTCATCGTTATGCTCGCCAATTCCCGGCGCGCGCCTGGCAGGCTCCTTAGAAACTCCGTGCACTTGAATCGGACTGCTGATGGTTGAGGTCAACTTCTCGCCGGCTCCTTCGAACGGAACGACGATGTCATTCGCTCGCAGTTGCGGATCATTAACGACCTCCTTCGGCTCACGCACAGCGCCGAAGGGGACGTGAACGCCGTTGAAGACTTCATACCAATGCGACATTGGCTGCGAACCAAAGATCTCATCAAGCATTGCCGTCAGTTGTGGCCGGTTCTGCGCCAGCTTGGCGGGATCCGAGAATCGCGGATCCGTAAGGATATCCTCACGACCTAGTGCTTTTAGGACCGCGGGCACCTTGTCCGGAGTAGCTACCACAACGAACCACGTGCCATCGGAAGAACGATACGTGTTCAAACCTGCATTTGCGGGATGTGCTCGATCGTGCAGCCCATAGAAACTCGCACCGCATAGAGCGGCCTGGATAAATACGCTGGCCGACCAGACACCTGCCGCGAGAAGCGAAGTCGTGACGTAGGATCCTTTGCCGGTGCGTTCGCGGCGATAAAGAGCGGTCACGATTGCGCTATACATGGCGACCGCAGTCGCATTATCGCCGCTACCGGCCACGGGCCATGTCGGCGGCTCTCCAGCATCGCGCGTCATAAATAACAAGCCGCTTCGCGCCCAGAAGGCTGTGAGATCGAACCCCGGAAGATCGGCGTCCGGACCTTTCTCCCCGAAGCCGGTGAGATCCGCATAGATTAGACGCGGATTCCACTGCGCGACATCGTCATATTCCAGCTTCAATTTTTTGCGCGCGGCATGCGGCGTGTTTACGATGAACACGTCGGCCCACTTGGCTAACCGTTCGATGACCTGCTGCGCGCTCGCAGCTTTCAGATTGAGCGCAACGCCTCGTTTGTTTCGGTTAGCCAATTCGAAGGGATACGGCTCTTCCGAATGCGGCTGCGGAGGGATCTTATGCCCGCTTCTCCACAGCTCTCCGTCGGGCGGCTCGACTTTGATCACATCCGCGCCGAAGTCGGACAGGATTGTCGCTGCTGCGGGACCCGCGATGAAGCTTGCCAGGTCGACTACCTTAATTCCTGAAAAGATTTTGTTTTCGCTCATAAGATCTCCAACATCTTCATTTGTTCGTCATCTTGAAAAGCGAAGCTCTCCACAATGTTCTGGATCCGCTTCGTGCTTCACAAACTTCTTCCGGCGGCCGGCGCGTTAGATCCGCTTGGGTTGTCCGGACCAGTACTTCTCGCGTAAAACTCGCTTCAAGATCTTTCCCGATCCGGACTTGGGGAGTTCTTCTGCCATGAACTCGATATGGCGGGGGACCTTGTAGGAGGCGATCCGCGTTTTGCAGTACTGCTTGAGTTCTTCTGCAGACAAGTTCGTTCCCGGTCGCAGGACAACGGCGGCAGCCACCAGCTCTCCCCATTTGTCGTCTGGGATACCGAATACTGCAACCTCTCTCACTTCGGGGATCTCATAGATAGCGGACTCGACTTCACCGGAGTAAACATTCTCCCCGCCACTGACGATCATGTCTTTTGCTCGATCGACGATGTAGAAGTAGCCGTCCTTGTCCTGGCGTCCAATATCTCCGGTGTGGAAGAATCCGCCACGCAATGCCTCTACGGTTTCGTCCGCCGAGGACTCGTCTGCCAGCAGGTCTTCTTCGATGTCGTGCCAATAGCCCCGCATGATACCCGCCCCCCGTGCTACCAGGTTTCCGAGTTCGCCCGAAGCCACGGGTTTGGCGGCTGCATCAACAACTCGCAGATCGATACCGGGGCATGGGCGTCCACACGACTGAAGTCTGTCGTCGGTGTGTTCTGCATCTGTCAACCCGGTCAGGAAACCGGCCTCGCTCAACCCGTAAACCTGCAGCAACTTTGCCTTCGGCAAAGCTCTCCGTACTTCCCGTACAAGTGCAGAAGCGACTGGCGAGCCACCGTAACCAAGTACATCCAGAGAATCCAGATTGAATGCTTCACGGCCCTCGAACTGACAGAGAGTGTTGATCATCGACGGAACGAGCACCGTGTGAGTTACCCCGAGCGTCTGAACACAGGTACAGAACGACTGGGCGTCAAAGTGCTCCAATGTCATCTGGGCTGCACCAAAGACCGGGGCAGCGAACATTGCCGGAAAATCGGCGATATGGAACATCGGGGACGCATGAAGAAAGACGGCCGTCTCTCGGTACGTCAGCCAGTAGTTGAGGTCGTGAACGTTAGAAAAAATGTTCGCGTGTGTAAGCGCAGCTCCTTTGGGAGCGCCGGTCGTTCCGCTTGTGTATATAAGCACGAGAATCGCGTCAGGATCGTAAAACTCTCCGGCGTATAGTTCTTCGTTGGCCTCACCAAGAGGAGCGACGTCGATCACGTGCTCCCACTCCAGGCTCACCGAGGGTACGGGAAACTTCGAATGCCGGATCAGACCGCGCGGTCGCGCATCCTCGAGAAGCCGGTCAATTTCGGCGCCTGCATAACGCGTGTTAATGGGAACTGCAATTACGCCAAGGAGGCTGCAGGCATAGATCAGTTCGATATAGTCCGGCCCATTCGGCATCAGGAAAGCCAGACGATCTCCACTCAGGAAGCCGCGACGCCGAAGCGCCGCGGCAGTCCTTCTCACTCGGATATCCAGTTCCAGAAAAGGTACGGGCCGCTCCTCCCGCAGCAGAGCCGTATGCTGCGGGAAGTATTGCAGGGCGCGACCGATGGAATGGGTATAGATCATCGATGTCTCTTACTCGGTAACGGACAGGCGTGGTTGACTAAATGAATGCACTGAAGCCCGAGACGGCGCGACCAACGATCAGGGTATTCATCTCGCGGGTTCCCTCGTAGGAATAGATCGCCTCGGAGTCGGCAACAAAGCGGCCTACGTTGTAGTCAAGAAGGATTCCATTGGCTCCAAGAAGCTCTCTTGCAAACCCGACTGTTTCGCGCATCTTGACTGTGCAGAACGCTTTAGCGAGCGAAGCATGTTCGTCCGCCAGTTTGCCCTGGTCCTGCAACTGGGACAGCCGCATGACCATGCACTGACAGGCCGTGATGTTACCGACCATCTTTACAAGCAGATCCTGAACCAGCTGGAACGAAGCGATCGGCTTGCCGAATTGCTCGCGTTGCTGCGCGTACAGTAATGCATTTTCGTAGGCTCCCATCTGGCATCCGACAGCCTCCCATGCAACGAAGCCACGCGTCATGCGAAGTACGCGGGCCGTGTCCCGGAAGGATGTATCGTTCTGTAGGCGGTTCTCTTCCGGCACCTTGCAGTCTTCGAGGGTAATCAGTCCGTTCTGCACAACCCGAAGCGCCATCTTGTGCTGGATCTTCTCAACCTTGAAGCCAGGGGTCTTGTTCTCGACGATGAAGCCCTTCACCTGGTTATCGGCCACATCCCTCGCCCAGATGATGGTGAGATCTCCAAAAGTAGAGTTACCGATCCACTTCTTCTGGCCATTCAGAATCCAAGTGTCTCCCTCGCGCCGTGCAGTGGTCCCAAGACCACGTGACGCACCAGAGCCGACTAGCGGCTCGGTCAAGCCGAAGGACCCAATCTTCTCCATCCGGGCCATCGGCGGCAGCCATTTTTTCTTCTGCTCTTCCGAACCGCAGAGGAATATCGATCCCATCGCGAGGCCGCTATGCACACCGAAGAAGGTTGCGAAAGAGCAGTCGACCTTCGCGATCTCCATCGCAACGTAACAGGCCAGAAGATTGCTGCCACCGGCACAGCCATACCCCTCGTACCCCAATCCCATAATCTGGAGATCCCGGAACCGGGGCAAAACGTCAAACGGGAATGAGTCCCTCTCCCAAAACTCGTTGATGATTGGAGCAACGGATGCCTTCATAAATTCACGAACTTTCGTGACCACTGCTTGCTCGGCTTCAGACAGCATCTGAAAAGTCTGGTAAAAATCGCTGTTCGGTTTCGGGAGTGGCTTCGGTACCTTTGCTTCTTGTGTGTGTGTATCTGACATCGGATTCTCCATTGCCCTTCTGTTTGGTTTGTGTCAACCACAGCGGTTATGCGAAACGCAGTAACACAATAAGGTTTAGTACGCCGACCAGGTTTCACTGAGCAGCGCGCAGCATCTTCTTTACTTCGCTGTGCCTCTCAGTGCGAGCAGGCTGAGCAACAGCTTGTCGCGTTCTTCGGCAAGGTCATTGATCGACTGGTTGCCCGCTTCCGCCAAGACGCCCTGGACGATCCTCTCTTTCAGTTGGGGGGTGAACTCAGGATTGCCGAGATCTTTCCACCATGTGGTCATCGGACCCGCAAGGTGCTCCATGAAGTGCTGGATACCGCCCTCCCCACCGGCCAGGTGGAAGAGCAGGTTCGGTCCCATGAGACCCCAACGCAGTCCCGGTCCCCAACTCACAGCGGCATCCGAATCCGAGACGCTGAGCACACCCTGATCGATGAGGTACACGATTTCGCGGTAGAGGGCAGCCTGAAGGCGGTTCGCGACATGGCCGACCACCTCCTTCTTCAAGTGAATCGGTCGCTTTCCGATCGAAGCGTAGAAGACCATCGAGCGCTCGATTGTGGAAGCCGATGTCTTTTCGCCGCCGACGACCTCAACCAGCGGAATGAGGTGCGGAGGATTGAAGGGGTGTCCGATCACGCAGCGCTCGGGATGTTTGCACTGCGACTGGCTGACGCCAATCGGAATACCCGACGAACTGGAGGCAAGAATAGTGGTCTCCGGTGTGAGCGCATCCATGTCGGCGAACAACTTGATCTTGAAGTCAGGCCTCTCAGGCCCGTTCTCCTGGACCAGATCGACATCCTTAAGCGCATCGCTCAACTTGGTCGTGAACGAGAGGCCCTTCTTTGAGGCGCCGGAAGACAGCCCCAACTGCTCAAGGGCCGGCCACGCATTGTCGATATACGCACGCAGGTTCTCTTCGGCATTTGGAGCTGGGTCCGTGGCGATCACTTCGAGACCATGCGCCAGGAACAGTGCCGCCCAGCTTGCACCGATCACTCCGGTTCCAACGATTGCGATACGACGGATAGGTTTGTCAGCAGACATCAGTGTTTCTCCTTTTCTCAGAACACATTTCAGCGATGACGTCTAAAGAGGCCCCGCACGAAACGGCAAAGTGTGTCGCACGCCTTGAATTGATCGATCTACGAACTCGTCACAATCGAAGAGCCCATCTTCCCAAGCACGAGGTCATCCTATCCAAGGCTGAAGCGCGAAAGATATTGCATATTCCTAGTAGTCGGTAGAACGGATTTGATTCGCACTAGCTGCATCGTTTTGACTTAACTTCAGCAGTAAGGAAGAACGTATCCCGGAGTCGCGCTCTATCAAAAAAGTCTTCGCGAGGAGTCTGTTTTACCTCGGTGAGTGCATCAGCCGATGGCACGGTCAGCAGTACATCCGGTGTCATCCGCGCTGGCAATCAGATCCTGCCTCGGTTCCATCAATGCTTCATCTGGAAAGTAGTGGTGTTCCACACCGGTCTGGATCGAAAATCAGGAAGTCAATAACTTCAATCGCCTTATTCTTGATGTAAACGCGCCTGCGGCGTGAAGGTTGTCAGAAGCGTCCGATATAAGCTCCCAGGTGAGGATGTAGCCCGTCTGGAATGAAGAAGTGCTCTAACTAACCGTCAACGAAATGCGGTCTTGCTTTGTAGCCAAGACGCTTTGCAGCAAACTTGTAGAGCTGGTCGATCTGAACTTCGCTCAGATCAAGGAGAAGACCGGTCTCCTCGCAGGAATAATGAAGGACTCCGCGCAGAAAATACACAGCCCGTTCGGGCCATGGAAGCATGGCAATTTGCAGCATTCCAGGGATTCTCAATTTGACGGGTGGAGCTGTCGTTGGCGGGAGCGGTGAGTTCGCCGACTTCCGATTGTATTCAAGGGTCGTATCGATGACGGCGTGAATTGCCTGGCCAAAGGTCATCTCGCGAGGCGAGCCTTCTAGGTTCGATAATGCTTCGCGAAGGACTCTTTCGGGAGATAAGGGGCAACGCAATAGCGTCTCTGCTACGAGAACGAGATCCGCGTGATTGTCGTCGAAGAATGTTCCCCACATCTCTTGTTGTTCTGTGCTAAGTTCCGCAGTAATCATGAAAATGCCTTTCTCATAGACCGATGGGCTTGCAATGTTGCTCCCGCGACCCTCACGAGTCGTAGTGGGAGCCTTCAAGTGCCGTCGCCGTCTTGGTCAGAATCTGCTCGGGAGATAGGGGGCAACGCAATAGCATCTCAACCGCGAGTGTGAGGGTGGTTCTCTGTTCGAAAACCAATATTCTCCACATGTCTTGTTGATTAATTTCAACCTCGGGGCGTGTCATGTGTTTATCCTCCTGGTGCATGGTTTCGCAGGCTATAAATAAAGGGCAGCCTGCCATTGCAACGGATTAAAAACAGACTAGTCATCCTTGGAATTCCCGCCGCCGGATAAATCATCCTCAGCTGCCAGTCGCACAGCGGACCCTTCACCGGTGGGACTTGCCGCGTCATTTAGACTCTTCGCGTCTCGCCGCATTCGCCACGGATCTCCTCAGTATCCTCATCGTGTAGGTTGGAGGTTGATTTGAGGGTCCGACGGAGTGATCGTCCCACTTCGGCATCCAATAGCGCGATAGTAGCAATCACCACCGCGCCAAACAATTACATCTTCCTCGTAGCCGCCAGTTGCACGCGCGAAATCAATCGTCTTTTTTCGTTGCATTCGACTGCATTTAAATTGATCTACACCGTTCTGAAAGTCACACCCTCCGAACTTGAATGAAAGAAGTTGCGGGGTGTGATCCATCGCGTCATGAGTTGCATTCTCCACGAATGCGCAGTCAGCAATGGACCTTGGTCTGCGCGTGATAAATCGTCATGACGCCTTACAGGAACATGTAATTTATCTCTCTCTCCAGCGTTGCTAGTATCGCCGGGTCACTGCAGCTTTGCTCGCAGGCAACGATGACCAGGCCCGGCGACGGCGATGACTTCTATCGCGTAAACGGTGCAGGCGAGATGCTGGTTTTTTCCGCCGCCGACTTCGAAGACATCCTTCAACCTCGGCCGGACATGGCGCCTGTCATGGAGAGTGAGTTGAAGGCGGTGATTCATCACCTCGCGGAAAACCGATGGCCGTTCCGTATGCACGCCACATACGATGAAACAATCACGCGGGCCTTAAACGTGTATGAGGACGTTAACCGCGAGATTGCGCTTGATGGACTGCACTGGTTTTTTGACCACTGCGAAACGATCTCCGACCGGAATATCGAGCGAATCAAATCGCTTGGTGGCGGTATTGCCGTTCAGAACAGGATGGCTTTTCAGGGCGAATATTTTGTCGAGCGTTATGGCGCGCAGCAGGCGAAGCGCACGCCTCCAATTCAAAGAATGTTGGAGATGGGAGTTCCGGTAGGTGCAGGAACAGACGTCACGCGGGTCTCGAGCTATAACCCCTTCCTTTCTCTCTACTGGCTGGTGACCGGGAAGACCATCGGTGGTTTGAGCTTATATCCGGAGAAAAACAGGTTCGATCGCGCGAAAGCGCTGGAGCTTTATACCGTTGGAAGCAGTTGGTTTTCTACAGAAGACGGCAAGAAAGGATCGCTAGCCCAAGGGCAACTCGCCGATTTGGCCGTCCTCTCCTCGGACTACTTCTCAATTCCTGAAGAAGAGATCAAGAACCTGGAGTCGCTGCTGACTATTGTCGGGGGAAAGGTAGTTTACGCGGCAGGCGAATTCTCGAGCATGGCGCCTCCGGAACTTCCCGTGAGTCCGGATTGGTCTCCTGTCGACAAATACGGTGGATATGCGCTGAGCGAGGAAGAGTTGACCATCGGCGCTACAGCGAGCCCCGCGATGTCGTTGCACGATGACAAGCACTCTGCCGCTCATAAGACGCACCAATGGATCTTGGGCGACAAGGGACTTTGGAGTCTCGGCTGCGATTGCTTCGCTTTCTAACCCCAAATTGAAAGGATAAGCGATTGGATCAATCTCCAGAATTGCCCAACAATGCGGGGCGCGTAGGCTTTGGCCCACTGGCGCAACACAGCGTGTTTGAGCTGGTCCTATCCTCTGTTCTACTATTCGGCGTTGTCAGTATCGTGAGATGGGTGATTGGACCGTCACCCATCTCACGGACGATCCCCGGAATCCATGCCGAGCTCTGCATCGTGGGTGCTACTGTCGCCTTTCTGCTTGCCGGGCTGATTCTCAGCCCGCCGGGAAGGGCCTCCGGGGGGCACATGAATCCGGCCATCTCGCTGGCCATGTGGCGCTTCGGAGTCTTCCCGGGAGCAGGGGTCTTCTCCTACACCATCGCACAATTGCTCGGTTCCGTAGTAGGCGTCGTCACCGCTCGCGGGGTGTGGGGCCATGTTGTGGCGGAACCGCCGGTAGGATATGCCGCGCTCCGTCCAGGGCTGGGGTGGTCAACCTGGGAACTATTCGCAACCGAAGCCGTCGGCATGGCGGTCATCGTGTTCGTCGTCGGGCTCTGCCTCGCGGTACAACGACTCACGCCGTTCGTGCCTTGGATCGTTGGCTCTCTTGTGGGGATCGGGATCGCGGTGCTAGGAACGGCAACCGGTGGCAGTCTGAATCCAGTCCGCCAGCTTGGGCCCGCTGTCGTTTCGGGACAAACCCAGTTCCTATGGGTGTACTTGGTAGCCCCGTTAGTGGGAGCAGCTATTGCGACGTGGTTGAGATCGCTACTACAGTATCGCCGAAAGGTATTGACCCATAGGCTCTGTGGCGCCGTCGGGCATCCAGCAGGAAATCAGATATAAATTACCGGTCCGCAGTAAAGGAGATTTCAATGCGTACTACCAGGTACCTTACCGTGACCACTGTCGCCGCCCTCCTGATCTATGGAAGCGCAGCTCTTTCATGGTTGCTAGGAATTAGGCCGCGGGTCGTCCACGCTTCTGCGTCAACGCCCAACCCGGGAGTGGCGCCGCAATACGATACGACTCACGTTTATGTCTCACCAGAGGATTTCGATCGCTTCGTGGCCAGTTTTCTTGCGACATTCGGGGGCACCACGACGAAGCAAGGCGTCTTTACCGTGACGCCAACTCCGAGCAGCACGATGTCGCAACTAGTGTTGACCCCGGTGGGAACCGTGTCAGTGTTTGGTTTCAAGACCTCAACACCCTATCCATTCGGCGCGGAGCGGACCGGTTATCTAGTGACAGACCTGGATGAAGCGACCCGAGCTGCTGTCGAAGATGGAGCAGATGTTCTCGTTAGTCCATTTAACGATCCGATCGGACGCGATGTTGTCATCCAATGGCCGGGCGGCGTAAACATGCAACTGTACTGGCATACCACCGCTCCGTCCTACAAGGCGCTCCAGACAATCCCGGAAAACCGAGTGTATGTGTCCTCCAAGAGGGTGGAGGCTTTTCTTCGGAGCTTCCTGGCCTTCTCTCACGGCACAGTGGTCTCCGATGACTCGCGTGCGCCCGGCGTCGAGATCGGACGGCCGAAGGACATCTATCGCAAAATCCGGATCGAATCGACCTTCGGCAAGTTGACCGTGCTCGTATCGGATGGCCACCTTCCCTATCCCTACGGGCGCGAGACAACTGGCTATGAGGTCGCAAACCTCACAGCTACGCTTGCCAAGGCGAAGGCAGCCGGCGTAGAGATTCTGGTCCCTCCTTACACTGCCGATCAAAGGAATGCCGCCTTCGTTCAATTTCCTGGTGGTTATATTGCGGAGGTCCATTGCACCGTAAGCAAATAATTTGTGGCCGGCCACGCTGCAGACGACGACCGCCAGCGAGAGCTCCGCTCATGAGAGATCGACAGAGTTCTCAGTATCTCGAAGAAATTAAGAATTGAAGAAATGGGACCCGGTCCGCTCAACTTCATCGATGTTCATCCGCATCTAGAAACGACATTTCCACACAACGTGACCGCATCGGTCGACTGGATTTTTCAGTGGCGGGAAAATGTCCCGGACGGAGTCTACTCGGTCCCGGGATCTCTGATCCGGCCCGCAGACAACAGCCAGGCGCGATTTGTCGGACACAGGCGGGGTACGGAGTTGCATTGGCAGATTGACCGGCATCTCTGGTTTCAGGGTGACTATGGAATCTTCTACGCTGGCAGATTCTTGAAGGAGACGCAACCTGGCCGCAACCTGAACTATGGGCCCTGTGGGCCGGTTATAAGTTTTAGAACGCCATTAGGATGAAGGTTCGTCCCTTTCCGATCGACGGCAGCGATTTTGGTCGCTGTCAGGGCAATCATGATCACGATGCGAATCCCTACTACCGAGAAATATGTAATTTATTCCGCTCGCCCACGGTTGCTACTATCACTCAGCCACGGAACCACAACTACCCCGGCAACCGTGGTGGAAGACTAACTTTCTTTGGCCAGGATCCATAGATTCGCCAGATCCGATTAATCGAATGAACCAGAATCAGAAAGGACAGCATGAGTTCCGGAAAACTTTACATCCTGCAATACCGACCAGGTGGCGAGATTATCGAGATGGATACTGATGGCGGCAATCGCCGAACGTTGCTCGGCAATTTGCTCGGCAATGTTGATGGCATTGTCATCGACAAGAAAACAAAAACACTGTACTGGACAAACATGGGGCCGGCGAGCGGTCCAACTGAAGGTGAATTCTTTCAAGCTGACGGTTCGATCGAACGCGTTGATCTTAGCGGCGCCAATCGACGGTTATTGATCGGCCACGGCCTCACCGTAACGCCGAAGCAAGTGACCGCAGACTTCGACGCAGGCTATCTGTATTGGGGCGATCGAGAGGGCATGCGTATCATGCGATCGAACCTGGACGGTTCGAACGTGACCGTTCTCGTGCGCAATGGTGTATTCCCTGCCGACTCGCGGGATGTTATGCGCCACTGCGTGGGCATCGCTGTCGATCCGGTAAACCGCTTCGTTTACTGGACACAAAAAGGTCCACCGGATGCCGGCAAAGGGCGGATCTTCCGAGCCGGGCTGGAACTGCCAAACGATCAACAGCCGGAGAATCGCACCGATATAGAACTTCTGATCGATCACTTGCCTGAGCCGATCGACCTCGAGTTGGACACCCAGAATAAGCTTCTCTACTGGACTGACCGAGGCAACCTCGATGGTGGCAACTCGCTTAACCGCGCGCGTATTGGTCCCAAGCAACTCGAAAACCACGAGGTACTCGCCATTGGATTACAGGAAGGTATTGGACTCGCCATCGATCATGCTAATCAGCGTGCGTTCACAACAGAACTCGGCGGCGTAGTTCGCGTGGCTCCGTTGCATTCCAACGCGCAGTTCACAACGATCGCGAAATTGGGGATGCTCACAGGTATTGCCTACGTTGCTTAAACCGAGAAGCTCATCGTCTTTGCATTTCACCGTTCGCTTCGGTTTGTCACGGTGGATTGCAGCAGCACGTGACACCGTTTTGTTCCAGGCCGGCCGCAAAGAAAAAACTGCCGCACTGAGAAACATCTCATTGGACGAATTAATGAGAGCTTGACCGTAGTCCTGCGGTTGCAAGCTCATACAACGTTGTAATGGCGACATCGGGCTTTTGATTGAAGGGTGGGTACAGAATGATACGAATCGCTTCTTACGCCCGCTCCGGGCGTGAGCGTGAGAAGCAGAAAAGGAGAACATTCATATCTCTTTTCTGTCACAGTCGAGCTTCTTGAGGCCTAATAGCAGGCCCCTGCGTCTCGTCGTTACGATACTGGTCGTCTCCTCTCATTCCTCAATTCGCGTTTTTACCGGCAGGTCGTGCTTGTTGCCGAAGTTCTTTAGCTCGGGATTGTCTTCGTAACACGAATCGCCTTGCTGAGATACCTCCTTCGTTTGCCCGGCTTCGAGATTCCGGATCGACTCCTTCGAGCCCAGGAGGTCGCTGACGGCCAACTTGCCGAACGGCTCGAGAGATTAGCCGATCGAATTTCTGACAAAGCGCCTTCTTCACTTGCAACGTACAACAAACGGATGAGAGTTGCCTCAAGTACTCTCCACGATTCAAAATCTGACACGAGCCTCGCTCCACACTCTCGCAGCTTTCTTCTTCTTTCTTCACGAATAACATCCATGCTGACGTCGCTGGAAACGGATATCATTGCGCACAAATCGTGACCTGCGAGCCAGCTCCTGTACGAAATGCCCGACGACATAGAAAAGCGGAGGCTCCTTGGCTTGCCTCTCGACCAAATTTGAAATGAACCCTTCAAAGGGAATACCCACGCCGCTCTCGCTTCACTCGGCGGCAGTCGCGTAACCCGTTGTCGGTAACCGACTGACGGCAGGTTCGGGGAATGCTACTCGCTGATGTACCCGGTCTCGTCTGTGACGACGGAGGCTGATCGCAAAAGTACCCAGCTCGCCTTGACCGGCGTTCAGGAGCTTTCACAATTCAATGCTCGGCCCGCGTCGCCTACGATAGTTCGAACATGATTCCCTGGGGTGGGAGGGTTGTTGCTCCTGCACACGCGACTTTACAGACACCGCGAAGTTTCTGGGCTCGTAATGCTTCTCCCGCATTACGAGCCTGTAAGCATGTGTGCCGATTAGGGTGAACCCGGCGTTTTCGGTTAATAGCCGGCCGGCAGCTCTACATACGCGATGCCAGTGAGGTTTCCTTCCGCATACGCCAACGTTGTCCGGTTTGATCCGTCGAGATTGGCGCTGTAGAGCGAGCCGGCGTAATCCGTGATAAACATGCGATCGCCTTTCAGGTCTAAAGCCAGCCCAATGCCCTCCTCTAAATGGGTGAAAAGGATCTTAGGCTCCTTACGATTTCCTGACAGCGCGTCCATGGGCGCACGATTCACCGTGTTGCCACGCGGAGGATCTCCGCGGTCGGTCCAATAAAGAGTCCGATTAGCGAGGTCGAGATCCAGATCTATTGGCTCAGGCAGTTTTTCATAAAGAAGTTCAATGTCAGTGCGATTCGCGGGTGACT
>Ga0209624_10001064_pt1 | contig 22748 bp, 19 predicted proteins | sample JacPinW_OM2H0_O1_FD_188565 | JGI IMG/M metagenome (GOLD analysis project Ga0209624, IMG submission 188565) | Forest soil microbial communities from Algoma, Ontario, Canada - Jack Pine, Ontario site 1_JW_OM2H0_O1 (SPAdes) (version 2) | ecosystem: Environmental > Terrestrial > Soil > Boreal...
CGGGGATGGGCTGGGGCTACGATTGCGCCGTCTTCACCGACCCTGCGCAGGCTGACGAAATCGTCGGCAAAGGTACTTTCTTCTGGCTCGGCGCGGCCGACACCTGGTTCTGGGTGGACCCGACCAATGACCTGATTTTTGTGGGCATGACCCAGCACATGATCGGTCCAAATCAGCCCAACGTCGAGGCTTTGAGCCGTCCCACCGTGTATCAGGCGCTCGTGAAGCCGAAGATGTGATCCTGGAACGGTGAGCCGTTGCTTGAGCTCCATGTCCGATGGCCACGCGCCCTTGTGAATTGACGGGTTCTCCCGGATAATCTGAACCTTCGTGGACCAAACCAATCGCACTCGCGCCGAAGCTTGGCTGCGTTACGCCGAAGATCTCGGCCTCGGCCCTTACTACTGCGATCGCCGGTCGCCACGATCGGAAACGCCAAATGCGCCTGCGGCACTTGCTGCGGCGCCCCGCCGCGCACCGGAACCGGCGCCTCCACAATCATCCAAACCCGTCTTCGTTGCGCCGATCGCTGGCGCGTCGTTGTTTGAGGAGCACATCGAGGGCGACACACTTGAGCGAATCCGCGACGATATCGGACCGAATTGCACCCGGTGCAAGCTGCACAAGGCGCGGACCAAGATTGTCTTCGGCGTCGGCAATCCGAAAGCAGAGCTTGTGTTTGTCGGCGAAGGCCCCGGCCGCGACGAAGATGCCCAGGGTGAGCCGTTTGTCGGCCGAGCCGGAAAACTTCTCACGCAGATGATCGAGGCGATGGGCCTTCGCCGACAGGACGTGTACATCTGCAACGTCGTCAAATGCCGGCCGCCGGAAAACCGTCTGCCGGAAAAGGACGAGATCGTTACATGCTCGCCGTACCTGCTTCGCCAGCTCGGCGCGATCGGACCCAAGGTGATCTGCTGCCTCGGCAGTTGCTCTGCGCAGACCATGCTTCAGACCACCGAGGGAATCTCCCGCTTCCGCGGCCAGTGGTTTGATTTTCGCGGCTCGAAATTGATCGCCACTTATCACCCGGCGTACCTGCTGCGCAATCCTGCGGCGAAGGGAGAAGTCTGGAAGGATTTGCAGAAGGTGATGGCGGTTCTCGGCCTCCAGCTCCCTAAAAAGCGATAGCTCCCTCTGCTGGAGAACACTCTTGGATATCATCCTCGGAATATCGGCGGCTCTTGGCTGGGGTGTGGCGGATTTTTCCGCGCGTTTTGCGACTCGCCGCATCGGCGCCTTCCGCACGCTCATCGCCATGCAGTTCTTCGGCGTCACCGCGTTGAGCGCGTTTCTCTGGCTGACCGGCGGCTTCTCACGCAGCTTCGCTCCCGGTTGGAAGCCGTGGCTGTTCGCAGCGATCGCCGGCCTGATCAACACCGTTTCGGGGCTCGCTCTCTATCGTTCCTTCGAAGTCGGCGCAATCAGCATCGCCGGCCCGGTCTCGTCTTCCTATCCGGCGCTCACTGTCGCACTCGCGGTTGCAAGCGGCGAACGCATCCATGCCCTTCGCGGCGCGGGGCTCGCGCTTACGTTTGTCGGAATGATCCTTGCCGCGCTCACTTTCGCGCCCGACGAAAAACACGCCATCGACCCGCACACGCATCACGCCCACGCGCATCTGTCAAAGGGCGCCGCTCTCGCCATCGTCGCCGCCCTCGGCTACGGCGTAATGTTCTGGTGGCTGGGCTTTCACGTCGTCCCGCTCGTCGGAAGCGGCATGTCGGTGTGGGTCATACGCCTCACGACGCTCAGCGTCCTGCTGCTGTTCGGCTTGCCCACCGGCAAGGCAGTTCCGCTGCCGCGTGGAAACGTCTGGTGGCTGCTGCTCGTCACCGGCCTGATGGACACCTCCGCGTTCGTTGCGAACAACACCGGCCTCGGCTCCGGCCACGTCGCCGTCGTCAGTGTGCTCGCATCCCTGTATGGCGCCGTCACCGTTTTGCTGTCCTGGATTTTCTTGCGCGAACGCATTGACCGCAGCCAGTGGTTCGGCATCTTCTTGATCTTCGTCGGAATTGTTCTCGTCAGCCTCTAGTGATCATGATCGACGCCGCAGTGTTTGGCACGGCACTTTTTCTCCGACGCACACCGGTGGATGCCTGACCTCGGTTCTCCACACCAGCTCGTTCCAAAACCCTTTGCGCAGGCTGCTACACTATTCGTCTGCCATGCCCCTACGCTACTGCGAGGTTGCGCTGCCGGTGCCGCTGCGCTCGACGTTCACTTACGGCGTGCCGGCATCGCTCGACGGTGAACCCCTGGTTGGCCGCCGAGTGGTGGTTCCCTTCGGCAGGAGGGCGATGATAGGCGTGGCATTGTCGGAACCCCCCCGCCCGCCAGAGCTGCTGGGCATCAAGGAAATCGCCGAGGTAATGGACTCGGTTCCAGCGCTTCCGCCAACGCTCATCGAGCTGGGACAATGGATCAGCCGCTACTACGTCGCGCCCATCGGCGAAACCTTCCGCGCGATGTTGCCGCCGGAGATCGAACTACGCCACGATCGCGAGTATTCCCTCACCGACGCCGGCCGGGCATACCTTCGGGAGCTTGCAACAACTGCCGAGCTAACCGACGAGGAGCAGATTGAACTCGGACTTCTTCGGCAGATGGAAGGCGCATCCTCTCCCGCTCGCCAAAAGCGAGTGAATGAAGTAGCTGCGGAAAAACTCGTCCGCCTTGGCTATCTCGCCGCACGCGAGGTCCTCCGCCATCGCAAGACGCGCATGCAGCAGATTGTGGCGTGGCGCCCGGGCACTCCGGAGCTTCTGGCAGGTGCGGCCGAAAAAAGAATTCGCGACGTGCTCACATCCACGCGCGGCCCGTTGCCTCTCCCGTTGTTGCTTTCAAAAGCCGATTCCTCCCGCACGGTTGTGCGCCGCCTGGAGAAAGCGGGCATGCTGATCACGTGGGAAGAACCGCTCACGACCGGCGAAGACCCTTGGGACACCGATTTCGTTCCGCCCGCGAACGTGCTGAATGCCGAGCAGAAAGTGGCGTTGGCCGAAATCTGGCGCTGGCTTCTTGCAGGAGAATTCGCCGCCGGCCTGATTCATGGCGTCACCGGCAGCGGCAAAACGGAGGTCTATCTGGGTGCGATCGAAGCGGTCCTGTCTCGCGGAAAGACGGCGATCGTCCTGGTACCCGAAATCGCGCTCACGCTGTGGGTCGGGCGCCTGGTGCGCGCGCGCTTCGGTGGACGGGTGGCCGTGCTGCACAGCGGTTTGCCGGACATCGAGCGAGCGCGCGAATGGTGGCGGGTGCGCCGCGGAGAGGCCCGGATCGTCGTCGGCACGCGCTCGGCTGTCTTTGCGCCGCTCGCAGATCTTGGCCTGATTATCGTCGACGAAGAACAGGAATCCAGCTACAAGCAGGAAGAGGCTCCGCGCTACAACGGCCGAGACACCGCTGTCTATCGCGGGCGCCTGGAAGGCGCTGCGGTGCTGCTGGGCTCCGCCACGCCGTCGCTTGAGACCTACCACAATGCGCGCGCCGGAAAATACCACCTGCTCAAGCTCACCTCGCGAGTCGAAAATCGTCCGCTCGCCGCAGTCCGCATCATCGATCTGCGCGAGGATTTCCGCCGTCAGCACCGCGCCGCGCCCATTTCCGAGGCGCTTCGAGCGGCCATTGACCTGCGCCTGAAGAACGGGACGCAAGCGATGGTGCTCATCAACCGGCGCGGCTATTCATGGTCGCTTTTGTGTCGCAGTTGCGGGGCGATGGTCCAGTGCCAAAATTGCAGCATTGCGCTCACCTACCACAAGAGCCGCCAGCGACTGGAGTGCCACTACTGCGGCTACTTCCTTCGCCCGCCCAAGTCGTGCCCGAGATGCCACGCCGAATATATGTACTTCGTAGGAGACGGCGCCGAGCGCGTGGATGAATATCTGCGCGAACAGTTTCCCGCCGCCCGCATCGCACGTCTGGATCGCGACACCGTGCGCACCAAGCGCGAGTACCAGCAGGTGCTCGGCGCATTCGCCCAAGGCGACATTGACGTGCTCGTCGGCACACAGATGGTCGCAAAGGGCCACGATTTCGAGCGCGTCACCCTGGTCGGCGTCGTAGCCGCCGACCTGGCTCTGGGCCGACCGGACTTTCGCGCCGCAGAACGCACCTTTCAGTTGCTCACACAGGTCGCCGGCCGCGCCGGACGCGGCCAACTTCCGGGCGAAGTGCTCGTTGAGTCCTATTATCCGGAGCATTACGCGATTCAATATGCTGCACAGCAGGACTATATTTCGTTCTACGAGAAAGAAGCGCACTTCCGGCGCGTCCTGCACTATCCGCCGTTCACTGCGCTGGCAGCGGTCCTGGTCCGCGACCGCAAGGTGGAAAACGCGGTTCGCTGGTCGCGCGCGCTCGCGGGATATTTCGCGCCATTTGAGAGCCACGGCGTGAAGATTCTGGGCCCGGCCGCAGCGCCGCTCGCCCGCCTGCGTCGCGATTACCGGTTTCAGTTTGTTCTGAAATCGGCGCACCGCTCCCTACTCGGAAAAGCCCTCGCCGGAGCGCTCGACTTCTGCACCGAGAAGGAAATTCCGGAAACCGCCGTCATCGTTGACGTGGACCCCATCAGTCTGTCCTGAGAAGAAATCCAGAAACGCGGAATCTACTGCAGGGTCACCGGCCAGGGAGTAAAGCACAGAAGAAAAATCACCAGACCGCCAAAAGCCCATGCGCGCCGCGCCGGATCAAGCGGCTGCCACTGATCGTAGACCGGCGGGTGACGAAATCGGAGCGAGAGAATCAGGAGGATAATTCCCCACATCGCCCACCAGTGCGAGGCCCAGATTCCGAGTCCGATCAGGCCTAGCGCCACGCCGAGCGAAATTCTCGCATGGCGCGCGCTCGTAAGGCTGTACATGATGTGGCCCCCATCAAGCTGCCAGGCCGGCAGCAGATTCAGCGCAGTCACCAGCAGTCCGATCGAAGCCGCGCGCCCGACCGGATTCAACAGCACCCAGCTCACATCAATATTCGGATGAAATAGCATGCTGAGCATTCGAGTCAGCAGGGGATGCCCGAAAACGACCGCGGAGCCCTGCTCTGCGCCCGGCACGATTCTGGAAGTCGCGACTCCGTAGGCCAGCGCGGGCAGTGCGACCAGAAACCCCGCGACCGGGCCCGCGAGTCCCACGTCAAAAAGCGCACGACGCGTGGTGATTGGCGAGCGAATCCAGATGAACGCGCCGAAGGTGCCAAACAGCGACGGCGCTGGAATGAAATACGGATAGCTCGCGTCGATGCCGTAAATCCGGCATGCGACGTAGTGTCCCATCTCGTGCGTGAACAGAATCAAAAGCAGCGTAAAGGAGAACGGAATCCCCAGCGCGAGCAGCGCCGGGTGTTCAAACGGTAGCAGCATCAATGCGAACGGATCCTGGAATCCGGAAAACGGCTCCCGGTTCTGTGCGTAAGATAATCCGAATTCCGCGCCGACGGCGAGTGTGGAAACCACCGTGAGCAGGAAAAGAATCAAGGCGGGCCACAGTGCGTCGCGTGTAGGCCGCGGCGGAGGAAATTCCACGGGCGGGGGAAGATGGATGTCGAGGATTTCGACCGGCGTTCGCGTGTGTCCGTTCCCACCGCTCATGTGCGTACGCTCATTCGGCCGCTGAGAATTTGGATACGGCGACGCGAAAACTGTTTCTCCAGCGAATACGGCTCACGCGCGGCCCCGTAAAATCGTCGCCAAACAGGCCGTGCCAACCGTTAGGACTTTGCGGCAGGGGTTGGGAGTGCCTGAAGTTCCTTGCCCGGCTTGAAGCGCACGGCCTTGCCCGGCGGGATGTTCACCTGTTGGCCGGTGCGCGGGTTTCGCCCGATGCCGGTCTTGCGCGGCTTCACGTTGAACACGCCGAAGCGGCGCAATTCGATGCGGCGTCCGCGGCCGAGCGAGTTCTTCATGGCCTCGAAAACGGTCTCAACCGCCTGCTCGGCCTTCGTGCGGGTAATATTCGTTTTCTGAACGATAGCGTTTACGATGTCGAGCTTGATCACGAATGCCTCCGGGAATGACCTACTTAGGCCGGAAACCTATGCTAGACAGGGGTTTGCGGGTTGTCAAGCACGACGCCCTGTAATACACTGCGCGATTCTCCGGGAGGACCTAATGTCGGTGAAGTCGGACAAGTGGATTCGCAGGATGGCACGCGAGCAGGGAATGATTGAGCCTTTCGAGGACCGCCAGGTCCGCAAGGGCGTAATCAGCTACGGCCTTTCCTCCTACGGTTATGACATGCGTGTCGCCGAGGAGTTCCGCATCTTCACCAACGTGAATTCCACGATCGTGGATCCGAAACACTTCGACGCAAAATCTTTTGTCGAGTTCAGCGGCCACGTTTGCATCGTCCCGCCGAATTCGTTTGCGCTCGCACGATCGATCGAATTTTTCCGCATTCCGCGCAACGTGCTCACGCTTTGCGTCGGAAAATCCACCTACGCGCGCTGCGGCATCATCGTCAATGTCACGCCCTTCGAACCCGAATGGGAGGGCTTCGTCACCCTGGAGATCAGCAACACCACGCCCCTGCCGGCCAAAATCTACGCCAACGAAGGCCTCGCCCAGGTCGTCTTTTTTGAATCCGACGAGCAGTGCGAAATCTCCTACAAAGACAAGAAGGGAAAGTATCAAGCGCAGCAGGGCATCGTTCTTCCGAAAATCTGACCGCGCGTCGAGCGACACAACCAGACGGGGCCGTCGAATTCAGGTGAGAAACTCGTTTTCGGTCCGAGCGGCAGAAACCGGAAGTCACAGATATTGGCCAACGGAGGATCGTCAGCGTCCGGTGACTGGGTTGCTGTAATGATACGGCGGGACGTAAACGTCCGGATATAGCTTGTAGTTTTCAGTAGGAGGCAGATCCGGAGGAAGACCCGGAATCGCCGCCGGCGGAGGATCGCCGCCCTGGTCCCAGCCCTTGCCATAGGGAACGTAGTAGGTGAAGTAGGCGTGCAACTTCTTGATCTTCCATACGCCATCTTCTTTCACGTATTCGTTTTCGTAGATCGCCTCGCCCCATTGCGCCCTGGTTTTCAGCTGACCTACCTGGATGAACGCACGCCAGCGTCCCTTGGCCGTCCTGCCGTCGGGGTCGATGTGAATGATGGGCTGCAATTGACTGTGGTTGTAGAGCGTTCCGTAGGTGAGGTCGGACAGCTTGTGCAGATAGGCCCGCACCCGATCCTGGCCGACGTAAACGCCGCGCAGGCCGATTTCAAGAGATCCATCTTTTGTGAACAGATCGGCAACCTCGTCCCACTTGGCCTTGTCCACGTAATAGCCGTACGCGTCTTGCAAATTGTTGATGGCGATGTAGTCCTGCGAATCCTGGATCTGGTGCGCAAGCGCCGATATCTGCGTCTTGAGGGCTTCCACTTGCGACCCGAGGTCCGCCTTTCCGCCAGCCGCACCATCGGCTCCGGTGTTGGCAAAGACGGGACAAATTACAAACAGCACCAGCAAAACCTGCAGAACCCGGGTTTTCATTTCTGGAGCCTCCTGACAGGCGGACGCAGCATCACCGGCCGGTCACCGGATTCTTGTAGTGGTACGGCGGAACGAAGACCTCGGGATAGAGCTTGTACGGCACGGTCGTGGGCAGATCGGGCGGAAAACCCGCGATGGGTCCCGGGGGAGGATTGCCGCCCTGGTCCCAGCCTTTGTAGTAGTCCACGTAGTAGGTCATGTAGTAGTGCAGCTTCTTGATTTTCCAAACGCCATTTTCTTTCACGTATTCGTTCTCGTAGGTTCCCTCCGCCCATTGCGCGCTTCGGTGTAGGGCACCGAACTGCTCAAACGCGCGCCAGCGCGCCTTGGCCGTCATGCCGTCGGGAGCGACATCAATCACTGGCTGGAGTTGCATGTGATTGAACAGCGTCCCGTACTTGAGTTCGGGAAGCGTGTGCAGATACGCACGCACCCGGTCCTGGCCAACCCATACGCCCCGCAAGCCAATCTCCAGGGTGCCGTCCTTGGCGAACAGGTCGGCGGTCTCATCCCACTGGCACTTGTCCACGTAGTAGCCGTAGGCTCGCTGGAGATTGGCGATGGCGATGTAGTCCTGCGCGCTCTGCGCTTGCTTGGCAAGCTGTGCGACTTGCGCTTTCAGCGCTTCGACTTCCGCTGCGATGTCTTTCTTATCGCCTGCCGCCTGCGTCGCTTTGGGATTTTCAAACGCTGGACAAAAAAGCAAGAGCGCCAGTACGGCCACGATCGCTTGAGATTTCATGAGTGACGATACCTCCAAATTTGGCGGGCCCTTCCGGAGTCGGAGGGAATTCCACGGGCGCGCGACGGGAGAGTATCAACGGGCGATGGCCGGTGCAAGGAGCACCTAGGCTCGCCTCGTTGCGAACTGCCAAGGGCCGCGGGACGCTCGCGCGACAAAGACTGCGTCCGGAGTACCGCGTGGCAGGCCGGACTTGCTAGGACGGTCGTTCACCAGGAGAAAAACCGACCGCGAGGCCCTCCCTTCGCCGCATTACCATAGCGGACAGGAAGTCGGTGCTTCGGCTCCGCGCACGACAAGTCTTCAGCCAACAATCGGCGAAACCTGGCCCCACTTGCCGGTGAAAACGAAGGAAGAAGCCGGCCTTCGATCGCGTTTGCCGGTTTCGCCGTCGCGCAGCCGTCCCTCCGGGAGCGTCATGTGATCGCCCGGATAGCCGAGCGCGATGCCCGCAACGGCTTCGAAATTTTCGGGGATGCCAAAGACCTCGCGCGCCTTTTCGGGGACGATTCCGGCCATTTGGTGGACCTGAAGGCCGAGCGAGGTTGCTTGCAGTGCGAGATTCGCAGCGGCCTGGCCGACGTCGTGAAATGCGTGGCGATTCTGCGCGCCGTCGTGAGGCATTTTATGCGCGGCCACGCTGAGGGCGACGACGGGTGCGTTCTTCGCCCAGCCCTGGTTGAACTCAACGAACGTGCTCAGAACTTTGTTGTAGTTCTCCGGATCATCCTTCGTGGCCACGATGAAATACCAGGGCTGCGCATTGTAGGACGACGCAGCCCAGCGCGCCGCTTCGAACAGGCTCCGCAATTTTTCCTTCTCGACGGGTTTCGGATCAAACGCGCGGGGGCTCCAGCGGTGGCTGATCAGATCGTGGATTGGCGCAGCCGCCGGGGCAGGCCTCTTGTGATCGGACATTGTTCCTCCTTGGATTGGCGCATCATTTAACCATAATTTCGATGCCGGCACAGCGCCGGCGATGCCGCCTAGAAACAGAAACCGACGGGCCGCTCCGGGGAAACCCAGCTGCTTGCGGCCGGTTCAGGGCAAGCAGGTGAAGCGCCGCATAGAGATCGCTAGGTGCGGGGCGCGCGTGCGGAATCAACGGAGTAGGCGCCTGCGCCGAATGTCGCAAGGATCAACAGACCGCCCATGATCGCGAGATTTTTCTCGAAATGAATCATGCTGTTGATTCTCGCCGCCCCCTGAAGTGCCCAAAAGTTATGGAACATAATCGTGGTCGGGATCAGATACAGAAACACGACCCAGGCCGTGAACCTTGTGTGCAGGCCCGCAAGGATCGCAAGGCCCCCAAAGAGCTCGACGACGATGGCGATGGCGAGCGCAGCCTTGGGAAGGGGTAGGTGTGCGGCCGCGACCAGACCCGTATACATCGAGAATGCACCGATCTTGGCAATTCCGGCCAAAATGAAAACCACACTGATCAGGAATCGTCCAATAAGTGGAATGATGCTGCCTGAGGAATTCGCCATGGGCGGTCTCCTTTCCGGGAGGCAATTTCCTTGCGGGCCCGGGAGCCTGAAACAGCCTGCGACTGCAATCCGGCTTCAAGGCCAGTATCTGAAACCCAAGATTCCGGTTCAGGCCAAATCGAACAGAAGAATCTCGGAATCTTCGCGAGCTTTAACGCGAATTTCCCTTTCATCGGATAGCGCCGCGCCATCCCCGGCGACCAGCGCCTTTCCGTTCAGTTCCACCGCGCCCCGGGCAATCTGCACCCACGCGTAGCGTCCCGCAGCGATGGAATGTTTTGCGGTGGTTCCCTTATCCAGACGCGCGATATACAGGTTCGCATCCTGATGGATTGTGACCGCTGCTTGCGGCCCTGCTACCAGATGGAATTGGCCGCGCAACTCGTCATCGGGAAACGCGAGCTGCTCATAGCTAGGATCAAGGCCCTTGCGTTCGGGAAGGAGCCAGATCTGCAGCAGGTGAACCGGATCTTTTTGAGACGGATTGAATTCGCTGTGCATCACGCCGCGGCCGGCAGTCATGTGTTGCAGGTCACCGGGACGGATGACCCGCTGCCGCCGGTATTGTCGCGGTGCTCGAGCGCCCCTTCCAGAATCCAGGTCAGGATCTCCATGTCTCGGTGCGGATGCGTGGGAAAACCTCCCCCGGGCGCAACGACGTCTTCATTCATCACGCGCAGCGAGCGGAATTGCGCATGATCGGGATCGTAGTATTGATCGAAGGAAAATGTGAAACGCGAATCTAGCCATGACATCTTGTTGTGTCCGCGTTCGGCGGACGGACGGATTTCGATCATGAGGTCACCTTCAGGTTACTCGGCGTTGGATGCAACACGCTCTTGAAAGGATTCGAACTTCAGCGACGATGATTGTCATGGCTTCTGCGTGGGGCGCAGAAGCACTTCACTGATAAAGCTTCCGGAGGCTTGCGTGAGGATCATTGTGACGGCGTGTGCTACGTCCTCGGGCTCAAGCATCTTGCGCGGGTCCTTGCCGCCGTGCGGAGAAAAATCAGTGGCCACCGATCCAGGGCAAACGGCGCTGACGCGGATGCCATGCGGGCGGAGATCTTCCGCCATACATTGGGTCAATCCAAGCAGCCCCCATTTCGACGCGCAGTAGATGCCGCCGCCAGCGAAGGCGTTCTTCCCGGCAAGCGAGGCGATGTTGACGATCTGCCCGCCGTGGTGAGCGATCATTCCCGGCACAACGGCCCGGCTTAGCAGGAACACGGATTTCAAGTTGGTGTCCAACACAGTGTCCCAGTTCTCCTCGGAGGCTTCGTGTGTGGGGCCGAAATATCCGATTCCGGCGTTATTGATGAGGATTTCAATGGGCCCGAAGGATTGTTCGGTCTTCCGCACAATGGGCGCAATATCGCCCGGGCGGGCCAGGTCCCCCGCAACGGCGACGACGGAGGCCCCCTGGCGCTCGAGCTCGGCAGCCACGGAATGGACGCGTTCTGCGTCACGGGCGCAGAGCCCGATCTTCATGCCCATCGCTGCCAGGCTCCGGGCAATCGCTAGGCCGATGCCACGACTGGCGCCGGTGATTAGCGCGACTTTCCCATCAAGCGGCTTGTCGTTGAACATGAATTTGGTCCGCCAGGCGACCCCCGGGCTGGGATTCGACATCCTATCACGCAGGAGCATGCCCCTCGACATGCGCGAACAGGCAGATCAAGCGGAATCGGATGATCTGGAAGGTTTTACACTTGCGCGCGTAACATGGTTTCCCTATAATCCCGTGGATTTCGATCTGTCGCGCGATTGTCCCGCAGGTGACGCGGTTGCGAGTCTAAATAGCCAGCCGAAAACAGGCCATATTCCAGGAGGCAGGAAAGTGATCATGCGAAGGCATCGGAGCAATATGGCAATGATTTTCGCCGCACTTGTCCTGACGTCTCTGGTTTCGTGGCCAGTGGCCGCACAACAGCCTGCCGCACCGAGCCAGCAACCGACCTACACGCTTCCGGAATACAACGCGCTTCAGGCGGCTCAGGCCGAAAAAGATCCGGCGGCGCGGTTGAAGCTGCTCGACGCTTTCGTCGCTCAGTATCCAAATTCGACGCTGATGGAATACATCTACCAGATGTATTACCAATCTTATTTCCAGCTGAAGAATTACGCCAAGGCAATCGAATACACGGACAAGCTGGTCGCGCTCGGCGACAAGGCCGACGTCGCACAACGTGTCCAGGCAATTCAGGCGCGAATGCAACTCTTCGCAACGGCGGGCGCGTTTGACCCGAAGGCCGCCGACGCCCACGATCAGCTCACCAAGCAGCGAGATGCGGCGCTGCTGGGCGTCAAGCTGCTTCCCGATCTCAAGAAATCCAACGCCAAAGTTACCGACGATCAGATCAAGGCCGTCCAGTCCGCCCTGGAAGGGGCTGCGGGCGGGGCCGACATGCAGCTCAAGGATTTCGCCGCGGCGATCGAAGCCTATAAAGCTCAACTGTCACTGAATCCGAACGATCCCGTCGCGAGCTACCGCCTGGGACTCGCCTATCTGCAATCAACTCCCCCGCAATCGCTGGATGGATTTTGGGCTTTGGCTCGCGCCGTCGATCTGAAGATTCCGGACACCGACAAGGTGAAGGAATATCTACGCAAGACAATCGTCAACTACCAGCAACCGAACTGCGACAAGCTGGTGGATGCCCAACTGAATGAATTGTTGCAGCTCGCCGCAAACTCGCCTGACCGACCCGCGACGTATTCGATTCCTAGCGCAGCAGACATCCAGAAAGTCGCGCAAGCCAGCACGATTATCAGCGTGATCGGCGATCTCAGCGGCGGAGGCGACAAGGCGAAGCTGACATGGCTTGCCATCTGTGGCGCTGAATTCCCCGAAGTCATCGGCAAAATCATCGACGTGAACAAGACGGATGCCTTTGTGGACATTATGACCTTCACCAGCGCGAGCTCGGATGAGATTTCGGCCGCCACCACGGCCAACATGGATGTAAAGGTGTGGACCTCGGCTCCTCCAGCGGGCGCAGCTTCCGGGACGGTCACTCCGCAACCTGACGTCGTGCGCGTCCAAAAGGACGACGAGATTCGCTTCTCGGGAACTCTGGTGAGCTACGATCCTTCACCCTTCCTCCTACACTGGGATATGGTAAAAGTCGATCCGACCACGATTCCGGGAAAAGAGGGCGCGAAACGCCCTCCGCACAAGATTACGCCCAAGCAATGAGCCAAGGGCTGTAGATGGACACGCGGCGTGAGTCACAAGGGCCAGTCCGGTAACGGGCGGCCCTTTTTTTTCGGTCGCAAGAGATAAACCCTGAGAAACTGCCGGGAAATGTGTGCGAAGGCGGATTTGAAACTTCTCCGGATTCTAGCGTCGGGGAACCGCTAGCGGCGGCGGAGCGGGTGATCCAGGTGATATTCCGTGATCTTGCGGCTCAGAGTATTTCGGTGAATTCCTAGGACCTTGGCGGCTCGGCACTGATTTCCCCGGGAGTGCTCCAGGACTCTCCGGATGAATTTTTTCTCGAATTCGGTCAAGGCTTCCTCGAGCAGAATCCCGCGCTCGACCATCATTCCGACCAGCGATTCCAGTTGCTCTTTCAAGTGTGCATACTCCACAGTGAAGCTGCCGGGGAGTCTCCCCGGGCTTAATCGAGTTCGCGGCCGGTGACGCGCTGATAGGCTTCCCGATACTTTTCCCGCGTGCCTGAGACCACATCGGGCGGCAGCGCCGGGGCCGGGGGCTGCTTGTTCCAATCGATTTTTTCAAGGTAGTCCCGGACAAACTGTTTATCAAATGACGGCTGCGCCTTCCCGGGTGAATACTGGTCCGCGGGCCAGAAGCGCGACGAATCCGGGGTCAACGCCTCGTCGATCCAGACCAGTTCACCTCCGTCGAGCCCGAACTCAAACTTCGTGTCGGCGATGATAATGCCGCGGGCCGCGGCGTGCTCGGCGGCTCGGCGATAGAGCGTGAGGCTGGTATCGCGAAGTCGCTCGGCCATCAGACGCCCAATGCGGGAAGCGGCTTCGTCGAAAGAAATGTTCTCGTCATGGCCGGTTGTGGCCTTGGTCGACGGCGTGAAGATCGGCTCGGGCAGACGATCGGACTCGCGCAGTCCTGCCGGAAGTGCGATCCCGCAGATTGTGCCGGTCCTTTGATAGTCCTTCCATCCCGATCCGGAAATGTACCCTCGCACGACGCATTCAATGGGAAATGGCTGGGTGCGGCGGACAAGCATCGCGCGCCCCGCAAGAGCCTCGGCATACCGGGCAAGATCGCCGGTGAAATTCTTCGCTTCGATCACATGATGCGGGACGACCCCGGCCAATTTTTCGAACCAGAACAGCGAAAGCTGGGTAAGGACGCGTCCCTTATCAGGTATCGGCGTGGGAAGGATGACATCAAATGCCGAAAGACGGTCCGTCGCAACGATCAGCAGGCGATCACCGAGGTCATAGATGTCGCGGACCTTTCCGCGTCCGAGAAGTTTGAGTCCCGGAAATTCGGTTTGCGATATAACGGCGCGCATTTGGGAAGAAGCCACGAGCTTTGTGCCCTCGGTTGCGAGAGGGCGGTATTCTAGCGCAGGGCGAGTCGTTGTCAACCGCTAAGAAAATTATGCAGTGCGTCGAGCGTCCCGCGCAAGGACTGGACGAACGGAAGAAAGCGAAGAAGGTCCCTCGATGGACGCAAAAAACGCGCCCGTGTTCATCAAGCGGCGTTGCTTGCGGCGCTCGCGGCCTGCGGTTCGGCGGCCGCAACGTCCTGTTCCCACTTTACGGAGACAAGCTTGGAAACGCCCGGCTCTTGCATGGTCACGCCGTAGAGCACCGATCCCATCTCCATGGTCTTGCGGTTGTGGGTAACGACGATGAATTGCGTCTGGCCGCACATTTCCGCGAGCATTCGATTGAACCGCCCGACGTTTGCCTCATCCAGCGGCGCGTCCACCTCGTCCAGGATGCAGAAGGGGCTCGGCTGGTAGCGGAAGACGGCAATCAGCAGCGCCAGGGCCGTGAGCGCTTTTTCCCCGCCGGAGAGAAGCAGAATGTTCTGCAAGCGTTTGCCGGGCGGTTGCGCGACGATGTCAATTCCGGAGTCGCCCGAACTATCGGGCTCGCTGAGGCGCATCTCTCCGTGCCCTCCGCCGAACAACGATTGGAAGGCGACGGCGAACTGCGCATTGATAAAGGTGAAGGCGTCCTCGAATTTCTTGCGCGACACTTCGTCGAGCTCGTGAATTGTGAGTTGCGTGTTCTGAATGGACTGCACGAGATCGTCCCGTTCGCGGCGCAGGAAACTCTCCCGCTGTTCGCATTCCTGGAATTCCTCGAGCGCCATCATGTTCACCGGTCCCATCGCCTCGACGCGCGCCTTCATCTCGTTGTAGTTCGTTTCCGCAGCGACCAGTTCTTCCCCCACGACAAGCTGCGCCTCCTGGGCGACAAGCTCCTCGGGCTGTGCATTTAACTCCGCAACACAGCTTTGGCGCAGGTAATCGCGGTCGGCGTCGTTGCGCGCCCGTTCAATCTGGCGCTGGCTGCGCTCGGCACGGAGTTCGTCAAGCGACTGGCGGCGGCCACGGAGTGTTTCGTCAATGTGTCCGGTGCGCGACCGCGCCTCGGTCCATTCTGCTTCGAGCGACGCTTTGTTTTCCTCCAGACGAGTTTTCTCGCTTCGCAGCTCCTGTGCCTGGAGGGAAAGCTGCTCGCAGGAGGATTCGATTTCGACTTTCTCGGCCACAAGCGCAGCGTGCTGTTGGCGAAGCGAGACCATGCGCTGGTTCGCCTGCGCGATTTCACCAGAGAGACTTTGCTCGGTATTTTCGGCGCTCGCCAGGCGCTCGGTCATCGCCGCCAACTCCTCGCGGCGCCCAACCACCCGTTCCTGTAGCTCGTGAAAATCCCGGCGCAGGTCCACCAGCTTTTCGGCGGCCTGGGCGGTTTCGGCTTCTGCGGCGACCCGGACCCGAACCGCTTCGGCGAGTTCCGATCGCGCGTTCTCGGCACGCGCGCGGGCGGCTTCGGCTTCGCCGCGGAGACGGGCGATCTCCTCGCGCTCGCCATCGAGCTGGAGATCCACGCGGAGGAATTCGCGGCGCGATTCGTCGCGCTGGTGAACGGCGGCGACGAGGGATTTTTCCGCTTCCATTTGCTGCGAAGCGATGTCTGCAAGCTGCCTCTCTGCGTCCGCGGTTTCCTGTTCCAGGCGAGCCTGTTGCGACTGCTGTTCGGCGACGAGAACCTCTAGGCGCGCAGTTTCCGACTCCCGCCGGCGAAGTTCGCGCTTGAGCGCGAGCGGGCCGGCGTCGCTTTTCCGGCCGCCGGAAACTGTGCGGCCGTGATAGCACGTGCCGTCCGGCGTGAGGAAGTAACTGTGCGGATTGTCGTGCGCCATTTTTTCAGCGACGGCAATGGATTCCACGATGTAGGCGGTGCGGAGTTTTTTCAGGAAATACTTCGTCGCTGGACCGAGTGGCTCGCGGAACTCGACCAGGCGGTCGAGCCTGGCGATGAAATTGCCCGGCATGGACGCGCCGTTTTCCATTTTGTCCACGTCAAGAGTGCGGCCGGAATCCACAAAAAACGTCGCACGGCCACCGACGTCGTCCCGCAGAAGCGCGACACCCGCCCGCGCCTGGTCGAACGATTCGACGACAACGTATTCAAGTTCTTCGCGGAGAAACTGCTCGATCGCGGTTTCGTATTCTTCCTGGACCTCGGCGTAGTCGGCAAGCAAGCCCACGGCGCGGAACCCCCGTGATAGGCCGTCGCCGCTGGCATTGAAAAGCTTTTGTACGGCGTCGGCTGTATAGGCCCGCTCGTGCAGAATCTGCTCGATCGAGGCGTGCCGTGCCCGCTCGGCGGACAAATCCTGGCGGATCTGCTCGAGCTTCTGGCTGGTTTCCTGCTGGGTCTGACGAAGACCTGTGAGCCGCGATTGGGACTGGCGAACTGCTTCGGCGACTGTATGCGCCTGCTGCTCGGCTTGCGAGAAACTGGCATCGGAGGCGTCGACGCGCGACTGGAGAGCCGCGCATTCCTGCTCGATAGCGCGCATGGCCGCCGAGCGCTGCTGTTCGGCTGCGGTGTGGCGCGCCGCTGCTTCTTCGGCCTGTTGCGACTCGGCCTGTCCGCGCGCAGATTCCTCGACTAGAGAGCTGGCCAGGCGGCGGAGCTCCTCCATCCGCGATTCCAGCTGACTCTGATTGACCGAGCTGGTCGAAACGTGTTCGGTCGATTCGCGCAGGCTTGATTCAAGCGACGAAGCCAGGGCGCGAAGAGCTGCGACGGATTCTTGCTGCGTCGCGAAGCGAGTGGTGAGATCGGATTCCTGGCTGACCGCTTGCTCGATTTCAAACGAGAGCCGCGACGCACGGGCTTCGAGTTGAGCAACCTGTTCCTGGTTGAAGGTGATGCGGTTCTCGGCACGGTCAAGGTCAAGTGCAGTTTGACCGAGCAAGTTCTGGGTCTGACGGAGCTCGCCATCCAGATCGTAGGTACGCGCGCTCAAGCGTTCCTGTTCGGATTCCAGTTCGTGGACGGAACGGGCCTCGCGCTCCTCAGTCGCGTCCATTTCGCGGAGAACAGCTTCCAGGCGCGCGGCTTCGATGTCCAGATGCTCGGCTTTGCTGGCGAGTACGATGCGCAATAAGGCGCGCATCTGTTCGCGGAGCTCGGCGTAGCGCCGCGCCTTGGACGCCTGGCGCTTCAGAGAGGCCAGCTGCTTTTCGACCTCGACGAGAATGTCATTGACCCGGGAAAGATTGAGCTTCGCCGCCTCAAGCTTGGTCTCCGCCAGGCGTCTCTTGGTCTTGTACATCGTGATCCCGGCGGCTTCCTCGATGATTGCCCGCCGGTCCATGGGCTTTGAATTTAGGATCTGCCCAATGCGCCCCTGTTCGATAATCGCGTAGCTGTCCGGGCCGAGACCGATGCCCATGAAGATCTCTTGAACGTCGCGAAGACGCGCCGTACGGCCATTAATCAGATATTCGCTTTGTCCGGAGCGATACAGGCGACGGCCCACGACGATTTCACCGGGCCGCGATGCGATGGCAGGCTTCTCGGCAGCGCGTTTGTTCCAATGCTTGCGGCTGACGGCGGTTTCCTCAGCGGGGATTTCTTCCGTGGAGGCGGCTGTCAGGCTCTCGGCTGTCCCGGACGACGTGTCTCGGGCGTCCACAGCAGCGTCAGCCGAGGGTTCCGGTTCGCCGTCGAGCACCTTGGCGACGGCCTCGGAGAGCTCCGGATCAACCAGGGTGAGAGTCACTTCGGAAATGCCCATCGGCGGGCGCTTGGCCGTGCCGTTGAAGATGCAGTCCGACATGCGCTCGGCGCGGAGCATTTTGTGGCTCTGCTCGCCAAGTACCCACGAGATAGCGTCGACTACGTTGGATTTGCCGCACCCGTTCGGACCGACGATGCACGTAATCCCGCTGCCGCTGAACGTGATCGGCGTCTTGTCGCAAAACGACTTGAAACCCAGAAGCTCTACTTTACGAAGTTTTAGCACCCGGCCCTCGCACGGTTCGCTCCCCATGCGTTATCCGCAGAAGGAGGTTCAGTTTGATTTTTCGTTGGAGGTCTATCGAGACAAAAACGTTCGGAGGGTCGATATGAATGGCCCTGCCGCCTGGCGCTTTCAGTTCGGCGGTTACGCGAATAGAAACTAGCACGGCGTGCGGGTCGTGTAAAGCGTGTTTCCAGTATTGTGCAATGTTTCTGGACCGCGTGATTCTGGCCTATACTTCCGGCGAATTGCGATCCCTGTGGAGGCGAAATGGCGGCGACACCCCGAGTACTGCTCGATGGCTTGATTTTCCCGGAAGGACCACGCTGGCATGACGGCGCCCTGTTTTTTTCAGATATGCATGGCCGCGCCGTGTGGCAGCTCAGCCCCGAGGGCAAAGGAAACAAAGTGGCGGAGTTTCCCGACGAAGTCTCCGGCCTCGGGTGGCTGCCTAGCGGAACGATGCTGGTGGTTTCGATGTCGCAACGTCTTCTTCTGCGTCTGACGCCCCGAGGGCAGGAAACGGCGGCCGACTTGAGCTCGTTTGTCGCGAATCCCATCAACGACATGGTGGTTGATCGGCTCGGACGCGCCTATATCGGCGGTTTTGGCTTTAACTTGTTCAAGGACGAACCGCCTCGGCCCACGGTTCTACTTTGCGTCGATCCGGATGGCCGGGTCCGAGAGGTCGCAGGCGATCTGCACTTCCCGAACGGAATGGTCATCACACCGGACGGAAAAACTCTGATCGTGGGTGAGACGCTCGGCGCACGCCTGACCGCCTTCGAGATTCGGCCGGACGGCGCGCTCACAAATCGGCGGGTCTTTGCGGCCATCGATGGACTCATTCCCGATGGGATTTGTCTGGACGCGGAGGGTGCGGTATGGGTCGCCTGGCCGGGTAGCAACAAGATCGTTCGGGTCCGGGAGGGCGGTGAAATCGCCGATACGATCGCACTGCCGGAACGCCATGCCTACGCGTGCATGCTGGGAGGCGCGGACCGGCGGGACCTCTACATTTGCACGGCGCTGGACCACATGCCCGGGGTGATCAAGGAGCAGCGGGCAGGCAAGATCGAAGTGGTGCGGGTGGAGGTACCTGGAGCCGGACTGCCGTAAAGTCGCGCCCGAGCGGGGCTGGCAAGGAGCTTCTAGTGCCCGTTGGAAAACGCGCGAGCAGACTGGAGTTCGGGGCGGTCGGCGCCCGGGGCCGAGATGGTGACGAGTTGGGCGTAAAGGCGTCGGGCTTGCCCGGCATCGGCCAACGCTTCGGCCGAGCGCGCGGCGCCATACACCGCGTCAAACCGGTTTGGGTAGTCCTTCAAAACGGCCTGGTACTCCGTAAGAGCCTCCGAGGGCCGCTTGAGCTCCAGAAATAGGTCGGCCAGCATCTCGCGGGCAGGCATGGCGATGGGGTCCACGCGCTCGGTTTCCTCGCGCTGGGCGGCCCCGCGCAAATCCGCGATGGCCTCGCTTGGTCGCCCCTCGGCGAACGCCAGCCATCCGTCCACTTCGCGTTCTTCAACGCTTTCACCGGGCGTAACCGTATTCCCCGCGGCCTTGTCGTGTTCCTGCTGCGCCCTCATAACCTCGGCGAGCTTGCGAGCATTCTCGCGCGCGCCACTCACGTCGCCAGCCCGCGCCGAGCCGATCGCACGTGCCCAGTAGGTTGGATCCTGCCAGACGAGGCGCTCATCGGGAATGGCCAGTGACCCGGCTTCGGTCCAGCGATGGAGCTCAATCGCATTTCGCGCCGCGAACAAGGCTTGATGCTCGGCAATCGCTTCTGCGCGCGCGCCCGGCACGCTCTTCACTTCCTCGACCAAGTGCCGGGCCTTCGCTTCCTGGCCGCTCTGCAGGTAGGCGTAATCCAGGAAATCCATCGCATGGAAATGGTAGCTGGCGTCGCCCCGGTGCTGTTCGGTCGCTTCCGCAGCTGAGGCGATCGCCGCGATGTTTGAGTCAATCATTTCCGGCCAGAGTCCGAGCCGCCGGAAGATGTGCGAAGGCATGTGCGTCGCGTGAGAGGAATCCGGAGCAATCTTCGCATATGCGCGAGCCGCAGGAAGCCCCTCGCGTGCCAGTTCCGGGGTATCGGAGGCGTGAATCAGATAATGAGCGACACCGGGATTATTCGGTTGCCGCTCAAAAAGCGGATTCAGTATCCCGATGGCCTTCCTGCGATTGGCAAGGTCATCCACACCATCCTGCGCGAGCGCCACGAGCGAGAGCGCATAGAACGCGCCCGCGTCCACGTCCTGCGGGTTATCGCCGTAGAGCTTTTGCATGGCTTTCGAATACGCTTGGGTACGATCGATATGAGTCAGTTTCGGATCGTCCTGGAAAAATGCAGCCGCCGCGGCGACGTATTCGCGTTCGCGCGGGGTTTGCGCAGGGCTTTTCTGGGCTTGCGCGACCTCCTTCCGCCCTTCCTCCAGAGCGGCTGGATCGGGAAACTCCCACAATTGATGGTAGTGCGCCATGGCTTGTCCCCAATACGCGATCGCGCATTGGCCGTCTCGCTGCGCGGCCTCTTGAAACGTCTGAGCGGACTCTCCGTATTGAAACGAGTGCAGCAGGGCCAGGCCCTTCTTGATTGTCCCCTGCACTTCGGCTGAGCAAGAGTTGGGAAAGTCCACGTCGCCGACCTGCGGGCCCAGCGCAAATCGGGGGACCAGCGGTGAGTGCGCGGGCCGAACGGCACGCGGCGCAAGCAGGGTCAGTAGGGCAAGTGACACGAAACGCGCGGTCGGAAACTTCCTCTGTTGCATAGGTCAGCTCCTGGATCGCGCAGATCCGGACCATAACGAGTTCGTCTCAGCCTTCCTCACAAGAACCCACAGCAATCCCATCAAGCCTTGATATACCAGGGCACATTGATCAGCACAATTCGCTCGCTGCCATGCACGAGCAGGAACGCCTTCAGCAGCTCCGCGCGCTGGTTGTGCAGCGGATAGTGATACCAGTGCTTCTCGACCAGTTCCGGCACGATCACCGCGAATTGGCGATCCGGAAGATCTTTTTCAAGTTGCAGCACGTATTCCAGAATCGGCTTCAGAACCAGGCGGTACGGCGACGGGAGGGCAATCAGCTGTGGCGGGGTGCGGCCGGCTTTTTGCAATGGCGCGACCACGACGGTGCCCCACTGATCGCGAAGTGCATTGGTTTCATCGTCGGTGGCGACGTGGACGGCTCGGATATCGGAGGAGAGCGTCAGCGCAAATTGCAGCGCTCGTTGGGCAATCTTTCCCCACTCTTGAATGGGAACGATCACGATCGGAGGGCCAAGAGTCCCGATGTCCAAAGGAGCGGAACTGGACGTTTCAGCGGTAACGGCCCGGTAATGCCTGCGCACCCAAAGCATCAAAGTTACAAGTGTGGCAATCAGCAGGGCGCTGACCCATGCCCCGGAAGTGAATTTTGCAACGAGCACAACAGCCAGCGTGATTCCAGTCGCGAGCGCCCCCACGCCGTTGACGATCATACTTCGCGTGGCACCGCCTCCCTTTACCCGCCTCCAATGAGCCACCATTCCGGCCTGCGACAACGTAAAGGCAAGGAAAGCGCCAATGGCAAACAGCGGGATCAGACGGTCGGTGACGCCCTGAAACAGCACCAGGAGGATTCCGGCGAGCATGGCGAGAACCAAAATGCCCTGCGAATAGACCAGGCGTCGACCTCGAAATCCGAGCGAGTGTGGCAGGAAATTATTCTGCGCGACGGCCCTACAGAGCCGCGGGAAGTCGGCAAACGCCGTGTTCGCCGACAGCGATAGGATCACCAGAACCGAACCGATCGTTATGTAATAGAACCATCCGCGCCCCGCGACAGCCGCGACAAGCATGGAGAGGACGCTCTGATATCCAGCAAGCCCGGGGTCGGTTGCCGCGATGCCGTAAGCTCGGACCAGAAAAGCAATACCCGCGAGCATCACGATCAACAGTCCGATGATTACGGTCAAGGTTCGCTGCGCATTTCGAACCGTCGGCTCGCGAAACGCCCGGACGCCGTTGCTGACTGCTTCAACTCCGGTCATCGCCGTGCAACCGTTTGAGAAAACTTGCAGCAGCATCCACATACTCGCAACGGCGACCGCAGCGCTGGGGGGAACCGGGGGTGCAATGACCGGCATCGGATGTCCGCCGGCAGCTAGGGTCTTGACCGTGCCAATCACAATTGCGGCGAGCAGCGTGCCCACGAATAGATACGTCGGCACCATGAAAAAGACTCCCGCCTCCCGCAGCCCTCGCAGATTCACGATGGTGAGGACCACGAGAATTCCGAGGCAGATTAAAACCGTGTGGGTTTGCAGACTCGGGACCGCGGAAACCAGCGCACCAACTCCGGCCGAGATGCCCACAGCCACCACCAGAACGTAATCGATCATCAGCGCCGCAGCAGCAAGCAGCCCCGGGAACGTTCCCAGATTCTCCGACGCGACGGTATAGGATCCGCCGCCGCCCGGGTACGCCGCGATCGTTTGGCGATAGGAAAAGTAAACAATAGTCAGAAGAACGATGATGCT
>Ga0209624_10001065_pt1 | contig 22725 bp, 24 predicted proteins | sample JacPinW_OM2H0_O1_FD_188565 | JGI IMG/M metagenome (GOLD analysis project Ga0209624, IMG submission 188565) | Forest soil microbial communities from Algoma, Ontario, Canada - Jack Pine, Ontario site 1_JW_OM2H0_O1 (SPAdes) (version 2) | ecosystem: Environmental > Terrestrial > Soil > Boreal...
AGACTTAATCGTTTAGCGGCACACTCAGTGCTCAGTTACTCACCCTCCGCGAATTTTTCGCGCCTATTACACACGCGAGATTCTGGCCACCGCTTCGATGCTACTCCGCAGCCCGCGCTTCAAACCGCACCCTTACGGCTGACGCACGAATCAAGGCATTCGCGCGAGAGTCCTTTTTCATCATACGCTCGCCGGCCACCCCGACTGGGGGTGATGTGTAGAAAAGGAGGTCGCGCATTGCCTGAGTTGCGTTAATAATGGTCACCGACGTCTCTCTCCGCCGGCCGATGGCCTCCGCTCCAAGCAAGAGCTCGATTGCGAGCGGGCTGATATATGTAACCGTACCCAAGTCAAGTTCGACGCGGTTGTATTCTCCGCTCGTGAAAGCCTTCAGCACTCTCTCGAGTCTTGTCTCATCGATTCTCGTCTCGATCCGTCCGCTAAACTGAAGGACAGCAGTTTCCCCCCTGCTGGTCTGAATTCTATATTGCATCGCCCTCTCCTTCCTGTTCTACCCATTGTTCAAAGACGCTTTACTTATTACCCCACTCAACAGGTTCAACTTCAGATATCTTCTGCCCGCCCAGGCCGAAGCAAGGTGAGCTTCGACTGTCCGGCGTCAGACTGGAAGAACCATGATCCGCGGAGCGTCAACTTCGACTGGTTTGCGCGCAAATACTCCGTCGGGGTCCCAGAGGCTTCGTAAACCACAGATACGAGCAGCCTTCGGTTAACCACCCGCTAAAAGGAGATCGCGAAGAAACCGCTCGTCTCCCGAGCACCGGGAGCAGTGGTCGCGGTGACCTTTAATGAGCGACTTCTCAACTCCATCCATGGGACCGAACCCGCCTTGATCGAGAACTCTTGAAAGCCGTGTACGGTAGATACCGCACATCCCAGAGTGCGCTGCGGGCGCCGAAATGATATCAACATCGGCCGAGGTCGGCGGCAAATTCGTTGAGCGACTGACAATGATTGGTTGCATTTTCTCGCCTTTCTGAAGGCAAGCTTACGGACAACTCCGCAGGATGTCCACGCTCTGTGGACATTTCGGACCCGAGTGTCGTCGAAGTTCAGCTTGTCGGACCCTGGGTTGAGGAGGCACTGACGCAAGAGCTCCGGCGTAACCTGAACTGCCGTAGTGTGCGTCGTTAAATCAATCAATTCAGCGCGAAGCGTGCCCGGAAGCACGCGGAAAGACACCACGAGGAACAACATGTGCATCCAAGTAATCCAACGATTACGCGAATTGCTCAGGGATCGCGAAATCTCCACCGGTAAGAACTATTTCCGAGAAGTACTAACAGCATTGGCCCAGGTTGACCCCAATGATGTATGTGGTCCTCTCTGCTTCTACATCTGCGCCGCTTGGCTCAAATACGTCCCGGCCGAAGCTGGGCCGGTCGTGGAGCGTTTGAACGCCGCATATTCCAAATCATGCCCTGATTCGTGTAAAGCCTTGGGATGGATCAAGGGAGCGCAGGCACTCCTGGCTCTGCACGAGCGTCGGCACAAAGATGCCATCGCACTGTGCACCTGGATACGAGAAAACGCCCTGGCAGTGGCGGCGGAAACCGAACTTTTGGCCACAACATATTTCATTGAGGCCAGAATCATGAAGCGATGCGCCAAATATACCTTGTCTCAAGAGCTGGGCCTAAAAGCCTGCAAATTGTTCGAAGAAGCAAAGTTGCCCCGCATGGCTGCCCTTACCTCAATCACCATTTCGTGGTCGATTGGACAACTCGGTTTTCGCAATGAGGCACGTGACCTTCGCGATCGCGCTTACGACTCATTAAAGGACTCGGAGGACAGGATTGCTCTTGGAGTGATCCATTTTGCTCGGGCTCGAGACTACTCCCGTCAAGATCTTGAGCAAGATGCCTTGAGAGAGTTCGATATCGCGGCGAAGTTCCTCGATGAAAGCCCCGCCAACCTTCGGCGAGTCTTAATGGATTCGGCGGACATCGAACTGCGCATCGCCAACCGAGAGCAGGGTGAAAAGAACTTTGTGGCAGCTAGAACGTGGAGTGACCGTGCTAAGAAGAAACTCGATCACGTCAACTTTCTAATAGACCCTAACAAACCAACGGACCAGCGGGACAGAGTTCGATTCCTTCTTGCAAAGACCAACGAAGCGTTGCGCAGTATCTACCGAAATGCTCACAAGGCCCGCCAATCCTCCAAAGAGGCCCACAAGTCGGCACTAGCCCTCCGCGATCCCCTAATGATCGCTAGGGCACTCTATAAGAGCGCCCGAATAAAGCAAATCGAGGTTGAAACTGCTGATGATCCGTGGCGCGTCCTCCAGGTAGCAATACAGCTCGCGCTAGAGGCCCTTGATTTCGCCCAACAACTGGACAACGCCAGATTGACAGCGCGTATTCACATCTTATTGGGAGAACTTTATTTGGAGGCTCCATTCCAGGACATCGAAGAGGCCGGGGAACATTGGGAAGCCGCCATGAAGTTGATGGAACCAAGAGAAGATCTGGATTTCCTGGTTCGCGGGGTAGCGCGGCTCCAAACCAAGCTAGAACGAGCCCAGCTCGCCCCGCCAGTTATCTACGTAACCGCCAGTATGGCATTTCTGCAGCCACTCGAACAAACCATGCGGGAGGTGGAGGCGACCATCGTGCAGTTCGTTCGTGGCCATCTCGGGAACGTGCCGCACGCCGTCGCCACGGTCTTGGGAGTGGGGCACGGGAGGGTCGAGCGCGAGACATTTCCGATTCAAGCGAGGGTCTTAGATCGAAACGACATCGTGATTTACCGCGTAAGGCTGCGAACGATCTTAACACTCGGTCTTGAGAAAACACTCCAAGAGGTGGAGCGAGCGATAAGAAAAGCAGCGGAGCGAAACTTTGGCCCAGATCAAGTCCGCCCGCTGCTGCGAATTGGCCACAGCCGGTCCACGAAGCTTGCTGATTCGGACACCGGGGTTCTTTGAGGCTGCTTCAGCCTCTGTCTTTGTGGTTGTGGGGCTCCTCTGCACATAATATGCCGAGGTTGACACTATGACGAATTCCACCAGACCACGGCCGTATGCCCGATCAAAGGATGAAAAGCCGCCGCGTTCGAACACGCCGGCTAATAGAAAGCGATCAGGAGCAAAAACAGTGCTAAAAGCTGTTGAGCGCGGTAAAGAGTGCACCCTGGCCACGTTTGGCTGGCTCACACTCGTGATCGCAATCGTCGTTGTACTAATCATTGAGATGGCTGCAGTCAGAGGGGTGTGGGCAGAGATGTTCCCTCCAGCACCCTCCTCTTCGTCGCCAGCAAAAGCAGGCGATTAAGGAGGAGCTTCGAACCGTGCCCGATGATAATACGCCGACTTCGTGCCGAGCGCCACGAGTACCGCACGCCCGGGGGCCAGTCTCGCGGACGTTGAGGGGCGACGGCGCACGCGCCCCAGCGGAGGAAGAGGGATTCGGATAACCGTAGCCTACTGATTCCATTCAACTTATTGAAAATAGGCTGCGCTCACTACTCAGTGTACGCACATTTCGAACTTTTCTCGTACGTAATACACACGCGAGAAAACGAACAAGGGTGGATTCCCCGTAAGCTGATTGGCTGCGTGAGGATCAGAACTCCGTTGCGTGTTGCCGGCCATCTACCGGCAATCGGCCGCGCCAGCAACATCGTCAATGAGGTTTTGCGAACCCTAAAACCGAAAATGCGTTTAGGTACAATGATCTGTGCCCAACAGGACGCGGTCGCCGGCAAAATCGAGAATGGCGGGGCGAAATTCTGAAAGACCGAACGAGCGGCTCATCGCCCGCATGTGGTCGGACACGCTGAATCTTCTTCACCAACTTCTCGACAACTTACCTTCGGGACCTTTCGGCGCGATCATCAGGCTCTGTGGAGCAGCCATTATTCTGCTGGGGTTGCTGGCGCTAGTCGACCTTGTTTCTCTGAAAAATGCCGACCTAGCGCTTGAAATAGTCATCTTGATGTTCCTGTTCTTTATGGTGAGCGTCGTCGTGTATGTTGTGCGGCCTCCCTACGACTATCGTCTGGCGGAGGCTCAAGAAAGACGAGTGCGCCAGATTGCTCCTCGCCCACTGAAAGCCACGGAGGACGAGGAGTGATCAGGACCCTCGCTGTAACCAGCGGCAAAGGCGGAGTCGGAAAGACTACGATCAGCGTCAATCTTGCGAAGCAGCTTAGCCTGGCAGGATATCGGACGTTGTTAGTCGATTTCGATATCCATAACAAGGGCGCAACCAGTCTTTTCCTCGATAAGCTGGAGGATTTCGAGCAGACGGAGGACCAACTCAGTCTCGCAGGAATGATGGCGACACAGGCGTCGGGAGGCGGTATTACGGCGGCGCATCCGCTGGTGGTCAGTCTGGACGCGGCGGAAAACCTGATTTTTATTCCCGCGACGAAACCGAAAGAGCTGGTTGAATGGAGCACGTTTGAGCAAAAGAATGCGGCGCTAGTCGAAACGATCAAAGGGCTTCTGACTGTGGTGGCGGAAAAGCTCAAGGTCGATATTATCGTCATCGACTGCTACGGCGGCATCGATTCGATGACGGTAGCGGCGGCTGGCATTGCCGATGACACAATCATCGTCAATGAACCGGACATTATTACTTTCTCGGGCACACTGCTGCTGTATTCGTATCTCTCGAAAATCTACAGATCTGGCAGTATTACCCCCCGTATTCACTTTGTAATTAACCGCATCACATCCAAGCATAGTTACGAGTTTCTGGCGGCGGAGTACGCGAAGCATCTTTCTTCTCTCTCGGCAGACGAAAGAATTCTGGCATATTTGCCGTTCGACAGGCTGGTGATGGAAACATTTGGCGAGTATCCGTTCTTTACGGAATTATTGCCAAAAAGTCTTTTGACTAAGAAGCTGCGCCTGATGCTCTTTACGCTTCTTGATAATACCTCCGGGATCAGAGACTTCAAAGATATCGCGGGGATAAGCGAGCGCGTCCGGCGGTGGATCTTTCGCCGTACGTTGGAGACCCGGCTCGCGGATCCGGAGCTGATCCTGCGGGCGTTCGTCAGCATACCGCTTTGGCTGATCATTCCCATCTCGGCGATCCTAGTTTTGCCGACGGCATCGGAGGACCAGGCGCTGTCTTACTATGTTGTCTGGCAATTGGTACATATACCGGTCTACCTTCTGGTCAATTCTGGTTCTCGCGCTTGGCGTCTTTGAGCCATTGCAGGTATCGAGATGGCTAGTCCGTGCATCGCGCTATCAAGTCAGAAAAAGAGCGTTTACCAACACGGGAAGGCGGCTGACACGCTCCCTCAAAGCGGCTGGCGGATTTATCTACAGCGTGATACCCGGACTCGCCGGTATCGTGCTGCTCGCGTTATTGATCGGTAATGGAGTCGACCAGCTCTCGCTGGGTTGGCGCGACATCAGAAGCTGGCATGGCCAGATAAGCAGTGTACTAGCTAATAAGCGGACTAAGGATGGCGATCGGCTCGGGATTTGCTCAAGGCGCGAACCTAACCGGCGTCAATCTGAGCGGGTCCGAATTGAGCTACACAACGATTTCCGGAGTTCACCTAGATCGGGCCAATTTGGATCTAGCACGGCTGAATTCCGCTCATCTGTCGATGACGAGTTTCAGAGGGGCGTCGCTCCGAAATGCCGACTTGACGGGTGCGGAATGCGAGGGCGCTGATTTCACGGACGCGAATCTCGCGCTAGCCTCACTGCCCAATGTAGGCGCATTCAAGAATTCTAAACTTTTGCGAGCAAATTTAGAAGGTGCAACGGTCGATATTGGTGTGCTGTGCTATGGGCAGCTGCAAGGGGCCACGCTCGCGCAAATGCAAATCGACGCGGTGAACGCGTGGTGGAATGTCCACAAAGGGATCAATAAGTCATACGATGCAATCCTGCTCGCGACGAACACAGATCGTCTATCACCTCTGAAGGTGAACGGTGTGCAGGGGAACCTGGAATTGTTAAGACAATATGATCTGCGGCGTTCGCAGCATCTGGAGGAGCGACTGGGGAGCGCGAAGTCAGAAAAATGATGCGTTACGCGCAGAGACCGGCCTCTGTGTCACTGGCTCGGACAGTGGAGAGGGTCCACGCCCTTCCAGTCCCGATTTGTGAAGCGTGCAATTGCGCCGATACGATCCCGCAGCGCGGCGCCACCGGAATTTTCCGTTCTCGGGAGAAACGACTGCCTGGTAAAGCGATGGCTTGGAGGTAGGCCGGGCCGCCGGTGATGCTAGTACGGCTATCGTCTTACGCTACGCGTCTCTGGAAATCGGGCACATACTGGGCACAGGCGGCTTTCTGTCGCTTAAGTTATTGGAAATAAATAAGATAAATGGCGGAGGAAGAGGGATTCGTACTGGCGTGCTGTAGTTGACAACAGGCAAGTTATTGATTGTGCTTGCTTGCCCGTTTTGCGGAACCGGTTTTTTTCCGCCATTTTGCTGGTCCGACATCCAAACTGCCTACAGTTGAACCCTCGATTTTCGGTATGGCGGAAGGGGTGGGATTTGAACCCACGAACGGCTTTCACCGTTGGCGGTTTTCAAGACCGCTGCCATCAACCGCTCGGCCACCCTTCCGTCCTCTATCATGCCATAGATAGCTCTTGGAGACTCGTCCAATGCTCAGTCGCTTCACCAAACGTTGGACCACTGCGTCCGCAATTGCCGCTCCAGCGCCATCCTTGCCGATGACCGGAACCAAGACGAGTCCCGCAACAGGATAAGCCCACCGCCAGCCGAACAAGCGTTCAAATGCCCCGAAGACATCGCCAACAAATAGCCACAGAAGTCGACTAGCTTTCGAGTTGCCTTCAGCGAAGCGCTGCCGATGTTGGCGAGAAGGTGGCTTTGTAATTAAGCGTGGGTCCGGCGATGAGACTACTGTGCGCCTCCGGCTCGACTGCGATTCTTACCATGCGATTCGTGCTCCCTTCCAATGGCGTCCACATACTCCACGACACTTGCCGGAACGCTATTAAGCCCGAGTACCTTTGCCCGCCGTTCGACGGCTGACATTACCCTTGCGTGAGCCTTTTCGGGACTCATGCCGTAGGACCATGCCAGACTTCGCCTTGCTGAAATCTTCAAGTTTTTTTCCGGGTTCGGCAGGCTTCTTCGGTCTACACGAGGGCACTGCACGGTGGTGGTTGCAGCCACGACTTCTCCGAATGGTGTTGCCTCAGTGATTTTCAGCAGCGAAAGTTCGTCGATGAGCTTTTCGAGGGACTGCCGCTCGTCTTGAAGTTGTCGTTCGATGTTCTCGATGCGTCTTGACAGCCGTTGAAGACTGCTGAGGATGTTTGCTTTGATGAAGGTTGCTGAATCGCTCATCCGCCGATTTTAGCGTTCTACTGGCAGACGTACTCCTCTTGCCGGTCACGTTCCCGTTCGCTGTTGCACATTCTCGTAACAATGCGCCTGAAGTTCAGGACGGCGATCCGCCCCGCCAGGGTGCCTCACGAAAAACTCTTTCGTGGCATTCGTCGCAACACGTTGCTTGAATGTTTGCAGAAAATTCTGTCCGTAGCGCACGCAGAGCTTCAGTGATCGTTTCGAACCGGCCAAGGCTCTTGCCTTCGATGAAAACTTCAAACCTTGGCATCGGCCCGTCATCCCAGACGAGTTTAGATTCGAGTTCCATTTCCAGAGTATAGCCCACGTTCGCCTTCGGAAAGCGGTCCTTTATTGCTCCGAACGTGTAAGAATACATCGCTCATGAAAGACGCAGCGCCCCTATCGACTGTACAATTCGCCAGCGGGAGTTGATACAAAACGCATGGCTTCACCGTCAATCGATCTAATGCCAGTGGATAAACAATCGGTTTCGTTTTGCCCGTGCTGTGGCGGGCCGGAATTAGAGTCTTTAGCGAACTGCGATTACCTCTGTGCAAAATGCAAAGTTCAGTTCCACATCATCACCAGCGAACAGATCATTTCTGTGGAGGGTTTGGAAGTGCACAGGGTGGCCCGCAAGGTAGGAGTCCTTAACCAGAACGTTCCTATCACTGCTTTGGAATTCAAGGTTTTGGAATTTCTTATGCTCCATAAGGGCATCGTGTACGACCGGGAAACCATCATCAAAGCAGTGTGGGCTAACAATACCAACATCGGTAGTCACAATGTTGACGTTATCGTGCGGAGAATCCGCATGAAGATCGAACCGGATCATAGAAACCCACGTTACATTCTAACCACCAAAGGTTTGGGTTACAGCTTTACAGACAAACTCAGTTGATCCCGCCGCCCTGTGATGATGATCTGGTGCCGCTAGGTCCAGTGTCGTTCGGTTCAGATTCTTGACATGTGTGCAATCACTGGGGTTAGCGTCACGCTCGTGGTACGATTCACTCGATGCCGACCGAACAAATCGTTGCTCTTTTGATTGCGGAAAAGAGACAAGTTGAACCACGCTATCGAGGTTCTTCAAGGGCCGACCAAGCGCAGGGGACGACCGCCGAATAATGCCTTGAATGGTGCAACGCCAAGCGTCGCTGTCGAGCCATCTCAACCGGCGAAAAAGAAACGCCGCAAATTCACTGCCGCTCAACGCAAACAGCAAGCGGAGAGAATGAAGGCTTACTGGGCTGCGAAGAACAAGGCTGCGGCGAAGCCCCAATCGAAGGCAGTCAGCAAGCACAAGAGGACGGCGAAAGCGGCGTACACCTGATTTCCCGCCATCCATCGAAGGCGACCCTCAAGCCTCCAGGTCAAGATCACTCTGACGGGCATCGAGCCTCCCATATGGCGGCGATTCCAGGTTTCTAGGTCAATCAAGCTGTGCTGTTTTTACGGCGCACTCCAGGTCATGAGGGGCTTGACCGCAAGCCACTTTCACCAGTTTGAGAAGGACGGCAAGAACCGGATAGCGTCGAAATTCGGTAGCTTGAATTCCTACAGGGGATAAAGATCGCAGAATGCAGTGGTGATTTTCATCGCTCCCATCTTCTCAACACGACATCAGACCAAAGCATTTCACCTCGCTTTTGTTTGTTATCATAAGGCTTCGGTCGCTGAACGGTTTCTACGGCACGCCTATGACGCCGACCCACATCCGCCTGAATTTCTTGGCTGTGACGCCACGGAGGTTTACCGTCTCTTGCTGGCGGCAGAGGGTTAGTCCCGAAGAGAAGAAACCCGACGAGCGTTTCATCTGGCGGTATGATTTGCCGGAACGCCCAGACGACGCACTAAGTCCTAAACACACCTATCTAGTGCGATTTGCCGCCGCCGAAGGGTTCGAGGAATTTGCCATCGGCAGCAATGTACATCGGGACCTGTCCAATGCTGCCCTGTTTCATGCCCTTCAAAATCAAGTGGCAATGATCCTTCCCGCCGAGAAGTATTACATTTCACGAACCGCCTTCCGGCCTCGTCGTCTGTCCGTCACTATGAATTCCACCAAGGTCGGAAAACAGACCGTTTGGCTGGAGCCGTACTATCTCGACGCATCGCAAGAGTTTGGGTTCCTGATCGATTTCAAATTCGTTTTGGATCGAAATGTGCCTTTTAACAACAGGGAAGCCCAACGTCTCAGCTTGAGCTTAGATCGCAACTTCCGAAGCAACAAGGATTGCTACATTGATCGCTTCGAGTTTGTGGACCGCTTTCTGCGTGAGATCAGCCCGCAGTTGTTCCCTTTAACGATGGCGTCCGGTTCACAAGTTGGCTTGGACCTTTCGCTTGTGGAACTTCCCATAGAAAGATTGAATGAGAAAGTGTTCGTCTTCGGCGGCGACAACAAAGCTCCATCACAGTGGAATGGATTGAATAAGTTCGGACCCTTTGCGCAAGCCCCGAAGCCAATCCGATTTGTGTACGTCTATCGGAAACACCAACGGACGCTTGCCGAAGACCTCTATAAAGGAATCGACGGAAAGATCCCCGACTTCTCGTTTCCAGGTATCCAGAAATTGACCAGCATCAGAGTCACAGGGTACGACAAGATCGAGATGATAGATTTGTCGAACACTGAAATCGACAATGTGATCGGGCAGATAGTGGAGCTTTCCTCCCGCAACAAGTTCGATGAAATGGTCCTTCCTATTTTCATTAGCGACAAGGAGAATACTGACGCCTATTACAGATTGAAACTCGGCTTGCTGCAAAAGGACATTCCTGTTCAAGTCGTCACCGCCAAGCTCATTGGAAACCGCTCTTCGCTTAAGTGGTCGGTCGCTAATATTGCCCTTCAGATCTTCTCCAAAGCTGGCGGTACAGCGTGGCACGTCCAACCTTGCACGAAAGATTGCCTAATCTTTGGAATTGGTCAGGCCCACAAGAAAGAGGGCAGGTCCATTCGTCGATACTTTGCATATTCCGTATGCACCGATTCTTCGGGCGCTTACAAGCGCCTTTCCATACTTGGTGACGGCACTGATCGGAGAGATTATCTCGGACAACTCCGTCAACGCATCGTTGCGGAAGTACAGGACATGAGCGGCCAATATAAACACTGTGCTATTCACATTCCGTTTTCCATCCGACGAGACGAGAGCATGGCCATCAACGATGCTTTGCGAACGGCCGTGGAGGAGCGCAAACTTCCACCGATCCACCTATCCATCATCAAGGTCAACATGGATAACAAGTTCTTCGGCTATGCCAACACGAATAGCCTCATTCCATACGCAGGTTCAGTGATGGCGCTTGACGACCACGGTGGCTACCTCGCCTGGTTCGACGGACTCCAACGGGACCGAGAAGTCATTCAGCGACGAGTTGGCGGCCCCGTCCATGTTCAATGGCTGTGGAGCAGCGAGAACAATCAAACTAGGGAAGACCAGCGACGTATGCTGCAAGATCTGCTCAACTTGTCGGGAGCCAATTGGCGAGGGTTCAATGCCAAAAGTGAACCGATCTCAGTCTACTATTGCGAGTTAATTGCTCGGTTCTCTAAGCATTTCGGCGAAGTTCTAGGGCACGTGGCGGGACAAGATAGCCCGTGGTTCTTGTGAGGAGCGCATGTTTCGTAGCGATGACATCGTATTCCTGATTGGTGCTGGTTGCAGCGCCGAAGCCGGGATTTCTGTCTCAAACAAAATGCGCCAAGATTTGGAAGATCTCCTGCGTACCAACCGGGAGTGGCAACCGTACTCCGATCTCTACAACTATGTCAAAGGAGCAATTATCCAGCACGACTGTTCTAAGGGTAAAGGCTGTGCCGAACCGGACATTGAGCGGCTGGTTATAACCTTGACAGAACTTGAAAGGCATTCGGAGTCGTTACTGTTTCCATTCATTGGCGGATGGTGTCCTCGTTTGCAACAACTAACGAAGCACGACTTCACCATTGTCGAACGATTCCGCCAAGAGATCGTCAAACAACTCAAAGCATGGGTGATGCCCCGTGATTACATTCGCCAGAGCAGCTACTACGGGGGGTTTTTTCGGTTTGCCAACGAATGCAACTATCCGCTTCGAGTCTTTTCGCTAAACTACGACCTCTGTATCGAGAAGCACTCCCTCAGCGACAATGCCGTGATGCGTGGATTTGATCCGTCCACACGCAACTGGAACAGTGGCCTATTCGAGCCACGAGCGGAGGAAGATTCGGTCAAGATTTACCTGTACAAGATGCACGGATCGATAGACTGGGAGCGAGATGTGAGCGACGGACGCCTTCGTGAAGTCGATTATTGTGACAATCCAGACTTGATCTTTGGTATCGAGTCGAAGATGCAATCGAGCGATCCGTATCTGTTTTATGCCTACGAGTTCAGGCGTTACTGCCGAGAGGCGAAGATCATCATGACGCTGGGCTACAGCTTTCGGGACAAGCACATCACCGATATCATTCAGCAGGCGCTACAACAAGACCTGAGCAGGAAGCTCTTAGTTGTCTCGAACGATCCGACCGATGCCAACAATTACATCACGGCCACGGCGACACAACTGGTACCTCATCAGGAGACGGCGAAGCCGTTCCTTGAAAACCTAACGCTGGATCAGATTATGAAGTTGACGGGAATCAAGGAAGAAGACTTAGTTTCCACGCCGTTTCTCAGATCGGATAGCTGATCCGCAGCACATCCGACAGGCTCTTTTCGAGTTCGGTGGTGTTCGCTGCCATGTGCCTCTATCGGCTTGAGGACGCCAATTCTTTTTCCAGTTCTCGTTTATGGCGTTCCACGAGTTGTACTAGGAGTGCCGAGACGGAGCCTCGCCCACCGGATCGCCGGGAGCGCTCGAACGCCACTCGGCGCAATAGCCTCAGGTCTCCGTTGGCAAATTGATTCCCGAAGTACGATGAGTCCGTTCTTGCGGCTTCCCAGCCACCCTACGGGCTTGTTGTTTCGAGATGAAACAACAGTTTATCTGGCAATTGTGAATTGTTTGGAGGAGGCAAGAAGGTCCAGGGATTCCGGGGCAAGGGACCCGTTCTGAAATTTCCACCCCCCACCCTTCCAAAATCCCTCCCTAGCAACGAAGGGGTCGGCGTAATACGCTTTTGCGGATGGTACCTTAATCTGAAAAACACTGTGGTTTCTCGAAACGGAGCGAGATCAACGCCGCTTCGCCTTCTCGCTTTCCTCCCTGGCGTTGCTCAGCTACACGTTCGCCATCATGGTGTTCTGAGGTGAGGGTAAGCCCCAGCGCCGCCAGTACGCATAGAGCGCTCTCAGTGCCTCGCCAACCAGAATAGACCTTTGAGCGTTGCCGCAGCTATGACCTGGAGCGCCACACAAGTTCTTTGGTGTACTCGTCGAAAATCCAAACCCGCTTAAACGGTCCTGTTGTAGTAAGCGAGCCCAGCAGGGTCCCGTACTTCTCAATCAGGCGTCTAACGGTGGCCGCAGTTCCTAGACGAAGGTCGAAGTGTAGGACCAAATCAACAGGCGCACCTTCCGTCTTGTACTTCTTCGTGGCCTTGTCGTTGACACGTTCGACAAACGGCTTCTCCTGATCGTAGGAAAAACCACCTTCCTGTTTGCGCCGATTTGGGTTCAGCTTCTCGGCTACTTCCTCGTTGATGATCTGTCCAAGCTCAAACCAATATCGTTGACCAGAAATCGTGCAACTGATGTCTGGGTAGTATTGGGCACCGTTCTGAGGCGATCCTTCGTCAATCGGCAAACCGCAGGCAAGGGCGAATGATTGAAACACCAAGATTTCTAGAGCACGCTTTCTCTCAGAGCTTTTCAAGTTGTCAAGCGGATTTGACAGAAGTTGTACTTCCTCGTCCACTACCGAGACGGCGACAACGGGTCCTTGTTCATCGCACTTGTAGTACGGACACTTGTACCTTCTGCCCTCACCCTCTTTGGCGATAAACATGAACGGAACCCCTGGATGGTTGCCACGAGGTTGCTTGGGTCCGTGCGTTTGTAAGCGGCGTCCCGGCTCGTTGATGTGGTAGCCGAACATCGTGGGTTCGTAGTGACGATCACAATCCGCCTTGGGGCAATACCATAAAAGGTTGGGATTCACATCGGCCCAGGTGTCACCGTACTCGTGAGAACCCCACGAGGTTGCCAGACGCATCTTTACACCAAGATGCTTGTCGCAGTAGACGGCGTTGCGGTAATCGGGACGTTCCTTGCGACGTTCCTCCTCCATGTACCTTTCGATCTCGGCTAGGAAATCGTCCCGATTCTCTTTGGCCGACATCCAACAGTTACCCCTTTCACAGACTTCTTGGCTGCTTCTAACCACGCTCCAGTAATTCTGCCATCGTCCGCTATTCTATCGCCGGGACCGTTCGCTACACTGAGGATTCCACGATGGAGGCGGCACACGATGAGCCACGATAAGCCCGAAGAAATCCCGATCAACGACCTTCACCAGGAGGACGGGGCGCACGAACTGGCAACGTCCCCGGAAATGCAACCCTACCTCCGACTAATAAAGGCGGGAATGCAAGATCGGGACACGAATCCGAAGCTGGAAGAAATCGCCGCTCTGCCGCTTGAAAAACGGTACGTGTGGCGTGTCGCATCGGCGCTCAAATGGGCATTCGCTGATCTCGAAACGGTCAGCGTGAACGTGGATCGAGAAACGTTGTCGAAGGAGGATCTGAAAAAGCTGATCGACCTTCTGCGCCTTCGTCCGATTCAATTTTGCATGTTCCTAAAGGCGCTGGTTGGAACCGAAGGGATGGAACGGCTGATGGCCGAGGCGATAACGGTGGTTAAACGGGAAGAGTGAGGGAGCACATGCAACCAAGCTCTGATCGGGATCTGGTGCACACCGAAAAGCGCATTCTTGCAGCCGCTAACCATCTCCTGAATCACGACAGCTATCTGTTCACGTGTGATTTGAACGAACGCAGCATCACGCATAAGTTCGCAGAGCACTTGCAGCGGGAATCTCCCGGAGTGGCACGTAGACTGTGAATACAACCGGGATCATCACGATCCGAAGCGGCTCGATCTTCCGCCACGGCACGACATCAGCAGCGACGACCTGAACGCTAAAACAGTTTTTCCCGACATCATCATTCACATGCGTGGAACCGATCAGAACTTCGTCGTCATCTGAAGTGAAGAAGTCCACGAATCCCGAAGATGACGGGTGGGACAAGCGTAAACTGGCGGCGTTCAGAGTCGTTTGCTTATCTCTCGCTCGACTCGGGCACCCAGCCGCACCCAGATGATCGCACCGGACGGATGCTGATATGGGACGGGCTGCTTCAAAAGACGTGGCTTCTCCAACACCCATGCGTAGGTTTGCCGATAATAGCCCAACGTGGCCTCACTCGGACGCATCCCTGCCTTCTTCGCATTCTTGCGGAACTCTTCGGCTGTCAAAGGACCAATGCAATCAACCAAGTCGCAGACGCCGATGACTGTCCCGGAGCGACTGGCAATGAGACCGATCCGGCCTCGGACGGAAGTTCGAGCACCACGAATCTCCCAGGTTTTCTTTCGGTCCAAGATCAAGTCGATCCAAGGATGACGAATTAAGAGGGCACGCAAGGGTTCATTCATTTGCGAGGATTCGGGTCCGCTTGCGCCATCTGACGATACGAAGCTAGGTTGAACCTTTTCTTCGCAGCCTCTGCACATCCACCGAGGAGCGTCCGGTCTGCAAAGCGCCAGCCGCCGTCAAGATCGGAGTTTGCATACAAGTATCCGGCAGCGTGCTTGGAGATTTCGATCATCACCGCTTCGTTCACAGGAATATCTTCAGTGATGTCCTCCACGAGTTCGGCTTTTCCATCTGCCGCTTTCTGCTGATAGCTGCGGAATCGCAACAGCCTGATCGAGGGACGCCCCCCACCCCGCCAATCAACGTGGTAGTCCCAATGAAGTTGGAAACGAGGTTCCCAAGCATCGGGAGGAGGATAGATGTATGTCAGCACGGCAGGGATTTCGGTCAATGTCCACGGCGGGACCGATGCTTGTGTTCCGTCACTCATAAGTTTGAATCCATCGCTTCTGGACTGTCAGCCTTGGCATAAGGCCGGGCCATCACTCGGGTTGCTCCTTAAGGTCTTTCGGTAGCTGCCAAAACGATCCTTTCTTCTTGTGAACCGTCTTCTGAACGGAAAGCACATCTGGATTCGCCGTGTCGAAATCAACTTCTTCGGGTGGAAGCTCAGGAGCATCTTTGAACCTTTTCAAGTGCTTCAGGAGATCCGGTTCGGCGGCAGGAAACGGCTTCAAATGCGTCCTTTCAGCCTCGATGTGCTGCTCTGGAGGTTCGTCAAAAAGCCGCCGCAAACTTTCCGCCTCTTGCTTTTTCAAAATGGAGGAATGATGCTTCCAGAGCTTTGTCACCAGGAAGTCCCCATCATCCGGGGGAGTATGGGCGAAGTTGAGAATTCCTTTCTCCTGCTCTTCCTGTAGTAGCGCCTTGTAGCGCTCCACCAAGCGACCGAGATCGGTTTTGAGATCGAATCCCCAAACAAAACTCTGATCGGTTCGCAGGAACAGGGGCGCACAGTGGCGATGCAATTTGTCCGATGACACAAAGATCATGCAGAACGGCAGGTACGACAGGTACGCAATGTCCTGTCGGTCAGACGGCGTGATGAGATTCGCTTGCAGCGCAATGTGAAAGAACAGTTCAACCGTCAATACGTGCGCCGCAAACGGGGCATACTTCACCAGAGGCAAGAACGCAGCCCTCGACCATTGCTCTGCGATGTATCGCTCAGACTCTGGTGGCAAGCCTAAAGCGAGAACAGCCAACTTGATTCGGTCGAGCGGCAGGGTGTTGCTGGCAACAAATTCATCCGCCAGTGTCTTTGCCTCTTGAAATGTCTTGCAGGTCTGAGGATCTATGCCCATCGCTCTTATCCCTGCGGCAACGGTCAACGTATCTACGGCGTTGAGGTCGGTGCGCCACGCTTTTGCGAATCGACGTTCGACTTCTAGGAACTCGGCAGCTTGCCAGCGGCGAAACGCTTCTGCTTCCGGGCGTTCCTCGAATACCACGCCTCTCCGCTCATCCACCCTGACTGCCTTGCCGCCAATGATCGGTATCTGACCCGTCATCGGCACGTTCTGTCCCATCAAATTCGGGCCGCACATCTCCATGTAATGGGCACAAGGAGTGCCATTCATTTCAGGAGTTTTCTGAGCGACGATCCTGACCTCATCCTCGGGTGTTCGACCCGGACGCACCGACTTCTCCAAATCGGCAAGAGTCTCGACGTAGAACATCGGACACACGACCGGGATGAAGAAATGATCGAATATCACCGCCTCGTCCACGGTGAGGGACTGAAGAAAGGACTTGTCGAAGAGAACTGTCGGTCCCACGCTTGTCTTTCACCTCAACTGAAACTTTCTACGAGAGTGAACCTGCCCGACTTTTTCGCTTGCGCCAACGACCGGGCAACAACATCCGCACCGACCCGGTGCAGCAGAACGCTCCTTAGACAGCGGTGCGTACCCGCTGCCGCCACTTCTTTTCACTCGCAATCTCATCCAGCAGATTCAGCGTTAGAATCTTCCTGAGAGCACTCGCCAGCATGAACACGGCGCACTCTCCAAGAACTTGGCGGTATTGATAATCAGGAAAGACGCCAGAGATTTCGCAGCCATCAATCGTCTTGAATCCCGTCTTCTCCCGAAACTTCTTGCTGATCTCCCGTCCGTGAGCAATCTCGCTCCGCAACTCGTAAAGGTCACCTGATACATCGCCGACTTTGTATTTCGGCTGGCGGCTCATGATCTTGTCAGGCGGAAAAATCAGAGTATCCGCTCCCAACAGGTTGTGCACACGGTCAATAAACTCGTTCCGAGTGTTCGCCATCAGAAGTCCGTCCAAGCCAGTGGTCCATAGCAACACTCGAATATGCAGGTTCGTTGCTTGAAGACCGTGCTCCAGGAGGTACACCGGATTCTGAACCCGAATTATGGGTCGCCGGAATGCTTCCTCGATTCGTTCCATGATGACGGGTAACTCTGTCGGAATAGTTCCGGGAACGCTCACTAGACGGCCCCATACCGTTTCATTCAGCGGCAACCGATGGTGGCCAGATTCGAGCATCAACCTGCCACCGATCCGCCGAGCCATCAACACGAGTCCACGACTTCCTGTGGGAGCCAATAGCTGAAGGGCATACTGGGCATAATCGAACCGGGCAAGCGCCGATGTCTCAACCCGTGTGTTTCTGGGCCAAGGACTCTCGAATTCGTACCACAGCCAGTGACGCACCGATTTCAGTTCCGTCAGATCGTGTTGACTCAGAAAATAGGCCCACGAATCCAAATCCGGGAACATGCAATCGTCTCGCCGTTTTATGCTGAGGCTTCCTGTGATAGGGCCGTGCGTTCCGTTCCACCCCTTCAGCGGAGCGATGAAGATGTATGGCTGTTTTTCCAGTCCTGCTACTTCAATAGTCAATGCTCCGGCTTCTTCTGTTGTGTGTTGCTGATCTGCGCCGCCGTGTTCTTCGTCCACAGTCGGGATCGTGAACGGAATGGCGGGAAGATCGAAAGGAAGGTTGCCGCCCGAAGCGACTTCCTGCTTCGGCTCGTCGAACAGTGTGGAACTATCCGGCTCGGCAGATTCGTTGTTCTTGGAGTTTTTGGGCTTCACTGGCGTTTTCGGCGGCTCCACCTTCACCTGCCGCACCGAGACCATATCCATGTCCAGCCCTTGCCGATGGATGTTGAGTCCTTCGTGTCGCCGCAGATCGCCTACGTTTACGGTAAATGAGAAGGGAAACAATTCCGGCAAGCGCAAAAGCTGATGCGCTTCGATCTCATCCGAGGCGCTGGCCGACAGCATGGCTTCGAGCAGCCACAGTTGAAGTTCCGTGACCGTGGTGGCCATCTTTCGGGCCAGCAGAAAGTGTCCCTTCGTCTTGGTAGCCCGGAGCACTTCCCAATCCACCATGCTCGTGATGAGCTTTCCCGCCGCTTCTTTACTGGTCGCTCGATCACCCCATGCCGCCATCAGCCGGGTCTGCACCTGGGCGTTCGCAATGTCGTCTTGCAGCGTTAGCATCCGACCGATAACCTCGGCCAGATCACGGAAGAACGGGTACGCCAGTGCCGCCATGCCCCAATGCAGCCAAATTCTCTCTTGGCCCGAAATCCGGGGCAGCAGAGCGACGGCCCTATCTTTCAAAGCAACATGCTTCGGCTCCACACCGCTCCAGATTCGTAGGAGGATACCAGCAGCTTTCGCCCTTGCATCTTTGCCTGGAAGCTCGTCCCTGAGACGCTGATCCACGAACGCACGCAGTTCTTTTTCATCTCTCGTCTCATCGAGTCGGTCGAGCAGGTCGTCGAGCCAAGCCCGTTTCAACCTGTGCGAAATTCCTACGGTGTTCCTCATTCGCCTTCTCTGGTAATCGCCACGAAGGGAACCATGACTTCTTCCAGAGCGATTCCGCCATGCGCCACGATCTCGTCACCTTCATTCGTGAACGCCTTCAGGTCGCCAGCCAGAAGAACGTGCCGGGCTGGTGGCAAGCCATCACTGGGCCAGCGAATCGACTCCGGGAACTTTACGGCGACTTCTTCACGGAACTCGGGACGGTCGTAAACTCTCGCTCGTTTGCCTCTGGTCTCCACCAACACGCCTTCTCTCGGATTTCCGATCCCGGTCGCCGTGACATTGCCATGATCGGCGGTCAAGTAAACGACGAACCCTTCTTGATGGAGACGACCGAGCATTTGCTGCAAATGGCCCTGTGACGCCCACAGACGCACATGGCTGTGCATTCCGGCAGTCTGCATCATCATGCCGTGCATGATGTCATCGACTTTGTTCCACACCAGACCAAGGATCGCAAGCCGGGGATTGGCGAGGACTGTATCCAGGCGGGGGTCGGCTGGGACGTCCAAATTCGTCACAACCTCGACGCCCGACCGCTGGACGCCTTGATCCTCCCAAAAGCGTAGCCAGTGTGAACGCTCCTTCGATGTCGTCTCGATGGACTCCGGGAAGTAGAGCGGCGGCTCCCCGGCGAAGATCGACTGGCGGGTGACCGAAGTGAGGGTTGGCACCCATGCGAATGCCGTGGAATCCTGGAAGCGCAACCCCGGATCGTCAGCTTCCAGGATCTTGCGAATCAAAAGCCACTGATCTAAGGCGAGGCCGTCCAACACGAGCAGAGCAATTTTGGCGAGTTTCTTCCGCTTTCTCTCGACAGCTAGGAAACGTGGAACCTGATGCACCATGACTGGCTGCTGGTGATACGGCAGGTTGTGGAGAGACCCGTACCGCTGCAACATCCAGTTGGCGAACGAATCCTCTAGCTTCGACTGCAATGCAGCCCAACTCTCCCGGTCGGCGGTCTCCAAGGCGTCGTCCCACTCCCAACGCAACACAATGAGTTCCGCCCATCGTTGAGCCGCTTGCTGCCAATCTCGATGCGATGCTTCGGCGACCGGAATCTCAATCTCGAACTTCTGGCGCAAAGCACGGAAGCGGCGCACTGCGTCGGCTTTCGGATCGTGAAGAACACCCGTCAAAACCCAGGCTGGCAGTTTCGTCACGTCTGGCTGCTCGATGGGCCTCAGCGAACCGTCAAGGAAGAACGTGTCGATGTAGGCCCGAATGTCTTCGTGTTGGAACGGGATTCGACTGGTCTCGGAACCGCCGCCGAAAGAGCCGACGTAAATCGCCCATTCGTCTTGCAGAAAGTGGAGGAAGCTCTCCCGGCTCGGCACAATCTCGTGCAGCGGCCACGTTTCAAACGCAGGGTCTTTAGACAGGCTCTCCAGCAGGAAGTCATTCAGGAAATCGGGCAGTCGAATCTTACGAGCGTGCAGCGACAGCAGAACTTTCAGCAAGTCAACGGGCGTCTTGATGAGCTTAGGGACGATGCTGAAGCAGTGCATCAGCACGAACTCTTTGGTTTCCCGTTCGGTCAACTGGTCGCCATCGTGCGCCTCGTAGGACTCCGCTATGGCGTCGAGATAATTCCGATCAAGCTCGTAGAGGACCGGGTAGTTCAGCTTCGGAAACAACTGGTGGAGAGCGAACGTCAATTGCCGTCCCACCTTCAGCAAATCAAAGGGCAGCTTGTTTAACTGCTGCTCGGTGGAACGTAAGACCACCACCAAGTCAGTGTTTTGGCCTTGATCCCAAAGGCTGCGGTACTGCGATTCATAGGCGAAGCGAAACGCTATCGGATCATCGAACGGGATCAGGTCAAACCCTCGTTGACGAATCGCAGACAGCATTCCCTCTTCGGTGAGCAAGCCATCCGGGTCGGCCACCAGTGTCAGCCGAGAAATCTTCGGCTGAAAGTGCTTCAGGATGGAGTCTCGCCAGTTAGCCATTCCCGGCCTCCACCCGTAAGAGAATCACAGGATGGAGTTCGGGAAGCACTTGCTCTCGCTTACGCAGTTCTTCAGACCACGCCTTCTCCTCCTCATCCAGTCGCTTGACTCTGTGCTGTCGGACTTCAGGCAAGCCGATGCGGTTCAATGCGTCCCGGCGAACATGGAAGGCATAGCGGCTCTTTTCCTGTTCTCTCTTCAATCGTTGTTGGTGCCGGGCAAGGAGTTCATGAAATGCGTCTTCGCCCTGGCGTTCCGCTTCAGATCGCAGAAGACGGAAGACCGCTTCGACATCGGCACCCGTTTTGGTTCGCATCTGCTCGACCTCGGGCTTGTATTCGAGCAGTTGATCCCAAATGTGCCGGGCAGTCGGCATCAGAATACGCCCATCGTCGTGGTGGAAGATCGGGATGATCCTTGTGTCCCGAAACGACTGAGGGTCGAGCGTAATCCTCCACAGCGACCAGTAGCCGACCACTTCCGCTGGCAAGCTACGAAACCGTACACACGGAATTGGCTCGGTTACTACAACTCGGGGCAAATCTTGAACCAGCCGTCGAATCCGGTTGTCCCCCAGGCTAACGTGCTGCATTCCACTGTCCTGGGCATTCCGGTTATGAAAGGAAACACGCTCCATCTTGCTGCCATCCGGCCACTCCATGCTGTAGCCGAACAAGTCACGATGGACCTCTCCACCTTCAGAACGCACGTAGGCCGTGGTCATCCGCTCCACCCAATACGGCAATGGATGAGTGCTCAACTGCTGGGCCAGCGCCGGGTCGAGAACAGTCTCGCCGTAGTACGAACGCCCTGCCTTTTCTTGTTGGGCGTGTTCACGAACTTCTTTAATCAGGTGGTCGATGTTCTTCTCGATGTCGCCCGGATTCAGGATCGCCTGGGCGTACAACTTCTCGAAGATCGCTCCGCTTTCAGCAGAGTCGAGAACATCCTCGGTCTTGTCCACGCCGAACTCTTCCAGGATGGTCGCCAGCTTCTCTTCCAGCACTTCCTGGACCCGCAGTTCCACGCTGTCTTCAAAGATCAGGTTGAAAGCCTTCACTGGGAGCTTTTGGCCGATGCGATCCACACGTCCGATGCGCTGTTCAATTCGCATCGGATTCCACGGCAAGTCGTAGTTGATGACGATGTGAGCAAATTGCAGGTTCAAACCTTCGCCACCTGCATCAGTCGAGACAAGAATGCGTTTTTTCTCCGCAAACTCTCGCTGTACTCGCCGCCGCTGGTCCAGATCCATCGAACCGTTCAAGCATGTCACCGAGAAGCCGTGCTGCCCCAGGAACTCCCGCAGCATGTTCTGTGTCGGCACGAACTCGGTGAAGATCAGATACTTCAACTCGGGATTGTTCTCGGCCCGTTGATTTTCGACCAGAACGTTGAGAAGAGTTTCGGCTCGTGCGTCCGGTCCCTTGGCCTGACAGCGCCGTGCGAGATCGAGCAGCAGACGAACCTCTTCCTTCTCGTTCGCTAGCCCGGCCAGCCGGATGCACAACAGTTCGTCCAATTTCTCTTGACTGTCCTGCTCTTCGCCGTTGTCTTCGGGCGGCTCCTCATCGGTCGGTGTTATCTCGGTTGCTTGCAGGGCTTCCAGACGCCGATCCAAGGCCGAAGCGATGGCCTGGGTGCTGCTGGTGACCAACCGTTGCATCAGAATCATCAGGAAGCCGAGGTACTGGCGGTTCTGCTGGATGGCTTGGTTGTAGCCAACACGAACGTACTCGGTCACTTTTTCGTAAAGACTCTCCTGAAGATCGTGCCTCTCTTCCCATCGAATCGGAATGAGCTTTGTCAGCCGGGGCAGGAAAAGCGGATCGCCTTTTTCGTTGATCGCCCGGCGCTTCTCCGTTCGGATCACCATCGGCACAACCTTCTCCCGGCGAATGGCTCCAGCCGAATTGAACTCCTCGGGATCGAGCAATGCCATGATGCGCTGAAAGCTGGCAGACTTGCCCTGGTGCGGTGTGGCCGACAGCAGGAGGAGATATGGAGCGGCTTCAGCCAGAGCCTTCCCGAGACGGTAACGGGC
>Ga0209624_10001066_pt1 | contig 22725 bp, 24 predicted proteins | sample JacPinW_OM2H0_O1_FD_188565 | JGI IMG/M metagenome (GOLD analysis project Ga0209624, IMG submission 188565) | Forest soil microbial communities from Algoma, Ontario, Canada - Jack Pine, Ontario site 1_JW_OM2H0_O1 (SPAdes) (version 2) | ecosystem: Environmental > Terrestrial > Soil > Boreal...
CTTGTAACTCCACAACTCTTTGCCCGTGGCCGAGTCATACGCGCCGAATTCACCGCTGCCTTCGCCGGTAAAGATCAGGCCGCCGGCCGTGGCTAGAATCCCTCCGAACATCGGCAGCGGTTTCTTGACCTTCCAACGGATCTTGCCGGTGTTGTAATCGGTTGCCACGATATCGCCCCAGGCCGGCTCTTCCGGCGCGCCCTTGAAGCTGCCGCCAAGCCAAAGCTTGCCGTCCGGATATTCGGTGCTCGTGAAAAAGTAATACTTCAAAGCCGATTCATTGGTCAGCGCGTAGGCTAGCCTAAGCTTCGGATCGATCGCCAGCGGCGTTACGCTCACGCCGCCATTCAAGCCCGGGCGGATGAGCACGCCTTCCTTGGTCGGCAGCGCGCGTTCGTTCTTCGCTTCGACGAGACCCGTGCTGCGAATCAGGCTGCAGTCCTTCGCATCGTGCACATACAGATAGCCGGATTTGCCCGCGTGCAATACACCCGGAATCTGCTTGCCGGCCTTGTCCGCAACCGTCGTGAGCACAGCCGGGCTCACTGAGTCCATATCCCAGATGTCGTGTGGAATATATTGCAGATGGCAGATGTACTTGCCGGTTTCCAGATCGACCGACACGAGCGAGTCGGTATACAAATTATCGCCTGCGCACGCTGCCATCGATGTCGGGCGCCGGATTGCCAACGACGAAGTAGACGCGCTTGTTCGCAAGGTCTATCGCCGGGTTCTGCCAGATCGAACCGCCTAGCGTTTTGTACGGATCGCCGCGCTTGGCCAGTGCCGCCTTTTCCGCGGCGATATCGCGATGCAGATCGAGGCCGGTCGCATCATGTGTCGCCCACACGCCAACCGAATTTGCCGCCGTCGTGTAGAACGTCCAGACTTCAGCGCCGGTCTTTGCATCAAGCGCTTTGAGCGCGCCGCGGATGCCGTATTCGGCACCTGCCAGGCCGATCAATATCTTGCCATCCACCGCAGTCGGCGCGGCCGTCGCCGAATAACCCTTGAGCGGATCGGCGAGCTGCTTGCTCCACACAACCGCGCCGGTTTTCGCGTTGAGCGCGACGAGTTTGGCATCGAGCGTGGCCATATAGACCAGATCGCCAAGTGCGGCAACACCGCGATTGTTCGGACCACAGCAGATCGACACGGCCGGGTCTAAGACGTGCGTGTAATGCCACAGTTCTTTGCCGGTTTTCGCATCGACTGCAAACAGATGGTTGTACGAGGTGGTTAAATACATTACGCCGTCATAGACGATCGGCGCGCCCTGAATCGATTCGGTTAGATCGACCTGGAAAGTCCAGGCGAGCTTCAGATCCTTGACCGTGTGCGTATTGATCCGATCGGCCTGGTGATAGCGTGTTTGTGCATAGTTGCCGTGCGTGACGAGAAAATCAGCGCTGCTTTGTGAGGAGGAGTTCAAGCGTTCCTGGCTCAACGAGCCCGGCCGCGGCATGGTCGCAGTGTCGTCGGCGAGACTCGTCACGCAAAATCCTAGCGCGATCAGACACACAGCTATCGAGAGACCCAGCTGGACTCTGGCATTAATAGTCATCGGCCAATACTGTCGCTCAGAGGCCTGCGACCGTATCCCCCCGATGGGGGGCGTATCTTGGTTGCTCACGATAGGTGAGACCGCCTCACAAAGAATAATCATGTATTATTATATAGTTGCAGAGTATTACTCGATTGAGTCGAGCACTCGGTTTGGGCCACAGGTCAAATCATGTGACTAGGCTCCGCAACTCGCATTCGCGCTTCTAATAGATGAGAGTTTGCCCGTTAGTTCCTCCAGAAGCGCAGCGAACGCCGGGGAGTAGGGGTAGCGCCTGGGGGTTGGTCCGCAGTTGGAAGCCGAAGCGCTTGGTTAAACGTCGGTGCCTGTGCCAATACTCTGTGATGTTGCGTCCACCGTGTCGCTGGGGTGAAGAAAGCAGAAGATATTTTCATCCCTGAAGAAGTAATCGCGCTTGCGACGTGATATCGCTGAAAAAAAAGAGGCCGAAGTCGCTTGCCACGGAAACTTCCGGTCATGGATCTCGATGATCACGAGCACTGCATTATCCAGCCATGCCGTGTTGCTGCGAAAGAGTTGGTTCTCGCCGCCTTCGATATCGATCTTGACGATGAAACACGCGCCCTCGGGCACCGCGTCGAGAATCTCTGGAATCGTGACAGCCGCGACGACATCGACAGCGTCCTGATTGTCATTTTTGCTAGGCTCCTCCTGAAGCGAAAAACTCCAGGATGCGACCGTCGGATCGGTTATGGCAAGCGCCGCTTTGCGATCCCACACGCCTGCGCGAAGTGCAAAAACGTTTGAGAGCGGCGCGAAGTTGCGCGTCATCAGGTTAAAGTTTTCGCGCTCAGGCTCGATAGCGTAAATCACCGCCTCGGGAAAGGCGCGCTTGAATGCGACGGTGGCAAGTCCAATGTTCGCGCCGCAATCGATAATTACCGGCTTCTTGCCGCTCGCCAGCAACTTAGCATAATCGGCCAAAAGCCTGGAGGACTGCGGCAGCGAAGCGAGCTCATATTCCTGGCGAATAAATATTTGATCGTAGACATGCCAGTCGGCCGTACCCGGACGCAACCAGACGCCCGCTGGATTGCCAGGCACCGGAAACAGACTCGGCCGCAGTGTGCCGCCCGGCAGCAATCGATGCCGATAGAAGCTCCATAGCGCCCGTGTTCCGGAAATAGGTCCGAGCTGGCTGATAACCGAGCTTACGCGCGATAGTTGACGAAGAAGAGCACCCTTGGGCATTATTTATTTGTTCCAATTTTCGATCATGATGAACTTCAAATATCGCTGGTCTGCTTCGTACGGACGAACCGCCGTATCGCTTGGCGCGTCTAGAATCTCCCGCACCGCGAATTTCCGTTTTGACCAGGTTGCGATCAAGTACGGCATTACAAAAATGCTGGCACCAAATGGGTCGAGCTCGCTCGCGCCCATCGTGTCATGCATGTTGCTGTGCTCAATGATGCAAATCCCGTTTGGCCGAAGGCAGCTCATCCATGCATTCAGGCATTTCTCAGGGTCGTAAGAGTGATCGAAGGAGTTGCTGTAAATAAAATCGACAGCCCCCAGCCACTCCGCCTTCACCTCGTGAAAGTCCCATTGAATCGTATGGGGGAATTGATCGGCAGTGTCAGAAATCTCGGTCCCAATTACTTCGCACCCAAGGCGCTGGCGAAACCATTCCTGCTCCTTTCCTCGCCGCGTGCCGTGGCAGATCCCAAATCGGGGCTTGCGAGTTCTCAGGTAGTCTGCGAGAAATGCAATGTTCTCCTCGACTACCCAGACGTTAGCGAGCTTGCGGTGATTGCCCTCGATTTGCACCCCGCGATACCGCTCATAATCGAATGAACCATCCGCCTTCAGGTATTTGTGGAGAGTAACCGTCGGCTGACGACGAACGCGCGACAGCGCGCGCTTAATGAGGGCTTTCATTCGCTCGTTCCCGCGCGTCCGCGTTTTGTTCGGCCAGATAGGGGTAGTCCTTTAAATACGGGTAAACGGACGTGCGAAGGTTCTACAGGTTTGAACCGTATGACTTGCGAGCGGGGCGTCACCATCTATTTGGCCTCGTTACCAACTATTCGTGGTACCGACAATGCGACAGCCACATTTCAGGGACATTTCAGCCCGCGTAATCCATTATTTAACATAATATACATTATGCGAAGTATGCTTGTAACAGCCAAGTTCAAATGTCCGCCTCTGGCTAAGTTGAAATGTCCGCTTCTGTGATGCAAACGAGTAGTTTCTGGGTCCCCTTTCTGGGGTCTGGGGACTGACACTTGCGATGCGCGATCTGGACCGATTGAAGTGTATTCAAGCCTGTCGTTGACGGTGTTCTAAAACCACGCCGAGCTGCCGAGCGCCTCGGGTTGACCTCGGGCCAGGTTCGTCGGCTTGCTCGTCGGGACGATACGGCCGATTGGGTTATCAAGTTGCTCAGGTCAACGTACGCCGATTTTGGGCCTACATTGGCTACCGAGAAGCTCAGAAGCAAGCATGTCATCGATTTGGCCAAAGAGACCGTGCGGCGCCTGCAGATCGCGGTTGGCTTGTGGATCCCATGCAAACTGAGGCCGCCAAAAATTCAACAACCACGATTGAGGCGGGCGTGCATTGGTGAGCTGATTCAGATTGATGGTTGCGAACATTATCTGTTCGAAGACCGCGGTCTCGCATGTACCGCATTGGTATTTATCGACGATGCAGCAAGCCGTACCTGAGCCCGTTCTCTTGACGAATCAGGCGGCCCCTACCCTAGCGTGCCTCGGCTCCGCCGAGAAAGCACCGTATAATGGTCAAAGCGAAGATGGATCTCAAAAAAAACTAAAGGTCAAAACATGGACTACATTCTGAATCACTGGCAGATCATCGCGATTGTCATCGGCGTAATTATTCTCTTGGTTTGCTACCGGTGGGTACTCGCACTCTGCGGCGTCATTCTTGTTCCGGATGACAGCGTCGGTGTAATGACAAAGAAATTTGTCATCTTCGGCACGAATCGGCGCCTTCCGGCAGGTCGAATCATTGCACTGAACGGAGAAGCAGGTTATCAAGCTGACACGCTCCCTCCCGGACTTCACTTAGGGTTGTGGCCGTGGCAGTACCAAGTCGACTTGGTCAAATTCTGCATGGTGCCCCCAGGCAAGGTCGGTTGCGTCGAGGCGTGTGACGGAAAACCGCTGCCAAGTGGCCGCATCGTTGCGCAATTGGTGACCTGCGATGCATTTCAAGACGCACGAGCGTTTCTTGAAAGCGGAGGTCAGAGAGGCCCACAAATAGGGTTGATCCCGCCGGGCACGTATCGAATCAACTCGCTGCTTTTTTCGGTCACGCTTACGGATGCGATAGTTGTACCGCCGGGTCAGGTTGGTGTCATCGAAGCCCGAGATGGCATCCCTTTGAGCGGCGGACGAGTAATTGCACGTCATGTCGAGTGCGATTCCTTCCAGGATGGGCCGGCCTTCATCGCCGGCGGCGGCGAGCGCGGCCCGCAGATGGCGCTCATCGCGCCCGGGAGCTACCGGATCAACCCCTTTCTCTTTTCGGTGCAGATGGCCGAAGCGCTCGATATCCCTGATAACAAAGTTGGGATCGTTACTACGCGCGAAGGCTTGGCGCTGTCCTCAGGTGAAATCGCTGGCCCCGTCGTCGAGGGCCATAACATGTTTCAAAGCCCGCAAGTCTTTGTCGATGGCAAAGGTAGCAAAGGACTACAAGAGCAAGTCTTGCTTGCAGGCCGGTATTTCATCAATCCGAGCTTCGCTACGATTGAGCTGGTCGATATGACGGAGGTGCCAATCGCGCATGTGGGAGTGGTCATCGCTTATGTTGGTAAGGAAGGCAAGGACGTCTCGGGCGACGCCTTTAGGCACGGAAATCTGGTCAATCGCGGCGATAAGGGTGTTTGGGTTGAGCCACTCGATCCGGGTAAGTATCCGATTAACCCGTACACGCATAAGGTGACCAATGTTCCCACCGCCAATGTCGTACTCAACTGGGCGACCGGCAAGACCGAAGCGCACCAACTCGATGCCAACCTCTCAACGATCACCGTCCGATCGGCCGATGGCTTCAAATTCAATCTTGATGTTTCGCAAATCATCCACATTCCACGCAATGATGCTCCCAAGGTGATTGCTCGATTCGGAAGTATGTCGGCACTGGTCACTCAAGTGCTCGAGCCGACAATCGGCAATTACTTCCGCAATGCCGCTCAGGGTTCCGACATTATCGATTTTCTGAAGAATCGCTCGCTGCGCCAGGGCGAGGCGCGTGATTCGATCTCTTTGGCGCTCAAGGAATACAACGTGGGTGCAGTCGATACCCTGATCGGCGACATCGTGCCGCCGGAAGCGTTGATGAAGACGCTCACAGATCGAAAATTGGCGGAGCAAGAGCGCGTCACTTACGAAACGCAGCGACTAGCGCAGGTTGTGCGCCAGCAATTCGAACAAGCCAATGCCCTGGCCGTAACGCAATCCAAAGTGGTTGACGCCGAGCGGCAGGTAGCCATCGCTGATTTCAACGCGCAGGCAAGCGTCAAGTCGGCTGAGGGTCAGGCTCGTGCAAAGACGATCAATGCCGAAGCAGACGCCACCGTCGTGCGTACAGTTGGAGATGCCGAAGCATCGAAGACGCGGGCCGTCGGCGGCGCGGAGGCAGAGGTGATAAAACTCAAGATCGCCTCAATGGAATCGGGTAACTATGCGGTCGTGCAAGTTGCCGAGGCCCTGGCAAAATCCGGTGTCAAGCTGGTGCCGGACATCGTCGCCGGTGGCGGCGCAAGTGGCGGCACGCTCGTGGATGTGTTGCTAGCCAATGTGATCAGGGAAAACACGCAGCGTGGCGTCCCCAAGACTTAATACATTATGCGAAGTATGCTTGTGGTAACTAGATAGAAATGTCCCCTTTGGTGTTTGTCCGGTCCATAGACGCGATCAGTTTGGCTCGAATCGGTTCACCCGCGAAAAGAGCCGGCCATTTTCGGTGAATGGCCGGCCGCATTTCATACTCTCAATGGCGAGCCGGAATCGTCGCGCCATTTTCACCGCCGATGACAATCTCTACGCGCCGATTCAACTGCCGACCCCCGGAGTCAGAGTTGCTCGCCACGGGAAAGGCTTTCCCATAACCCTGGCTTGTGATGCGCGTCGAGTCGATCCCGCGCCCGAGAACCGCAGAACGAACCGCGTCGGCGCGTCGCTGTGAGAGGTCCAGGTTGTACGAGTCGGTCCCCACACTGTCAGTAAAGCCATCGACCTGAACGCGTCTATCGGGATGTTCGGTTAAGAACTGGGCCAATTGATCAAGCTTTCGCGCAGCGCCCGAATTAAGCTCTGCCTTTCCGGTATCAAACAGCACATCCCCCAGCGTGAGCACCAAGCCCCGGTCGGTAGGTTTCGCTTTTAAGGCATCGACTTCCGCTTGCAAGCGTGCTGCATTTTGCGCTTCCAGATCCCGTGCCGCTTTGGCGTTCTCGGTCTCGCGGGCGCGCGCCGCCAACTGGATCTGATTACGTTCCTCTTGGCCGGCGGCTACCCGCGCATCATCGGCTTTGGCGGACGCTTTGAGCTGCGCCAAGCGCGCCGTTTGGGCGGCCAGATACGCCGGCTGTGCAATACCGGGCTCATCGTGATGAAGGTACGCGGATTCGGCAATTTCTAACTCCTTCTTGGCGCCTTCCAAGTCCAACGGATCATACTTGACCACATTCGGATCGGCCTCAGCCGATTTCACCACTGCTCGCGCACTCTCGAGTGTTGCATTGGGTTCAGGCGTAGTGGCGCAGCTTACGATCAGCAGCGCGACTGCCATCCCTATCAATAGCTTCGTTTTCATGTCAGTGATTCCTCTACTGATTTGATTGCGAGCCGCGCGTGGCTTCTTGGCGAAGAGCCCGCATGCTGGCATCGAATTCTGCGGCGGCCTTATGCGAGCGCTCTTGCTGAGCGGTTGCTTCCGCGACTTGCGCATCGATGTTGGCTTGTTCAGCAAGCTCTGCGGAGGGCTTCAAGTTGTGGTCCATATTAGCCTTTTCCGCGCGGGCCAATTTGTCCCGTGCGGTGCTAAGTTCCACGGGCGCCGCTTGCGGTGCACCGGCCTGCTCGGCACGCTGAACGGAGGTCTTCGCCACGGCGATTTTCTCATCCGCGACCGGATTGCTGGCGCAGGCCGACAGCCACATGGCGGCGCCCGCCAACACCGTTATGCGCGCGCTCAAACTCGACATTGATGAATTCATAAGTCACCCCCAATGTTCGCTTTTGCAATCTCATCTCGCCCACAGGCTGCCCGAAGTGCCGCGCGCTTTCTTCCGGCCTGGGCAGCAATTACGTGTAGGTCAAGTATTGAGGGATGTAGGAATATCCAACAGTGCGTAGGAGATATCTTAAGCGCGCTGGCAATGCACAAAACGCAGTACCGGCGAGCTTGTCAATTTGCGGGGCCCTGCTCTTTTTGGAATTTAGGAGGCAATTCAGTAGTTTCAGCACCTTAGGGGGCGGCTTTTCGCTTCAAGTATTTTGTAGGTGCACTCTAGGGCGCTACACCTGACGGCGCGTTAACGGTGCGCTTGAGGTGGCAAACTCTTAACGGTCGCTTTAGATCTCGGCGCAGTAAGTGTCCGAATAGCCCGCTGCCAGCGAACTACTAAGAGTAAGAGCGCGGCTTGCGGGCAGCGAAGCGATTCTTTGACTGCTGCGCACCGCACGCGCTGCAGAAAGTCTGTTGCGGCTGTTGTTGGGTGATGAACACGCAGCGCGGCGTCCCCAAGACTTAATGGGACGCGACGCACCGAGGCGCGCCGTGATTACTCCTTGGGTCTCGCCTCAGGGCTAGTTCGACGGACGCCTCTTAAACATCTGATCAATCTTCGCATTGAGTGCGTCGATGGCTGCGGTATTTCCCTCGGCGATCGACAAGGCCTGCTTCGCGTCGCTGGAAGCCGCCGACGCGGACGCTGCGGCAGCTTTGTTGGCCGTCGCCGCATTGCTCGACGATTTCGCGAGGTCGGCCTGCAGTTTATTGACTTGGGCTTGCAGATCCTCGATTCGCGCTTCCAGGGGCTTGAGGTCCGTGCAGCCCGCAGTAACCATGAGCAATGTCAAGATTGCAGCCTTTGCATTCAGTTTCACTTTGCCCCCTGCGACGTCAGGAATAACTCGGTTTCGGCCAGACTACGACAGCCAAACAAGCTTATATTCACGGAAATCGCGCCCTGTTCACGAGGAACGCCACTAGCACCAGCAGTACAAGCGCGAATATCCAAAACCCATTCTTTCTGAGCCATCGCATAGGCAAGTCTACCAAGAGCCGGCGAGAATACTTATACATACACCTACATCGCATTCGATGAAAGCGGTTTTACAGGTATGCTCCGGGTGCAAATTGCCTGATTTTGGGCGACAACGTTCCCGCGTGAATAACCGCAGTCTAGAATGCCACGGTGCGGCCTTCGGCCAGGCAGGGGATTGAATTATGAATATTCGCGACGCTAACAAAGTCGATGCGCAGTGGTGTGGCCGTATTCTGTATGACGCTTTCAATAACCTCGCGGGAAAACACAATTTTCCACGAGACTTTCCTTCTCCCGAAGTCGCGACGAGCCTCGCGTCGATGCTAATTGGCGATCCAGGATTCTACGGCGTAGTCGCGGAAAAGGCCGGGACGATTGTCGGCAGCAACTTCATGGACGAACGCTCGACTATTTTTGGGATCGGCCCGCTCTCTGTCGCTCCTGAAGTGCAAAATCACGCTGTCGGCAGACGCCTGATGTGTGCCGTACTCGATAGGGCAGCGGCAAAAAAGGCCGCAGGGATTCGCCTGGTACAAGCGGGCTACCACAATCGCTCGCTCTGTCTCTACACGAAGCTCGGGTTTGTCACCCGCGAACCGCTGTCGCTGTTGCAAGGACCCAAGCCCAATGCCAAGTTTGCAGGTTACGATGTCCGGCTTGCAGAAGAGCGCGATGTTCAAGGGTGCAACAAGCTGTGTCGCGACGTTCACGGCTTTGACCGGGATCTCGAGCTACGAGACGCGATTCGGGCGCGCTCGGCAAGTGTGGTCGTACATTTAGAAGAGATCACGGGATATGCAACAGCGATTGGCTTCCTTGCTCATGCCGTCGCTCGCACAAATCAAGATTTGAAGGCTCTGATTGGCGCGGCAACAGAATTTCCCGGTCCGGGATTTCTGTTACCGACTCGCAATCACGAAGTTTTCGAATGGTGTCTGAGCTGCGAGCTAAAGCTGATCTTTCAGATGACGTTGATGACCACCGGCCTATACAATGAACCTGCCGGTGCTTACTTACCGTCGATTCTGTACTAAAGCCTAATCAATTTGGCGGCACGGAAGCTGCCATTCGCGACCGGCTCCTCCGGGTCGCAACGCACCGGTAAGACTATGATGCGCAGCGCCGACGCAGATAAACGAAAATGATTGTGACTCTGAATTGCGACGACTTCGAAATATCAAATATCTGAAGGCGCTACGCCCTACTGCGGTGCGGCCTTCGTCACCCGCCGTTCCACTCTAGTGCGGCAACTGCAAAAACGGCGACTCTCCAAATCAGAACTTTCATTTCTTTGCATTTCTCTAGTGCCCAGAACTAGAGACGCGGTTATAGTCTGTGCATCCGAGCTCATGCTCCAGGAGAAATGACATCCCAGAACCCGCCCTTAAGTTTTCTGTCACTTGCCCCGACTGCGCACTCGAGTCTGTCTCACAAATGCCCATCGCCGTGATCGCCGACAGTTTGCTCAGCGGCAAGAGCCTGCGCCTGTACAGCAACTGCCACGACCGCTACTGGACCGCCACCTTCACCGAGCGCGAGCAACTCCGAAAAACCCTGGCCGCGCTCAACATCGAACCGCATACTCACCAAGCTCTACCGGATGCAGAACAAGTCTGCGCCACCTGCTGAGAAACTCACCATTCTCAAAAGTGGCTCCCCGCCCACATCACCGGCTTGATTCTCGGCTTCGGGCTCGTTCTCTTCTCCCACCGACGTTAAGAAATCCGATGACAAAGATCCCTGTGATCGCCACACACGTTTTGATCCCGATTAGGACGATGACACAAAACCGAGTGACTGCCCTCACGCAAACCGCAAGCTAAGAAGTTCTCTTTTCGCACTACGCTGTCAAATTGGCTCCCCGCCCTTCATTAACGGCGGATTCTCGGTTTCGCTCTAATTCTCTTCTCTCACCGTCATTATGGAGAACGGACTATTATCTCACCCCAGTTCCCAGCAATGAATGACAGAATGCAAAAGCTACGGCCAGTTTTATTGATCACCTGGGCCTTTGCGACAAGCTACGCGCTGGCCGCGACAACTGAAGATACTGGCCAATTGTTCGATCCGACTCACGAGGTGATCTTGAGCGGCTCCGAAGGAAAAGCGATCGTAGGCGCTTGCGGCGGCACATCAACCACGACCAGCCGGGCACTCACGCCGATTGATATCGACAGGCTCGAGCGCCAACTAGCGCCTCTACTGGCCGCCGATCTGCGCAACAGCGGTTCGACCGCCGAACCGCGGCAGTACTACCGACAATACGCCACAGGTCGCTTAGGCCAGCGTCCCGCCATATTTGTCAACGGGTTTCACGAGTCTCACATTTCGTTCGCTGCGAACGAACCTAATTGGCGCAGCAGCGCAGTTACTGTGCTGGACGGCGGGGACTCCTATTGGTGCGCCATCTACATCAAAGATACTGGAGAGTTCGTGAAGTTTAAGGGCCCCCACTTCGACACACACGTTTGGTTTCACGGACTGGCGTGAAGTAAGACGGGTTGGAGGACGCTACGACATGCATGTCAGGAACTAGATAAACCGCCACTTTAAGAATATAGCGACAATAGTCGGCACACTGAAAATAAGCAGAAAAATCGGCAATTCCTCTTTCAGCGTATACCCGGCTTTCGCAACACCCACCCACAGGTTAGCACCAGAAATCACCAACCAAAGCCCAGCGAATGTCCAAGTCGCAGCATAGGTTGCGCCGGGATAGTTGCTCGAGAAAAGCTTCCCCAGCAGCGCTGATGCCGCCAGAAGCAGAAACCCTACCAGGAGAAATAAAGTTGTACGCACGCCTTGTTGCTCCGCTTACCCTTCCCAAAGAGTATCGTCTAGCGCCCACTCCGCCAACATCTCCGCGCGACTCGCGAGCAGCGGCGCCAATTCTCCTGCATTCTTAGGATTACCGACACTTAAGCCAGGAGGGCGTTCGCCTTTGAGCATAGCTACCGAGGCAGCGCGCCACTTCGACGAAAATTCCTCGACTGCAGCGCGTGGTGTCCGATCCCCGGTACAGGTTGCGTAATCGGTAGGACAATCTCCGCAAATTATCCACCAACCCACCCAGCCTGGCGAGCTACAACTTTCAATTGCCCAGATCGAAATGCAAGGAAAGACAGACCACGCCGGCACTTTGCCAACCTGTCCATGCGAAATACCTTGCCGAGCAATATATTCCGTCACTTGTCGCCGCATCGACGCGTTCCAAAGTGCCTCTTCGTCTGACTCTTCAGCTAATTCATTCATGGCCTCGATTTCTCTATGTCAGCCGCGGTTGCCGTGTGCGAACGGAAAGGTGTGCATGACTCGCCACCGACCGCCTGAATTCTCCGGCAATCTAGTCATCGATCCCCTCCTCGGCGCGGTCCGATTCTAGTCTTCATCGACCCCATAGTTATTCGTCGGTATATATGCGATCTGACTCACCAGCACTAAGAATCTAAGGTAGAGCAAGTACAGCCCGAGCAATGCTGAGAAACACAGCGCAACGCCAACGGTGGTATGGCAATCCGAATTGAAGAAGCCAGCTCGCGGGTCGCCACAAGCGGGCAGCTGCCAGATCACGGTTAGGTAAATGCCGACACTGCCCACAAGAATTAACCAGACCAACGCCACGCCCCACCCAAATAATCTGCGCTGCCAGGCCCGCCAGTGCACAAACGGCGGCGGCGGAGGCTGCCGAATTTTCGCGAGGAATCCCGGTGAAAACGACGAGGGCATGGAGCGTCTAGCTACTAATTAGGTACGGGTACGGCGCCAGCGCTGGAAATACTAACTACGGCGTTGAACTCCACATAGTCAACGTCCGGTTCGCACCGAATAGACGGGATCCATTTCAGGTCAAGATCAATCGTAAAGACCGATCCCCAGGAATATTGGCTCGCGGTATTAAAGTGATATTTTTGGATCATCCTCCTTGCCGCGGCAGTGGGTTCGACGCCAGGCTTAAAAGCGATGAAAAGGCCGGGGGCCCTGGGATCGCGGTGGCCCTCCAGCCTCGCCGGATTAGAACACGCCGGCGTTGCGGCCTCGATAGCGCAACCGCCCGAGAAGGCTCCCACCAATGGCAGGATGAGGAGAATCTTGGCGATGAGGTCGATACGCATCTAACGACAAATTCGCCGACAACAATGGTGCCTAAGGCTTTCGGCCCACTCGCGCATCACGCGTACCTCCCTGTTTCATCGATCGCTCCAACCGATTGTTGGACTCTACCAGGAACCCACGTTCATCAGTTACTCGGCGCAAGTTTCTGGATCGAATTCCAGAAAGACTGATACTCCTGGTCATCCACGAACGAGTGACGCGGCAAAATAAAGTATGCCGTCTCGGAAACCCCTACATAGATGGCGCTCTTGTTTTTGTGTAAAGACCGAGCACCGCCCCATTTGAGAAGCGCTTCGGAACTCGCTGACTGCCGAGATAGCCCGGCGTCCGTAACCGAATATGCGTGGGTCTCTGCCGCGGGTGACCCGCTTCGATTCCGGACTAGCGTAGATAGCAAGGTTAACGCCAGCAATAGGATGAACGCTCCCGCGGTAAAAATTGCCGTCGTTAGTATAATTGCGACCAGGCTGACTAAGCCCAGATGGGACTTCAGATGATTAAAGTTGATCCCAACGGTAATCACTGCAACAGCAAGCAACGTCCATTTCAGCGAAGCGCCGCGCAGAGTGACGTAAAGCCCGAAGCGAAGTAGATCTGTCGGCTTGTGGCGTACGGTGATGGTTGTCACGGCTTGCATCTATCAGATAACACCCAAAAATAGCCACGCAACACGCCAATAATTGCACGTCGGCTCATAGACACCTCCTGTTGCGATAACCAGTGACACCTAACGATCAGGTTGAACGACGCGCGGTTGCGCGGACGACAAACAAAGCTGCTTTATCTCGATCATCGACTCCCTCCTTGGCTCAACGGAGTTCAAATCGCGTGAGGCCACCCAACTTCTCTCCAACTGGCACAAACTTCCACCCAAGATTCCTCGATGCCACCTCGTCCCAGGCTCCGTCACCGTAATAAGTAACAGATTGAAATACGCCTCTGAGTTGGTTCAATGCATGGACCATGATCGACTCTCGGTCAGGGTAATCGTCGGACGATGCAAGAGGGATACCCTGAAGAGGGAACCCAGCGCTTTCAAGCTTAAATGATGCGGATGCGGACCATCCCCCCGTCGCATACGCGACGCAATGCGAGCTCGATGCTTGCAAACCAGCAACAAATTCTCTTGCACCGGGTATTTCCGTGAAGGGCCCGGTCCGCTCGACGTGCTGCCTTATGCTCTCAACGAAGAGATCTCTTACCGCATTTAGGATCGCAGCGGAGGCGGTTATTGAGTTGTCGTTCAGAATTTCGTTAAGAATTCCACCGTCCGTTACATTCCGATAAAGGCTCCAGGACTCACGGACTTTGGCTTGACCGAGCACCCTGCGAACGGCAGCGAGATAGAGCATGTCGTCAATCTCGTTTGAGTTGAGGAGAGTACCGTCAATGTCAAGAATTACAGCATGCATCGCGCAGCGCCTAACGGGGGATATTGTTGATCACGAGCCATATACCCGCTCATCGAAGACGCGGCTCCGCGATCGCTCGAACCGATTGTTAGGTTTGTGTCGGGCGAGTTCGACCTGGCACATATCTAGCCGCAACGTAGACGCAAAACATTGCAAGTCCGATATACACTAATCCCGGCACTAGGATGAGGCAAACCTCCGAAGCTTGGCGATCACGAAAGACTCCGCCGGTTGTCGCGCGCCAAACTTTCCAGAGTGCGGGAACCAATAGCAGCAACACTAAGGCGATAACAAGCGGCCTGCTCCACCAGCGCCGGTAAGCGAGCCCAATTGCAGAAACAACCGCAGCCACACAAAAAGGAGTCGGCCCCCAATAGCGCTCAAGCCAACACGCCACGAGGCCGTACACACCCTGAGCCAGCATTAGACCTGCTGCGACTAAGGTAAGGACACGCGACGTTGTGCGAGGCATGAACGAGCAAACCTAACTATTAATTCGCGGCCAGCCGTGCCGTGTAGCATTCCGTTTCATTATCTTTGACCTCCCTGTTCAGTTTGTTTGCGGGTCTCACCGCAGTTTTACCTAGTCTACCAGCACCACCTTATTCCGTTCCAGCACCGCCGGCAGCTCCGCGAGATCCTTCAATTCGCACGCATCCACAACCGCGAATTTCTCTATCCCCCGATCGAACACCGCGATGCAATCATCGCCGGTGAGTCTCGACGCATAGATGAATCCATCCACATCCGCATGCTCTTCATATACCGCACTTCCCAACGCCTGGCCCGCCGCGAAATGACGCGCGCGAACGGCATCGGTCGGTGCACCAATGTCCACGCATCCGGTGTCTCGCAAATCCAGCAAATTAAGTTCGCGATCAGGCTGAGTCGAAAGTCGCGCATAGCCCCGCGCCAGAATCGCCCCCAACGGCAGCTCCCGCTTCAGACGATGCGTGAAACGATCCCGCACCAACGTCTCGACGATGCAAGTCTCAAACGACAGCGACGCATACATCACCGAAAACCCGGACTTCCCATCGCAGAACCGCGAAGGAGAGGAATGCAGCTGCAACGGCATGCGCGACACCCCAAATACACGATGCGCACCGTCGATCGCAAACAAGTGCAGCCGCGCCTCGATGCGCTCGCGCGGATAGCGGCCCATCGTTACTTATTAACTGAATGCTTCAAGGAAAGAATGCGCCGCCGCCACCACCGCCTCCACCTTGCCCAGTCGAAGCGCATCGATCGGCCGCACAGACCTTTCCGGATCCACGAAAGCCGACTCTTCATTCAAAAAATCCCACGCAGCTTCCGGCTCAGGAATCACCGCCAACACTTCGGATATCCCCGGCGCCACCTCACCCGCACCCATAATCTGCTCGGAAGGTACGAGCACTCCACGCCGAGTCGCCCGCCAGGCGAGCAGTCGCTTCGACTCGATCCACGCATACACAGTGACCCGCGTGACCTCCAGCAGCTCCGCCGCCTCACTGATGCTAAGCACCCTCCCCTCATTCGAGTCAGAGCTGCGAGGAACCACCAACCGACGCAACGCCTCCGGCAACACCCGCTCCTTCAAGGGAACCAACCCCGCCTCGAGCGCCGCAGCCTCCAACGCATTCGCCACAATCCCCGTCACCTCATTCGGATGCTTCTCCACGAACTGCGCCGCCGCCCGCGACAACGCCGGCCGCACAGTAAGTGGCTTCTCAACTCGCTCTTTCGTATGTCTAGCTTGTTTCACGGGTCCGATTCTACTCTCGACTATACAACTTGTATAGTACGCTAATTAAACATAATCCCTTTCATGGGGCCGCTACATTCAAGGACTCATCGATAAGCCAATTCAAACAGACAGCGGTCGCCGAACGACTTGGCCTTACAGTCCGCCTGGTTTCCCACGACGCTGATAGGATTGTGGTCATCGGAAGGGAGGACGATACTATGCGGATAAGAAGGAAATGGATGATTCTTCTCCTCTGCCTCGCGGCCGCAGCCAAGGCTGAGTTCTCTGCTGATGCGATCGATGTGAACGACCCTGATCGCAAGCAAGCATTCCAACTGTACAAGCAACATAACATGCCCGAGGCGGCGGACCTCTTGGAGAAGGTCGTTGCCAAACATCCGACTGATGTGGCCGCGCAAGAAGCCTTTGGTGTCGCGCTTGTAGGTCGCGCAGAAACTCAGACCGACGCCGAAAAGGCTCGCGCGGATCGCCTGAGTGCCCGCCGGGCGCTTCTTCGTGCCAAAGAGCTTGGAGACACTTCGGATCTTTGCCGAATTCTACTCGCCCAGATTCCGGAGACGGGCGAACCCACCCTGCTCGCTACAAAGCCGGAAGTGGATGCTGCGTTGAAGGTGGGCGAGGCGGCCTTTGCCAAGGGGGCCTGGCAGGAAGCCATCGCGGCATACACGAGCGCGTGGGACCTCGACCATAGCTGGCGCGCGGCTTTGTACCTCGGCGATACCCATTACGCGATGCAAGACATGCAGGGTGCGGGCGAATGGTTTGCCAAGGCGATCGAGTTGCAGCCTGATCGGGAGCAAGCGTATCGATACTGGGGAGATGCGCTGCTGAAGCAGGGGAAGATGAAGGAAGCTCGCCTAAAGTACATCGAGGGTGTTGTCGCCGAACCCTACAACGCCGCCTCATTGGCGGGGCTGCGAAAATGGCTGACCCAGAACAAACTAGCGTTGAAAAGGATCTCCATAACGCTGCCACCGGGACCTACGGTCGATGAAAATGGTAAGACCAGCATAAACGTCGATGCGTCGATGCTGGCAAAACCGGATGCCGGTGTTGCCTGGATTGGATATTCCACGATGCGTGCAACGTTTCGGAAAGGTCAATTTTCCAAGGTATTCCCCGAAGCCAAGACTTATCGACATTCGCTGGCGGAAGAGGAATACGCACTATCAAGTGTCGTCTTGATCTATCGCGAGACCTCAAAAAACAAACCGAAGAGCAAGGATCCGTCCCTCGACCTACTCGTCAAGTTTAAGGATGAAGAGATGCTGGCACCGTTCGTGCTTTTGACGCACGCGGATGAGGGAATCGCCGAAGACTATAATGCGTACCGTGAAGCCCATCGCGACAAGCTCATCGCCTTTCTTGACCGATACCTGGTACCACCGGCGCCGTAGTTTTACGAATTTCCCGCTTTTTGATGCGGGTTAGAAATGTGAACTACCCATGCCACGCACCCTCCTCTTCGTCCTTGCAATTGCCGCCTTCGCATACGCAGCGTTATGCCTCACGCTTTTCCTCGCCCAACGCTCCTTAATTTATTACCCACAACCGAAATCAACAGTCGGCGACAGCCCATCGCTGACGCTCAACGTCCACGGTGCACGAATACTCGTCACCACCCGCCCCCACTTGGGGTCCGACGCCGTTATCTACTTCGGAGGCAATGCCGAGGATGTTTCGCGCAGTCTCCCGACGCTGGCCAGCGCATTTCCTGAACGCTCTCTATTTGCCCTCAACTATCGCGGTTACGGCGGAAGCACCGGCAAGCCATCGGAAGCGGCCCTGATTTCAGATGCGCTCGTTCTGTTTGACCGCGTGCATGCCGATCATTCTCACATTATTGTCGTCGGACGAAGTCTTGGCAGTGGAGTCGCCGTTCACGTCGCGAGTGAGCGACCCGTAGAACGCCTCGTTCTCGTCACTCCGTACGATAGCCTGCTGGAAATCGCCGCCAGCCAGTTCCGTTACTTCCCGATTCGTTGGCTGCTGCGCGACAAATTCGAATCCTGGCGCTACGCGCCCAGGGTAACGGCGCCGAGCCAGCTGATCGCCGCCGAGAATGACGAAGTCATCCCCGCAGCCAGTACCGAGGCACTCTACAATCACCTACCTAAATCGCTGGCGACTCTCACAGTGATACGCGGCGTCGGCCATAACGACATCTCCGAAAGCCCCGAATACCTTCCCGCCTTAAGAGGAACCGAACAACCATGCACACCGCCCGCCAATTCGCCCTCCTTCTGATATTGGCCCTGACCTACGGCCATGTCAGCCTCGCGTCAGAGGGTCAATTCGTCCATCTGACCGGCCACTACTCCGACGAGGACCTCGTTAAAGGCGCGGCACCCAAACTTCTTCCGATGACCTTCCTCTACGATGCAAACAACAACTTGGTGCCGGCCGACCAGTGGCCCGTCGCTCTAGCGGAAGTGAAAAAGCATATCGGCAACGGCTACTGCTGCGTTTCCGAGAAGAAGCCGGAGAAGGAAGGCGAGCCGCCGGCAGATTGCGTTAGGGCCGTTTTTGGAACCGATATTGCGGCCAATTTTAAGGGTCTTCAGGATTCAAGCGGCAACCCCATTCTCATAAGTGATGTTCCCAAACATAAGTGGCTACTGGTCGTATATGCGGCCAGTTGGTGTGCCCCGTGCTTAAAGGAGGGCAAAGCCTTGACTGCCTTTTTTAGCGCCTCTGAGCATGCCTCCGACTACGTCTGGCTGACGCTCGATGTCACACGGATGATCGAAGCGAAATCCGCCGCGACGGCGGCCAAGAATCAGTAACCTGGTCTGATCCTGCCCTCGCCGGTCGTGTGATGCGATCCGCATTTCCAAGGTATTTCATGGCACGCGCTCGATCGGCGATGCCATGTGTCAAGTTCTCCCTACAGCCTTCACCACTTTGCTTCGTTAGTCTCCTTAAGACAACAAGCGCGAACCCGCTTGCCGGCCATTTCGAAAGGAACAGGGAGTACGAGGTGCAGGACCCGCTTAGAGTTGTTTTCGTCGAGCAGCGTCATGCAGACCACGAAATTGTGGCGCAGCTACTCAGGGACCATCATCTTGACTTCAGCTCGCAGTACGTCGCGTCGACGCACGAGTTGAGTCATATTACGGCGGAATTTCATCCGCATATTGTGCTGTGTAGCGATGATATTGCGGCGAATTCGAGTCATGGCCTGGTCGAGACGTTGCGTCTGCTGTGTTCGCAAACACCGGTCATTCTCTTATCGAGCATTTGCGAGGCGGAGCCGGCACCGGCATGCGAGTCGGCAGCGGCGCTTCTCAAGATCAAACGTCAATCGCCTGAGAAGGAATACACTCGCTCGACCGCCGAAACAGGATCGACACAAGATGCACAAAACGCCGTGGACTTGCGAAAGGCATTCTGTGCCGTTCTAGAATCGAGCGCCGAGCCGGCGGTCATCAGCAATGCGGATGGCTGGATCAGCCACGCCAATACCAGCGCTTGCCTGTTACTCGATGCGTTGTGCGAACGATCGCTGGTTTCCGTTTTGAGTGCGACAAAGGATCAGTGTTCGCCCATGCCCCACTGGCTTGCTGTTTCGGATCCTAGCGACCAGGATTCAGAACGCAGCCTCCACCGGCTGGCTTACTTTGACTCTTGGAGCCTTCTGCCGAGGCTGGTGCACATCGATGATCTCATCGGCTGTCTGACCGCTCGCCAGCGCGAGTACAGCGCGGCGGTCGCATTGATCGCCATGGATCTGGACAGCGCCCGAATTCCGGCTGAAGTGTGCAACCGTGCTCAGGACGAAGAACTGCCCGCTTCTGGCGGCTGCGACGCGCAAACGATGGTGGTCCGATACGGCTCGATCGTACGCATTGCCCCTGATGACTTCCTGGTGGTCCTGCCCGACCCGTCCCGGCCAGCGGACGCGGCCGCCACGGTTCAGCGAATCCTCGACTCAATTGCCAAGCATCCTGCGAATCCCGGAGAGTGCAATTCCGGTTGGCAACGCCGTCACGCACCGCAATGGCACGCATCAACCGATGGAAGGCCGGTTGAAGCGCGCCTCGTCGCGGAGTTTGGCGATGCCATGGAACGCCACGCACTCAGCGTGCACTATCAGCCGCAGTTCGACATCGAAACCGGACGCGGCTGCGGCGTCGAGGCGCTCGCCCGGTGGGTTCTTTGTTCCGGCGAGAGCATTGCGCCATCGGTTTTTATTCCAATCGCAGAGCAATCGGGAATCATCCACTCCCTTGGCGCTTGGATGCTCAAATCGGCGTGCGAAACCGCCTACGCGTGGTGCAGCCGCGACGCACAGCGCACGACATTGTCCGTAAATCTATCAGCCCTGCAAATCGACGAGGAGTTCTGCGCGGTGCTCGGACGCACGCTCGAGAAATCTGGTTTTCCGGCGAAGCAACTAGAACTGGAAATCGCCGAAAGCGCGCTCATTGCGAATCCAGATCTGACAATCGGTTGCTTGAAAGAATGGAAGAAACTCGGAGTGCGAATAGCAATGGATGACTTCGGCACCGACTGCTCGAGCTTGAGTTATCTTTCCAGACTGCCTGTCGATCGACTGAAATTGGACCAATCCCTGATACACCGGATGACACTGGACTCAAAAAGCGCTGAGGTCGCGGGGCTCATTGTGTCATTGGGGTCGGAGCTGGGAATTGACGTTATCGCCAAGGGGGTCGAGACGGAACAACAGTTGAAAATGTTGACCGATCTGGGTTGCCCGCGGGCTCAGGGATACTTGCTAGGCAGGCCGATGCCGGCCAAGCAGGCGCAGCTCGCGTTAAGAAAGGTCTGGGGCAACCGAGTCATGCCCATCCCACCGCCATCCCGGAACGCCATGGCGTATTCTCACGCCTAGTGAAAGCTGTCGCGATTCGACGTCAGTGCCCGTCCCTCCTGCCGATTTGACATCTTTGGCCGCCTAATCGTTCCAAAGCCTTTCACAGTGCGGCGAACAGGATTACGCGAATGCGGCGTTATCTGACATACACCGGACGGCGCCAGCACCATTATCTGCGCAGATGCACTCGGACGGAACCGAGCGGACCGTACGACGGTCGCTGATGAAGTTTGCGCTATTGAGAAAGTTGTCTATGAACGAACGTCCCGACCTCACTCACACGCACGCGCATACGCACGTAAACGATGAGTTGGAGCGGTGTCTGGGCGCCCTTCTGAGCGGTAAATGCGACGAGGCTGAGTTTGTTCAGGCCGTACGGGGTAACTGCACGGAAAGTGAATTCATCGACGCGATCGCCGTCCGGCTCCGAGCCGTGCCCGATTCAAAGCCGAAGATTATGGCCGTGCTCAATCGAATGCAGAGCCGCGGAGAAGTGTCGCTCGATCTGGTTCGATTCTTGGAATCGAAGATTGCCGAAGAACGATTTCCGTACTCCAGCAACGACCAAACCGTGGATATAGAGAAAAGCGGCACATCTTGCGTCGTGTTCGGCGGCCCCCCTCCCTCACCCGTTGAAATCGGCCGCGTTCTTCGGGACCGGTACGTCATTGAGAAGCGCCTGGGAAGCGGCGGCAGGGGTACTGTCTTCAAGGCATTCGATCGATTCCGCTCCAGCCTTCCGCTGTCGCAGCGATACGTGGCGATCAAGATTCTGCACGCCGTACCGCATGGTCGCGATGCAATGGTTGAACATTTGCAACGTGAGCTTTACTGCGCACAGATGCTTTCGCACGCGAATATCGTCAACGTGTTCGAACTGGATCGTGATGGCGACATCGATTTTTTCACCATGGAGTTGTTGGAAGGCGAACTCTTGAGCAGCGTAATGGCGCGATTTGCTGCGCGGCCGATGCATCGCCCGCATGCTTGGGCCATCATCCGGCAAATCGCCTCCGGAATAGAGCACGCACATAGCCGCGACGTGGTGCACGCGGATCTGAAGCCGCAAAACATCATGATTACCGATTCTGGGGAAGTTCGGCTGCTCGACTTTGGTTCATCGAGCATTTTTAGCAGACAGGCCTCGAGCGGGCGCGAACCAGGTTCGCGGTCGGCCACCGCCGCCTATGCTTCCTGCGAAATTCTGGCGGGTCGTGCGGCCGACCGGCGTGATGACAAAGTTGTCGGCAGCCAGAACCAGCTCCGCCGGAAAGCCTTCACGCGACGCCGGATGAGCCATGGCGACGAGGCGGCGTCGGCGCTCAAGCTCGAAGCGTCGCGCGTCCTCCGGGTCGAGCGCCAGCACGGTATGCCATGGCTCCGTGCCGGCGATCAGCCATGTCGTCGCGCCCTTGGCCAGCTCCATCGTAAAATAGCCGGGGCTCCATTCCCACCCGCGGGAGTCGTAACCGCGATCGGCCTCCATCGAAAAGACGCACTCCCGGCGCGAGCCGCCATCGGCCACGAATTGCGTCGCCTTGCCGCCAACCGTGGTCATCCTCAGGAGCGGCCGCTCGGGCCCCACGCCGATCTCGTAGTGCGAGCCGCGTGCGGTGATGGTGTAACTAGAAGCAACGGGTTCGCTCACGGCAGCCTCGAGCGGGCGGAAGTTGATGAACGGGCGCAGCCGTAGGCGCACGAGGCGCTCCCCGCTGAGCAATCGGAAAGACGCGTGCACCAAGTTGTGGCCTGACGGAAGTACGATCGACTTTTCGATAACCA
>Ga0209624_10001067_pt1 | contig 22721 bp, 19 predicted proteins | sample JacPinW_OM2H0_O1_FD_188565 | JGI IMG/M metagenome (GOLD analysis project Ga0209624, IMG submission 188565) | Forest soil microbial communities from Algoma, Ontario, Canada - Jack Pine, Ontario site 1_JW_OM2H0_O1 (SPAdes) (version 2) | ecosystem: Environmental > Terrestrial > Soil > Boreal...
TCACGGGCCAGTCGGGGAGGCGAACGCGCCGCCATGCCTCCAGCTCATCCGCGCTCGGCAGACTGAGAAAGCCGATCTTCGGGACCAGCGATGCGATTGCTTGCCAGAAATAGCGCAGCGGGGTCGCCGCGTCTGGGGTGCGCGGCGCCATGAGGCGCAGCCAGTGGGTACCGGTGACTGCGTGCAGCGCGCAAAAGTCGAGCGTCGCGGCATAGAGCGCCAGCGAGCAGCGAGCGATGCGGTCGTGGGTCTCTGGCCCGATCGCGAGCATATCGACAACGGGCGCGAATTCCGGTTTCTGGGCAACCGCGCGCATGAAGTGCCATAGAAGATCGCGCTCGGGCTCGACATGGCGGAACGCCGGTGGGCCGGACATGAATGCAAGAACCTGGGCCGGATCGTCGGTCGAGGGCGTGAGGCCTCGCGAGGGCCCAAGCGAAAGGTAGGTCGCGGCCCAATAGGCGAGTGCGACGCCGGTCTCCTGGTCGCTATCCGTCATTGTCGCATAGGCCATGCGCATGAACGCGTGCGTGGCGCTCGCCGCCATGCCCGGCATGAGCTCTGGCAGGTAGAGGAGCGCAGCCGGCGTTGCGCCAAGCCGGGCCACTTCGCCGGCAAAAAATGGACGAAAGTCGCCTTCGCGTTCGCGCCGGCCCAGGAATTCGCGCCAATTGTCGCGCGTGATCGCGCCGATCGGTTCCGGAACGGGAACGAGCCCATTCTGCTTATGGTAGATCTGGCAATAGGCTTCCAGGCGGTCGTCGCTTGCGCCCATGCGATGCAGGGCGACCAAGACCATCGGCAGGTGATTGGCGAGACAAAACGGAAACTCCCAGCTCCACTGCCGCGACCAGGCGACGGCCCGCTCGAGTCCCTCTTGCGTGGCGGCGGTCTGATGCGAAGGGATGGCGCGCGCCGACGCCGCGCTCATGAGATCCTCCAATGCACGTCTTCGTGTTGCTATCGCATCCGCCGCGGCTTGGAAAGCGCCTCGCAATCCTCACCAAGACTCAGCCTGCGCGAGCAGGAGGGCGGACAATGGTCCTTCGCCAAAGCGATGAAATCCTACAACGAGGAAGGCTGCTTGGCGAAAGCGCGCTACCCGGCGAGCGCTCCCAGTTTTCGCTGTTCCCGCGCGATCCGATCGAGAAGCGGAGCGAGCTCGTCGACCCTGGTCCCCTCGGCGGAAAGACGCGCCTGAACGCGCGCAATGGGCTCGGCGAGCACGCGTGCCAGGTCCGCTTCGCAAGAGAAGTCGCCCGCCACCCGCTTGACCTTGGAATTGTCGAACAAAGCCGACCAGGTCTTGTCGCCCATGAGGGGGCCTTCCCACTCGGGATTGTATCGGACGAGCGTGTCCGTCGGCACGTGAACGATATCGGCTTTGCCCCCGAGACCGTCGGCGATCGTGGCATAGACGTCGTTCCACGTGTACGCATGATCCGAGGTGATGTGAAAGTCCTCGCCGAGCGCTTGCGGCGCGCCGAACAGTTTGACGAACGGCGGGGCGAAATCCGCACATCGTGTCAGCGTCCAGACCGTTGTGCCGTCGCCGGCGAGGATCACTGGCTTTCCCGCGAGCATCCGACGAGCGACGGCGTCGCCCTCGTTAAAAATCGTCGGCAGCATCGAGCGCACGGTGTGACTCGGCCGCACAATGGTCCAGGGCAACCCGCTTGAGCGCCTGAGCACGCCCTCGCAGGCGATCTTGTTCTGGCTGTATGTCCAGAAGGGATTAATTGTGGGCGTCTCTTCCGTGATCACATAGCGCCGCGGCGGTTTCTCGTAGACCGAGGCAGACGAAATGAAGATGAACTGGCCGGTCCCGCCGGCGAAAGCCGCTATGTCGTCCGCCATCTGGTCGGGCGTGAAGGTGATGAACTGGCAGACCACGTCGAAGCCTGCTCGTCCGAGCTCGCGATAGGCCGTGTCCTTGAGATCGCCGGCGATCGCGGTCACGCTCCGAGGCAGATCGACTGACGTCTTCCCCCGATTGAAGACCGAGACGCGATGGCCGGCCGTGACCGCCTCGGCGACGCAGGGCAGCGAAATGTTTCCGGTGCCGCCGATGAAAAGGACCTTCAGGGACATGGGTTTTTGCCTGCTGCTGACGCACGATGGCTTGGGGATCCCTGATAACGGGTCGCGAACGATAGTCTTGGTGCGCGCTGGCGCCAAGGTCGCGCCCTCAATCAAGAGCAAAGCTCCGTTTGTTGGGTTGGTTGCCGCACAATTGGATTGCTCTTACGAAAATCAGAGTGTTAGCCTGTCTCATCGTCATCAGGGGAGAAGTCAGGCATGAAACCGTTCATCGGTCAGGCGGCGGCGCTCGCGCTTGGTGTTTTGGCTTCGGTCGCAGTTTCCGGCGCGGGAGCGGCTGATAAGCCCTACGAGGGCGTGACGCTCAACCTCGCGTCGCAGAACGATCAGTTCGCCGCAGTGCTGGCGGCGATGGCGCCTGAGTTCGAGGCGCAAACGGGCGCCAAGGTCAATGTCGACATCCTGAGCTACCCCGAGCTTCTGACCAAGATCACCGCCGACTATGTCGGCCACACCAAGGGCTACGACCTCGCGACCGTGGACATCGTCTGGTCCGGCCAGTTCGCGGAGGCCGGCTATACCGTCGATCTCGCCGATTGGATCAAGCGCGACGCGGCGGAGATCAAGGTCGATGATATCTACCCCTCGCTCATGTCCTCGCTCGGCGGCTACAAGGGCAAACAGGTCGCGTTCCCGTTCGCCGGCTACGCGAATGTGCTTGCGTATCGCAAAGACCTCTACGAAGCTGCCAGCCTCAAGCCGCCAGCGACGATGGAGGAGTTCGTCGCTGACGCAATCAAGCTGACCGACAAGAGCAAGAAGGCTTACGGTTTCGTCGCCAACGGCCAGAAGGGGCCGGCGGTGGCGCAGGACTGGATGCAATACAATCGCCAGTTCGGCGGCTCGATCCTCGACAAGGATGGCAAACCGACGCTGAACTCGCCCGCCAATATCGCGAGCGTCGTCGCTTACAAGAAGCTGTTCGACGACGCCGCGCCTCCCGGCGCCGCCGATTACGACTGGGGCGGACGCGAGGAGAGTTTCCGCCAGGGCGCGGTCGCCAACATGCAGACCTGGTCGATTGGCGCCGCCGACTACGACAATCCAAAGGTGTCGAAGATCGCCGGCAAGGCCGGGATCGTGCTGACGCCATCCGCCGAGGGGCAGCCGCAGGAATATGGCATCGGCGGCTGGGCGCTTGGAATCAACAAGGACATCGATCCCAAGAAACAGGAGGCGGCGTGGGCGTTCATCAAATGGGTGACGAGCCCCGCTGTGCACAAGGAGCTCAACCTGCGCGGCGCCGGCAGCTATCTGCGCAAGAGCGAAATGACCGATCCGGAGCTGCTCGCCAAATACCCGTTCCTGCCGGTGATCGCGACCTCGTTCGAGCACGGCGATGGCGACTTCCGCCCGCGCATTCCACAATATCCGGAATTGCAGGATTTGATCGGCGGCGCCATCAATGCGGTATTGGTAGGTCAAGCCGATCCTAAGACCGCGATGGACGACATTCAGAGCAAGGCGGAGGCTTTGTTCAAATGATGCGCAGGACTTGCGCCTGACAGAACTGTCGGATCCCCAAATGAGGAGACGCGCGGGGACGGCCGGCGCCCCCCTTCTCCCCTCGGGAGAAGGTGTCGGGCGAAGCCCGACGGATGGGGGTGTCCGCCGTAGGGCTTGGGAGTTTGTTCAATACGCGGCGTAAACGCCCTGGGCGTGCGCACTTGATAGTGCTTCCCGCCGAGCCCTCATCCGGCCCCTCGGGCCACCTTCTCCCTGGGGGAGAAGGGGTGCGCCTTTCCGGGGGGAAACGCCGGAACGCCATGTGCGCCCATACGAGCCCCACGTGAGCGTTGCTTCGCGTGACGGCGCCACGACCGACGACGCTGCCCTTGCGGCCGGCTGGTCCTATGTCCGCAGGCGGCAAATCTTTCTGGGTGCGATGGCTGCGCCGGCCCTCATCTACGTGCTTGCCGTCGCCGTCGGGCCGATGGTCCAGGGCTTTCTCTATTCGTTCGACAATTACAACTTGATCCGCCCGGGTTCGCGCCATTTCGTCGGCCTCGACAATTATCTTGCGCTGTGGCGCGATCCGACTGCGCGTCGTGCGGTGATCAACACCTTCGCCTTCACCTTCGGCGCGGTCACACTCGAATTCGTCCTTGGCCTTGGCGTTGCGCTGCTCCTGTGGCGCGACGATTGGTTCAATCGCGTCGCGCTCGGGCTCCTGCTTATTCCCGCCACCGTCACGCCGCTCGTGGTCGGGCTCATATTCAAAGCGCTGCTCAGTCCGGAATACGGCATGCTTGGCTATCCCCTGGCCGAACTTGGCCTGTCCAGTCCGCGTGGACTGCTCGCGGATCCGCAATATGCGCTCGCCACTTTGGTTGCGATCGACGCCTGGGAATGGACGCCGCTGATGGCGCTGATCCTGCTCGCCGGCCTCAAAACGCTGCCGGCCGACATTCTTGAAGCCGCTGCAGTCGACGGCGCAAATGGGCCGCAGCGATTCTGGCTCATGGTGCTTCCGCTCCTCATGCCCACGGTCTTTCTAGCGCTCATCCTGCGGATGATGGACGCCTTCCGGGTGTTCGACATCATTTTCGTCACCACCAGCGGCGGGCCGGCCGACGCGACCAACACGCTCATGATCTATGGCGTCAAACAGGGGCTCGAGTTTTTCAACATTGGCGTCGCTTCCGCGGTCAGCACTTTGATCGTCGTGTGCATCCTCGTCATGGCCGCGGTTTTCATCGCCGTCCTCAAGCCGGGAAGGAACCGGTATGTTTGATCGCGATCGGTTGCTGTTGATCGTACGCCGCCTGGCGATCTGCATTGTCCTCCTGGTCGCGCTCGCGCCGGTCGTGTGGCTGTTCTCGATCGCCTACAAGCCGACTCGCGACATCTTCGCTTCCCCACCGACGTTCTTGTTCACGCCGACGCTGGAAAATTTTGAGAGCGTGTTTCGCTACTTCAAACTTGGCGCGCTGCTCGAGTCGAGCCTTATCATTGCGATCGGGTCGACGGCGCTGTCGCTTCTTCTCGGCGCCCCGGCGGGCTATGCCCTGGCGCGATCGGAAAGTCCGCGCGCAATCTGGCTTGCCTATTTCTTTCTCATCATCCGCACCGTGCCGCCGATCGCGACGCTCATTCCATTCTACCTCCTGATGCGTGACATCGGTCTTCTGGGGACTTGGTGGGCGGTCATCATCCTCAACACCGCGCTCAACAGCGCTTTCGTCGTCTGGATGATGTTTTCCTTCTTTCGCACCGCGCCGGTTTCCATTGAGGAGGCGGCGCGGACGGACGGCTGCACGGACTTCGGCGCCTTCTTCCGGATCGCCCTGCCAACCGTGGTTCCCGGCCTGATCGCGAGCGCCATTTTCTGCGTCATGTTCTCCTGGAATGACTTCCTCTACGCCATGTTCCTGACCAAAGCGGACACGAAGACAATCTCGGTCGCCCTTCTTTCCGCCTACGGCACGAAGGACATTTCGTGGGGCACGCTCGGGGCGCTCGCGCATTTCTCGACGCTGCCCATTGTCGCCATGATGATCCTGCTCAACCGCTATTTCGTCCAGGGGCTGACACAGGGCGTGCACTGAGGCGCAGTCTGGCGGTGACAGGCGCATTCGTCGGAGTCCGCAGCGTGACAAGACGGCGGGCGGCGGCTCGATCTCCAGAGCATATCGCGCGCTTTTCCGGCCGCGCAACTTGGTCTAGTATCCGGGCATTATCGGCAACCCGTAGGAGAGACAGACGCAGCGCGCCGCCGCGTATCGCGCTCGCGCGGCTTCGACGGGTCGGGGATTCGTAATTGTCGTTGGGAGGAAGCGAAGCAATGAGCCATACGTCTCTGCGGCCGGAGTTCGAAGAATTGGTCGAGCTCGACGCGCCGGCTATCCAGGTGGCGACAGGTTGTGTGTTCACCGAGGGGCCGGTCTGGCATCCGGTTGATCATTTCCTGCTGTTTTCTGACATGCCGGGCGACGTGCGCCGCCGCTGGGACCCGAACGGCGGCGTGATCGAGGTCAAGCGCCCGTCGAACAAATGCAACGGCATGACTTATGACGCCGACCTCAACCTCATCGTCTGCGAACATGCCACGTCATTGCTCATCCGCGAGAGGCCGGACGGAGCACGCGAGGTTCTCGCGAGCCATTTCGAGGGCAAGGAGCTCAACAGCCCGAATGACGTTTGCGTGCGCTCCGACGGCTCGATCTATTTCACCGACCCCTACTACGGGCGCGTCCCCGTCTTTGGCGTCGAGCGGCCGCGCGAACTCGGTTTTCAGGCTGTTTATCGCGTGGCGCCCGATGGCGGTCTGCAACTCCTGGTCGATCGCGATCTGTTCGAGCAGCCGAACGGCCTTTGCCTTTCTCCGGACGAGAAGCTGCTCTACGTTAACGACAGCGCGAAAAAGCTGATCCGCGTTTTCAACGTCGCGCCCGATGGATCGTTGTCGGGAGAGCGTCTGTTCGCAAGCGAGATCCAGTCGTCATCGCAGCATGGCGGCCCCGACGGGATGAAATGCGACGAGCGCGGCAATGTCTGGGTCACCGGTCCAGGCGGCGTCTGGGTCTACGCCCCGTCGGGTGAGTTGATAGGCAAGCTGCACATCCCGGAGAGCGTGGCCAATCTCGCCTGGGGCGGCGCCAAATTGCGCACGCTATTCCTGACTGCCACCCACTCGGTCTATCGAGTCACGACGAAAGTCGGCCCCCGGATCGAGCCATACATGCGCGCGCATTCGGCCGCGAACGATGCCTCTGCGCCTGCGGGGCAAGGGCTCGATCTCGACCCGCGCCGCACCGTCCTGCTCATTCAGGACATGCAGAACGACGCGGTGAGCGAGGACGGCGCTTTCGCCGCATCCGGCGCGCCGAGCCACGCCAAAGCGCAGAACGTCGTCGAAAACATTCGCCGCGTCGCAGCAGCGGCTCGGGCTCATGGCGTTCCCGTCATTCATGTCTGGTTCGTTGTCGAGCCGGGCGCGCCCGGCGTTACCCTGAACGCGCCGCTGTTCAAGGGGCTCGCCGAGCACAAGGCGGTGGTGCGCGGGACCTGGGGCGCAGCGCCTGTCGAAGGGCTCGAGCCTGATCTTGGCGATTTCGTCGTCGAGAAGATGCGCATGAGCGCGTGGGAGGGCACCCGGCTCGAGACGATTCTCAAAGCGCTCCACCGCGACACGATCATCAACACCGGCGCCTGGACCAACATGTCGATCGAGCACACCGCCCGCACCGGCGCCGACAAGGGCTATGTCATCATCACGCCCGAGGATTGCTGCGCAACGATGAACGCCGAGTGGCACAAAGCCTCGATCGGTTACGCCATGCAGAATGTCGCCGAGGTCACCAAGGCGGACGCCGTGATCGCGGCGCTGAAGGCCAGGTGAGGCGCAAGGCCCGGGCGAGACGATCAAGCCTCAAATAAAGCCACAACTTCCATCAGCTTCATGATCGATCGGTCGGAGCCGACGAAGGGCTCGCCCGACGGGGAATAGCCGACCACATAAAGCCCCGCCGCACGCGCTGAACGGGCCCCCGCGCCGCTGTCCTCGACCGCGACGACCTCTGCGGCTTGCAGGGCCAAGCGGCACCCAGCTTCGCGGTAGGGTTCGGGATCGGGCTTTCCCGACGACACATCATCGAGGCTCAGTGAGAACGCGATGATCTTGCCGATTCCCAGCGCGTCGATATTGGCATCGACGATGGTGCGCCCGGAATTCGACACGCAAGCTTGTGCGATTCCGCGCTCGGCAAGCTTGCGCATCGCCTCGAGGGCGCCCGGATTGGGCTCGAGCTCTCCCGCATGAGCGACATAATAGCCCTCGATCGCCGCGATCCATGTCTTGAACGACGAGCCCGCGGGAAAGCGCGGCTTGAGCGCCTTCCATATGTCGAGCGCGTGGACGCCGCGAAACGCATCCGGCTCAAGATCGCGGAGATCGGCGCCAAGGGCGGCGCTCGCGGCCGCCAGAGCACGCTCGTGAAGCGGCTCGCTATCGATGAGCGTGCCGTCAATATCCCACGCGACCGCGCGAAAGAGGCTCATAATGCGGTGAGCTCAGACCGGTCGGCCAGCCAGCGATAGAGGTCGCGAAAGCGCCGATAGCCTCGGCGGTAAACGTCGGCAGTCTCGGGCCGGGGCTCGATCCGATCGGCGGGGCGTACGAAGGCGGAGATCGCCGACCAGTCGGAAGCGAGACCCACGCCGATCGCGGCCGTCCAGGCCGCGCCGACGCAAGAGCCGGGATGGCCGGCGAGCCGCTGCACGGGGCGCTCGAGAACATCGGCGACAATCTGCATCCACACGCGGCTCGTCGAACCGCCGTCGGAGACGATGAAGCGCTCGGTCTTGTAGCCGATCTCGTTCATGACTTCGACATGATGCGCGAGTGCATAAGCGTAGGCCTCGAGCAAAGCTCGCCAAAGATGCCCGATGTCGTGCGAGAGCGTAAGGCCGTCAAACGTCGCGCGCGCGTTGGCGTCGTGGATCGGCGTCTTTTCGCCGAGGAAGTAGGGCGTGACGATGAGGCCGTCGCTGCCGGCGGGCCGGGCCTCGGCGATTTGGTCCAGCCATTGATGGATCGAGACGCCGGCTTCCTTGGCGGCCGGCGCCTCGCCGGCGGCGAATTGGCGGACAAACCAATTGAGCGCGGAGCCTCCGGTCGCCATGCATCCATTGGGGACGAAGAGGCCAGGCTTCAGATGGTAGTCGAGAAACAGGCGTGGATCGGGGCGTGCGTGATCGGTCGCGGTCAGAATGTCGACTGAGCCGCCAAACTTGAGCAACACATCGCCAGCGCTCACCACGCCTGCGCCGAGCGCGGATGCGATGTGATCGGCGGCGCCGCCGATAACCGACGTCCCGGCTCTCAAGCCACTCTCCGCCGCGCCCTGTTCGCAGACCGCGCCGAGGATTTCGTGCGAGGCGACCTTGCGCGGCAGCGCGCTCCGCGGGATATGTGCGAGCGCGACCAGCGCATCGTCGATCGCATGCGTCGCGAGGTCAACGAAGCCAGCCTCCAGCGCCCAGTTCTGTTCGATCGCGCGCTCCCCGGTAAGCCGCCAGTTTATGTAGTCGTAAGAGCCAAACACGGTGGCGATGCGCACGAAGACCTCCGGTTCGTGCCGCTCCAACCATTGGAGCTTCGCCGCGACAAGCTGCTGATTGATTCCGTTGCCGGCTTTGGCGAGGAACGCCTTTTCGTCGATCTCGGCGCGAAGGTCCTCGACTTCCGCTCCGCAGCGCGCATCGCTCTGCTGAATGCTGGGCCTCAGCAAGCGCCCGGACGAATCGAGAAGCACCAGAGCCGGCAGCATTCCTGTGACGCCGACAGCGGCGATCTCGGCTGCAGAGACGCCGGTCAGCGGCAAGAGCTCGCGCACGATTTCGCCGACGTTGCTCCACCATTGCTCGGGATCCTCCTCCGCCCAACCAATATGGTCCGAGCGCAGGGTGACAGGGCGCGAGGCGAGAGCGAGCGTCTCGTGTGGCGGCCGGATGAGTACACCGATGGTCGAGGTCGTGCCGATGTCGAGGCCGAGAACGCAGGGCATGGGAAGACGGCTCGTATGTTTGTCATACCCGCGCCAGCGGGTATCCGGACTCGCGCCTGATCGCGGGAGCTCCGCTGGATTCGAGCGTTCGCGAGAATGACATGCTGTGTTCCAGTGCCGTCACCTCAGCTTCGCCACGGCGTCCATGAAGCGCTTCACGCGCGCGCCATCAACCGGATTCCAGGTGCTTCCGTCGACCTTGAAATGCGTGCCGATGACCACACCGTCGGAGATGGCGAGGATGTCGCGCACATTGTCGATGGTGACGCCGGTGTTGGCGAGGACGGGAACGTCCCGAACAGCTTCGCGCACGGTTTTGAGGTTCGAACGGTCGACTGGATCTCCGGTCAAGGGGCCCGAGACCAGGATCGCGTCCGCAAGCGATGAGAAGACGGCGCTTTTCGCCCGCAAGGCGATTGGCCGCTCGTCGAGCGAATGCGCGAACTCGGCGTTGATGTTGAAGAGGAGCTTCAGGTCGTCCCGGCCGAGATTGCGGCGCAGGCGAAGGGCGCCGGCGCAGTCGGCCTGCCAGAGCCCCATGTCGGACGCGAACAGGCCGGTGAAGATCTCGCGCACGAAGCTTGCGCCCGTCGCGGCCGCAATGGCGACACTGGCGAGCGGATCCCAGAGGTAATTGACGCCGAACGGAACCTTGAGATGCGGCTTGACCGCTTGCACGACGGCGGTCATTCCGGCCACGCCTTCCGGCGGCGCCTTGAGAACATAGGGGCGATCGTTCTCGTTGCCGAACATGACCGCATCGACGCCGCCTGCTTGTAGAGCATCGATGTCCTTGAGCACGCCTTCGATGAGCTTGCTGACGCCTCCGTCCGCATCATAAAGCGGCGATCCCGGAAGCGCGCCGATATGCGCCATGGCGATCACGACTTTCGTCTTGTCGCCCAGGAAGTCAAAAACCATGCAGGAGTTCCTCAGGCGCGCGGCGCATGATTGATTGCCGGATAGCAGCGGGTCGTCGCGGCGGCGCAACCTAGCGCCGACGGCAAGATTATCAAACAAAAAGCGCCTTCGCGGCCTCCGATTTTGTTGATATGGCTCCGCCCTCGCACGCGTGGAGGTACAATGCCAGCAGACAGTTCGCCCTACTCGGAACTTCGCGGTAAACGCGCGTTCGTAACCGGTGGCGCGCAGGGCATCGGCCGCGCCATTGCGCACGCGCTCGCACGAAGCGGCGTGAAAGTCGCGATCGCCGATATCGATGGCCAGGCGGCACAGCGAACGGCGAAGGAGATCGGCGAAAGCGCCGTCTCAGTCGAGATCGACGTGCGCGAGCGTGCCTCAGTCGAGCGCGCGTTCGGCGAGGCGCTCGAGCGTTTGGGTGGCTGCGGCATCTGCATCGCCAACGCTGGTGTCTCGACCATGAGCCATGCGCTTGACCTCACCGACGTCGACTGGGACTTCAATTTCGCCGTCAACGCGCGTGGCATATTCCTGACCAATCAGATCGCGGCTCGACATTTCATTGCTCATGGGACGGGCTGCATCGTCAACACGGCGTCGCTCGCCGCCAAGGTCGGCGCCCCGCTGCTCGCCCATTATTCAGCCTCGAAATTTGCAGTGCTCGGCTGGACTCAGGCGCTCGCGCGCGAACTTGCGCCAAATGGCATTCGCGTGAACGCCGTGTGCCCCGGCTTCGTAAAGACTGGCATGCAGACGCGCGAGATCGAGTGGGAGGCAAGGCTGCGCGATGTGTCGCCGCAGCGGGTCATCGACGATTATCTGGCGCAAACGCCGCTCGGACGACTCGAGGAGCCCGAGGACGTTGCCGACGTCGTCGTGTTTCTGTGCTCGGATAAAGCGCGGTTCATGACGGGGCAGGGGATCAATGTGACCGGCGGCGTCTATATGACGTGAGTCGACCCCTTCTCCCTCGGGGAGAAGGTGGCGCGCCATAGGGCGTCCGGAAGGACGCCCGTCCCGCCGGACGGGCTATGGGCGCGACGGATGAGGGAACCGCTCCCGAGGCGAAGGCGCGCTTTGCGCGCGAACCCTCACCCTCAACCCCTCTCCCGTAGGAGAGGGGAGTCGCGCCGACCGCAATGCAAATGCCCTAATAGCCCAGCGCAGCGCCGTCCTTGCGGGGGTCTGAGCCGCCGATCAGGACGCCACGCTCGCGGTCGATCACGATCGCTTGTCCGCCCCCGAGAGGCCGTTCGACTTCGGTCAGCACGTGGCCTAGCGCGTTGAGCTTCTCCCGCATCGCCGGCGAAACGCCGCGTTCGATCTCGACCTCTCCCAGATGCGGGCAGACGCGGGGAAAATCGAGCGCTTCCTGGATGTCCATGCCGTATTCCATGGCGTTGCTCAGAACCCAGGTCTGGCCCATCGGCTGATAGTGCTCGCCCATGACGCCAAAGCAGATCGCGGGCTTGCCGTCGCGCGTCGCCAAGCCTGGCATGATGGTGTGCGCGGGGCGGGTGTTGGGCGCAAAGCTGTTGGGATGGCCGGGCTCGAAGGCGAAGCACAATCCCCGATTCTGCAGAAGCACGCCTGAGCCTGCGGCGAGGATGCCGCTGCCGAAGGTCTGGTAGATCGAGTTGATGAGACTGCAGGCGCCGCCGTCGCGATCGACGACCGAGAGCGTGACGGTATTGCCGCTCGCCGCGAGCGCGATTTCGCCTGGAGCGGGCAAAGAGGGAAGGGCGCGCTTGTCGTCGATGTGTCCCGCCAGAGCGGCGAGGTAATCGCGAGAGAGCAGGCGGGATAACGGCGTCTCCCGCTGGCGCGGGTCGGCGAGGAAGGCGCCCCGGTCGCGATAGGCCATGCGCGCAGCCTCGATGTGCCGATGGAAGCGCATCGCGCCTGCCGGTCCGTCCGGAGCGTCGCCGAGCGCTTCGAGCTCGCCCAGAATCATCAGCGCGACCAGACCCGGCCCGTTGGGCGGACACTGCCAGACGTCGAGCCCGCGCCATTGAAGTGAGATCGGCTCGACGAACTCCGCCGTATGGCGTCCGTTCGCGAAGTCCTCTTCCGTCTGCACGCCGCCCGCGGCCTTGAGCGTCGCCGCCATCTCGGCCGCGACCGGCCCGCTGTAGAAAGCGTCAGCGCCGCGCTTGGCGATGGCGCGCAGCGTGCCTGCGAGCGCCGTCTGCGTGAACCGATCGCCTTCCCGAGGCGGCCGGCCGCCGGGCAGGAAGAGCGTGTTCCCGGCCCGCTGCAACTTGCTCTCATACATCGACCAATCCCAGGCCACGCGCTGATGGACCGGAAAGCCATCCTCGGCGCAGCGGATGGCCGGGAGGAGCAATTCGTCGAAGCCCTTGGTTCCGTGGGCGTCCAGCAGCGCTTGCCAGCCGGAGACGGCGCCGGGGATGGTGACGCCGTGTGGTGAAATGTCGTCGGGCGGAATGGGGCCCGCGCCTCGGATCGCGTCGAGCGAAGCGGCTCCCGCCGATCGTCCCGAGCCATTGACGGCGACGACCTTGGCGTCGCCGGGCGGCGCGTAGAGGCAGAAACAATCGCCGCCAAGTCCGGTCGATTGCGGCTCGACGACGGCGAGCACTGCGCAGGCCGCAACCGCCGCGTCGACGGCGTTGCCGCCGGCGCGCAACACTTCGATCGCGGTCAGCGAGGCGATCGGCATGGAGGTCGCCGCCATCCCGTTCACGGAATAGACGGGGCTGCGTCCGCTCTGATGGAAGTCTCGCAATGACGCGTCCTCTTCGGATGCCGGCGAATTGAGCCGACAATGTTGCTTTAAGGGTTTAAGCCGTCTCCGGCGCCCTTTTGCAACTCGCTTCGCCATAGCGCAAATTGCATGAATCTTGCGTCTGCGGGCGGAATCTACGCGGCTAAAAATCAAAGGTGGTGGGAATGGAGTTTGACCTAGTCATTCGCGGCGGAACAGTGGCCACAGCCGCCGACGTGGGCAAAAGCGACGTGGGCGTGAAAGACGGCCGCATCGTCGCCCTGGCGGAGGATCTGCCGCGCGCCGCTTCCGAGATCGATGCGTCCGGTCTTTTGGTCTTGCCCGGCGGAATCGACAGCCACGTCCATCTCGCTCAGCGAAGCGGCGCGGGGATCGTGATGGCGGACGGGTTCGAGAGCGGCACCCGCAGCGCGGCGGCGGGCGGCAACACCACCGTTCTTTCGTTCGCCGTGCAACCGCGCGGGGAATCTTTGCGCCAGAGCGTCGAAGACTACCATAAAAAGGCGGAAGGACAGAGTTACGTCGACTACGGATTCCACCTCATCGTCACCGATCCGACGCCAGCCGTGTTGGGCCAGGAGCTGCCGGCGCTGGTGAGCTCGGGCTACCCGTCGTTCAAGGTGTTCATGACCTATGACGATATGGTCTTGACCGACCGGCAATTGCTGGAGGTGTTCACGGTTGCCCGCGAACAGGGCGCAACGGTGATGGTTCACGCGGAAGGCTACGACCAGATCAAGTACATGACCGATCGCCTCGAGCGCGACGGCAAGACCCATTCCTATTATCACGCGGAATCACGCCCCGAGCTCGTCGAGCGCGAAGCGACCCACCGCGCCATCTCGCACGCCGAACTGATCGGCATTCCGATCATGATCGTGCATGTCTCGGGACGCGAAGCGATGGAGCAGATCGAATGGGCGCGCGGGCGTGGCTTGAAGATCTACGCCGAAACATGCCCGCAATACCTGATGTTGACGGCTGATGACCTCAAAGGCCTCAACATGGACATCACTGGCGCCAAATATGTCTGCTCCCCGCCGCCGCGCGATCGCGCCTCGCAAGAGGCGATCTGGCGCGGACTTATGGGGGGCGTCTTCCAGACTTTCTCCTCCGACCATTGTCCGTTTCGATTTGACGACGAAGCCGGCAAGACCGGCCCCAAGGCGCGGACCTCGTTTCGCTGGGTGCCGAACGGGATTCCAGGCGTCGCCGCGCGCCTCCCGATCCTGTTTTCCGAAGGCGTGTCGAAAGGACGGATCTCGCTATCGGACTTCGTCGCGCTGAGCGCGACCAACCACGCCAAGATGTATGGGCTCTATCCGCGCAAGGGTTCGATCATGGTGGGCGCCGACGCCGACATCGCCATCTGGGATCCGGAAAAGAAGGTTACACTCTCCCAGGATCTTATGCAGCACGGCAGCGACTATACGCCCTACGAGGGCGTCGAAGTCACCGGATGGCCGGTCAAGACGCTGCTGCGGGGCGCGCTGGTCGTTGACGACGGCCGCGTGGTCGGCGCGCCGGGAAGGGGCCAGTTCCAAGCCCGGCAGACGACGCAGAGCGCGAGAAGCGCCTAGCAGAGGAACTCGTTCGTTCTACTACGCGGCGCCGCTCACTTGTTTGATTCGGCGCCGTCCAAAGAAAATTCCGCCGACCGCCCCGCCTCATCCCTAACTTGTCCGAAGGGCTCGGTCGCGCTCGAAGAAGGCGGTTCCGATTGCGGCGACGGGCTTAGTGTTGGCGTCGGCCTTCGCATCGTCCACCCGTTGGTAAGCCGGCCGGTTAGTGCCTCGGCGTCGACGGCGACGGGAAGGCCGCGACGGGAGGCTGTATCGCCGGACGGCGGCCCAAAAAAGTCGTTGCTGGCCCACAGAAAGGCGCTGAGCTTGCTGGTGAGGGAGGGGGTAAAGGCGACCGCCGTGAATGCCGGCGCGTCGACGGAGTGCGAAACGTCGATGACGTCCTCGAAAAAGGCGTAAGGCGAAACGCCGGAATCGTCGAGGGCCCGCGCGCCGACGGACATGATTGGGGACGACAGTCCGCTGACCAGAACCGGCGGCAACGCTCTTGAATCAAGAATCAGGTCGGGACGGAGCCCGTTCGGATCCCCGGCGCCCCCACCCCCGGACAGAGACAGGGTGACATGGCCCGGCAACGCGGCCTCGTCATCGCTGGTGGGAGAAACGCAGCTTGCGGAGCACGTATCCACATCGATAGGGACGACGTCCGCGCGCGCGCCGGCAACCGCCGCCATCGCGATCAGCGTCCCGCCAACACCAAGCGCCCATTGCGCGCCACGCCGCACTTCGGTTTTCCCTTTCAAGTTACAGCCGCTGGATGGGAGGCACTAGGGGTCAGGGGCGAACGACTGTCAATGCGGCGGGCGGGCGAATGGAGAAATGACAAGGCTTTTTGCGCCTGTCGGCTACAAGGGAGGGTTAAGGATTCTGGGCAAAAAGCGCATGATCGCGGTCAGCATATCGTCATCCACTTCCTCCTGGTTCGATCCCAGCGCCTTCAGCGCCGTCTTCGCGACCATGAGGGAATGGTCGCCTCCCTCCACGACATGGAGCGTCGAGGGCGCATGCATCCGCTTCCGAACACCCTCGAGGAGGTCGAGCGGGCAGAGCGGGTCGCGCGTTCCCTGCGCGAATAGGGTCGGCGTCTTCAGTTCCATGAGAACCTGATCGCGCAGCCTTGATCGGTCGCCAGCGCCGCAAAGTGGATAGCCGAAGCAGATGATCGCCTCAACCGGGTCGACGAGGGCGACATGGCAGCCGACGCGCCCGCCCATGCTTTTGCCGGCGAGCACGATCGGCCCGTTATGCTTGGCGCGAAGCGCGGCAAGCGCCGCTCGATGCGCTCCGATGAGCTTGGGCAGCGGGTCCGGTCGCCCCCGGCCCGCCAGGGCATAAGAATAATCAAACGGCTCGACCGAACCGATGGTCGCCAGGAGCCGTGCAAAGGTCCGCATTCGCGGGTGCGAGGATGGGGCGCCGGCGCCAGGCGCGAGGAGAAAGGCAGGACCGGACATGAGCGCAGTTTATCGGTTCAGGAATACCGCGTCAGCCAGCGTTTCCTTTGCTCACGGAGGCATCGCGGAAGCTGCGCTTCAGTTTGATCAAAAGCTCGCTGCGACCGATTTCAATCGCTAAGCTTCGGCCGAGGTCGCCGCCCCGTTTACGCAAGGACGCTGGTTAGTGATGGACATCAACATTCCCGAAGTGGTCGCCGAGGTCGAAAAGGCGTTCGCCCGTTACGAGCGCGCGCTGGTCACCAACGACATCGCCGAGCTCGACGCGCTATTCTGGAAGAGCCCGCATACGCTGCGCTACGGGGCGACCGAGAATCTCTACGGCCATGACGAAATCGCCGCTTTTCGCGCCGGACGCCCTGCTGTCAATCTGGCTCGGGATCTCGTGAAGACCGTCATCACCACCTATGGGCGAGATTTCGCCACCGCCAACGCCGAATTTAAGCGCCCCACAGGGACTGGAAGACAGAGCCAGACTTGGTTGAGGACCGAGCAGGGTTGGCGGGTCGTGGCGGCGCACGTAAGTCTCCTGCAGACGCCGTAGTTCGTGGCATGGCTCGCGGGTTCGCTGGCTTGCGCAGTCTGCTTGAAAGGCAGGGCGGAGCTAGAGCGGGCAGGGGGCGCAGCAACTGCGCGATCCCGTAAAGCGCGGGCTATCGCAGATCGGCCTTGAGCCGCTCGAAGATTTCCCGCCCCTCCAGATCGAGCAGCCGCAGGCCGACCGCCCGGGGTGGCCAATTTGCTGCGGCGGCTTCGCGGATCGCGGCGGAGGCGTCCGCGGCTTGAATTTCGGTTTCGGCGAGAACGGCTGGCCCGTGATCGGCGCCGACGCCAAAGAACTGCAACCGGAAGCGTTGTAGCCTCACGGCGAGAACGCGTTCGAGCTCGTCCAACGGGTCAACCTCGAAAAATCGGACGTGGGGGCGCGCGCCCACGTTCCGGCCGCCACGAGCGGCGCTGGCGTCCAGCCCTGGCTGGGTCGACCAATCGTCGCCGCGCAGCTCGCTCCTCCGCTGGGTGATGAGGTTAGCCACCTGGCCCCAATGGGCTGCGGCTTCCGGCGCCGCTGCTCGTCGCTGGCGTAGGCGCGCTTCCGAATAGGCCCGCACTCGGAAGGTTGCGATCAGTCGCTCGGCGTCGGCCAAGGGGGTTTCGGCGATTTCGACATCCACCGCCGCGCGAACGCTCGCTGGCGACGTCATGAGCCGGCGGACGTGGGAATGCGGCTGTCTTCCGCGGATGGACATCTCTAAACCCTGTGAACGATTTGGGACGAGACGCAGCGCCGGATTGTCACGATCACGTTACAACTCAGACTGACCAGTTTGAACTCTCGCGATCGGTTGTGTTTTAAAATGCCAATAAGCTCAAGAGTCAAGCGCCACAACCGGATGGTTTAAAACGGGCTTAATTTTCTTGCCAACGCGGTTGTAGCCTCACCCCGATACAAAAAGGGCCCGCCCATTCGGCCCTCGAAGCCTTTGAAAGCTATGCAGCTTTTAGCCGAGACTAGGCGCCAGGCGTGCCGTGGGCTGGCGGCGCCGGCCAACCAAGCTGAGCGCCGCAAAGCCCAAAGCCAGCATCGCCCAGGTCGACGGTTCGGGCGCGGCGGCCACGCTCAGACTTCCGAACTCCTCGATCGGATAGTTGTAGCTGCCAGCCGACTCATAGAGCGAATAATTGCCGGGCGAGGTCCCCCAGAGGTTCCAGTAGCCGCCCGGGTTCTGGTTAGTGACGAACAGCAGTCCGTTGACATCAAATGAGGTCGCGCCAGTCGGATAGTACAGGTTATTGTAGATGAACGAACCGTCCGGGCTGTAGGACGCGCTTGGGAAGCTAGGATTGGCGGTGACCCCGCTGATGGTTTGATTGGTGAGGCCCGCGATGGCGCCGGAAACACTGGTTACTTCGTCGGCCGCATTGACCGTGAATTGTCCTGCCGCCGTCAGTTCCGCGTCGCTCGACTGAAAGGTGAAATCGTATGTCGCCGCCTTCGACGCAGTAATTGTCAGTAACGTTGCGGTAGCCAGTGTGGCCATCATGGTAACCAGAGTCTTGCGCATCATGCTTCTCCTGCCTAGATCGCAAGTCATATCTTGATTATGACTGGCCTAGAGACTACCGACACCTGACATAGTGTTGGCTCTGTTTTTACTAAATACGCTCGGTATCGAGCTGATGCAAGCTGTGGTTGTGGTGTTAGTTACAGACAATTGAATCGAGGTTGTGTCAAAACGTAATCAAATTCCTATCGCCCGCCGACGCCGACCTCCCTCGCTTGCGACGGCCTGCAGCCGAGGCCGTCACGAGCGGCGAACACTTGCGGACGCGCCCTCGGCATGATGGTAGCGTGGCCGACTTCCAGCATCGGAGGACTTGAGTTGCCAAATCATCCCGCATTGGCCGCGAACCGGGTCGCGGTCGTCACCGGAGCGGCCAGCGGCATTGGCTTGGCGGCATCGGTCAAATTCGCCGCGCTCGGCATGAAAGTGTGCTTGGCGGACTTGGGCGGCGAGGCGCTCGAGGCCGGCGCCGCCAAGGTCCGCGCCGCCGCCGCGCAGCCAAATGATGTGCGATCCTTTCCTGTCGACGTCAGCAGCCTCGACGACGTCAAGCGCCTGAAGGCCTCGGTCCATGACGCGTTCGGCGAGGTCGCCGTGCTCATGAACAACGCCGGGACCGGCGGGGGCGGGGAGTTGTTTGGCGATCCCGCCCGCTGGCGGCGCATCATCGAGGTCAACCTCTGGGGCGTGATCAACGGCGTCCAGGCCTTCGCTCCGGACATGATCAAGCAGGGGACGGCGGCGGCGATCGTCAACACGGGCTCGAAGCAGGGCATCACCTGCCCGCCCGGAGACACGGCCTACAATGTCTCAAAGGCCGGCGTGAAGGTCGTGACCGAGGCGCTAGCGCACGAATTGCGCAACAGCGAAGGCTGCCGCGTGAGCGCGCATCTGCTCATTCCGGGCTTCGTTTTCACGGCTATGACCAAAGGCTCAAGGACGGAGAAGCCGGCCGCCGCCTGGACGCCGGAACAGGTTGTCGATTTCATGCTGCCGGCGATGGGGGCCGGGGACTTCTATATCCTCTGCCCCGACAACGACGTGCCGCGCGCGATGGATGAGCGCCGCATTCTTTGGGCCGCGGGCGATATCGTCGAGAACCGGCCGCCACTCTCCCGCTGGCATCCGGATTACAAGGAGGCCTTCGCTAAATTCGCGAAGGCCTAAGGCCTCGCTGATGTCGATTTGATGCGCTGTGATCCAGACTGGCGGCAATTGCGCTATGAAACAATTGGCGATTGGAGCGGCGCGGCGACGATCGCTCGGAGTTGAAACGGCAGCCGTGCGCACATTGAAGGAGGGAACGGCTATGGTTGACGCCAACGAAGCGCAGGCGATTGCGCAGGAAGCCTACATCTATCTTTATCCGTTGGTCCTCATGGATCTGACCCGCAAGCAGCTGATCAACCTTGATCCGAAGGTCAGTCCCATGGGTGGGCCCGCGAACGCATTCACCCACGTTCGCGCATTTCCGAGCGCCGACATGCGGGCGGTGGTGCGGCCGAATTTCGATACGCTCTACTCGAGCGCCTGGCTCGACCTCACTTCGGGCCCTGTCGTTGTCTCAACCGCGGACACCGGCGGCCGCTACTTCATGCTGCCCATGCTCGACATGTGGAGCGATGTCTTCGCCGTCCCGGGAAAACGCACGAACGGGACCGGCGCGGCGAGTTTCGCCGTCGTTCCGCCGGGGTGGAGCGGGCAGTCGCCGGCGGATATCGAGCGACTCGACGCGCCCACGCCCTATGTCTGGATCATCGGCCGCACCCAGACCAACGGCGTCAAGGACTACGACGCGGTTCATAAGGTCCAGGACGGCTACACGGTCACCCTGCTCGCCGATTGGGGAAAGGCCTCACGGGCGGTCAAGCAGGCGATCGATCCGGCGGTCGACACCAAGACTGAACCCCTGCGACAGGTCAATGGAATGGTGCCGGTCGATTATTTCAAGCTCGGCGCGGAGCTGATGAAGCTGAACCCGCCTCACCTCACCGACTGGTCGACCATCGCGCGGCTGAGGCGCATCGGGATCGAGCCTGGCAAGAGCTTCGACGCCAGCAAGGTCGCTCCCGACGTGCTGGCCCGCGCCGCCGCCGCGGGGCTCAAGCTCATGCACGACAAGGCGCCGACGCTCGCGCGCATCGCCAACGGCTGGCAGATGAACACGGACACCATGGGCGTCTATGGCAACTACTACCTCAAGCGCGCCATCGTCGCGCTGTTGGGCCTCGGCGCCAACCAAGTCGAGGATGCAATCTATCCCTTGAACGTGAGTGACGCGGACGGCAAGCCGGTCACCGGAGGAAGCAAATACGTCCTCCATTTCGCGAAGGACGAATTGCCTCCCGTGGACGCGTTCTGGTCGCTGACGCTTTACGACGAGGAAGGATTCCAGGTCGCCAATCCGCTGAACAGATTCGCGATCGGCGACCGCGATGCGCTCAAGTTCGGCGCCGACGGCTCGCTCGACCTCTACGTCCAGAACGAAAACCCCGGCTCTGATAAAGAGCCGAATTGGCTTCCGTCGCCAAAGAGCGGCGCGCTCGCTTTGACGCTTCGGCTCTATGCGCCGAAGCCTCAGGTCGCCGACGGCCGGTGGAACCCGCCGGCGATCAGGCGCGCGAACTGACTGCGACAGGACTCGCGGGTCCAGGCAGGAGCTTCCGCCGACGGAGGAAATCCATGTTCTCTTGCTCATCAGACGATCAGCCGGAAGCAGCAGGTTCTTCAGGCTGCTCGTGTTGCCGAGGCGAACTGCAGTCCCTGACGCGTCGCATCAACGCAGATCTTTCGCGTCGAGGATTTGTGGCCGGGATCGGCGCTTCGATCGCGGCGCTTGGCCTTCCCCGCGCGGCGCGCGCCCAAAACGCGTCAGATCCGACGCAACCAATCATCTTCACGAATTTTCTCCTGTTCGATGGGAAATCCAACGCTTTGCGCGGCGGACTTGCCCTCATCGTCGAAGGCGGGCGGATCAAGGCGGTCGCAACCGGCGACACGGGTGGTCCGGAAGGGGCGCGCACGATCGATTGCGGCGGTCGCGTTGTGATGCCGGGTCTGATCGACGCGCACTGGCATTGCATGTTCGCCGCGCTATCGATCCCGACGCTGTTCGCGGCGGACATCGGCTATATCTTTCTGGCCGCGAGCGCCGAGGCAGAGCACACGCTGATGCGCGGCTTCACCACGGTTCGGGACCTCGGCGGCCCGTCGTTTGCGCTCAAGCAGGCGATCGACGAAGGGCTCGTGCCGGGACCGCGGATCTATCCCTGCGGCGCCATGATCACGACGACCGGGGGGCACGGCGACATGCGTCCCGTGTCCGATCTGCCGCGAAACCCGGGCGGTCCTGTAAGCGCCATGGAGCGGACGGGCGCCGCCAATATCGCCGACAGCGCCGACGAAGTGCGCCTGCGGGTGCGCGAGCAGCTCCTCCAGGGCGCATCTCAGATAAAACTTGTGGGAGGCGGAGGCGTGTCATCGCCGCGCACGACGCTGGACATGCTGACTTTTAGCGAGCCCGAGCTGCGCGCCGGCGTGGAGGCGGCAGCCGATCGCAACACTTACGTAGCCGTGCACGCGTATCCGCCGGTCGCCATCCAGCGTGCGCTTGCTGCCGGCGTTCAGTGCATCGAGCACGGGCATCTGATGGACGAGGCGACCGCAAAACTGATGGCGGACAAGGGCGCATGGCTGAGCATTCAGCCGTTTGTGGGAGAGGAAGACACCGTTCCGCTCAGCGGTCAGAGCCGGATAAATTTCGTCCAGGTGATTGCCGGCACAAACACAGCCTACCCATTGGCGAAAGCCTACAATCTCAAGATTGCTTTCGGCTCGGATCTTTTGTTTTCCGCGCAGAAGACCATTCGCCAGGGAATCATGCTGACCCATCTCACACGCTGGTACGACAACGCCGAAGTCCTGAAAATGGCCACCGCGACCAATGGCGAACTGCTCGCGCTATCCGGGCCGCGCAACCCCTATCCCGGGAAGCTCGGCGTTCTCGAGGAAGGCGCGCTGGCCGATCTTCTCGTCGTCGACGGCGATCCCCTCGCCAACATCGCGCTGATTGAAAACCCGGAGAAGAATTTCCTGATCATCATGAAGGACGGGAAGATCTTTAAGGACACCCTCCATTCATAATGCGACGGGCGGTGTCATTTGGGGCCGGCAGCCGAGGTCCTAGGGCGCGGTCCCTTCGGATTGACTCGTCATATGTGGACGTATATGGACCCCGCCCGATTGCAACATTCGGCTTGATTGCGATCGATGGTCACAACTGCTGACGTATATCCGGCTTCATGATGCGGCTGGACAACGTCTTCGCCGCGAGCCTCGATGGG
>Ga0209624_10001068_pt1 | contig 22699 bp, 26 predicted proteins | sample JacPinW_OM2H0_O1_FD_188565 | JGI IMG/M metagenome (GOLD analysis project Ga0209624, IMG submission 188565) | Forest soil microbial communities from Algoma, Ontario, Canada - Jack Pine, Ontario site 1_JW_OM2H0_O1 (SPAdes) (version 2) | ecosystem: Environmental > Terrestrial > Soil > Boreal...
ATATTGTCGAGGAGGCGTTCGCCAGGCTATCGGCGACAGGATCGCCAATCTTTTGTTGGAATATTTCATGCTGTTTGGCGACACTTGCTAGTCCATCGCAGCGAGCACTTCATCGAGGGGAACGGTAGCGAAGCCGGTGGCGTGGTCGGCCATGGCATAGGGAATGATCAGTTCGCCGTTGTGCACGAGAGCACCGCAGGTATAGACAACGTTCGGAACGTACCCCTGACGCTCACTTTGATTGGGCTTGAGGAGGGGTTCATGGAGGCGGCCGATCACTTTGCCGGGGTTGTTGCGATCGAGGAGGAACGCGCCGATGCAGTAGGTTCTCAGAGGGCCGACCCCATGGCTGAGGACTAGCCAGCCTGCCTTCGTTTCAATGGGGGATCCGCAGTTCCCAAGTTGGACTAGTTCCCAGGGGAAAATCGGCTTAACGAGCATCTGACGTTCATTCCAGAAGTGCACGTCGTCAGAGAACATTATATAGATGTTTTCATTGTCCTGGCGGGAAAGCATGGCATAGAGGCCATCAATTTTCCGGGGGAACAGAGCCATGCCCTTGTTTTCGGCGGCCGGGCCATTCAATGTGATAAACCGAAAGTGGAGGAAGTCAGAAGTCTCCACCAGTTCGGGCAGAATCACCTTGCCATCGAAGGCCGTGAAGGTCGCGTAGTAGACCTGGGATCCATCATCTTTCTGGAATCGGACGAAACGAGCATCTTCGATGCCATTGCGTTGTGACGGCGTGGCTGGAAAGAGAACCCGTTCGGACAGCTGCTGCTGGGGCTGGAACTGAACCTCATAGTTGGACTGGGCCAAAGCCAACATACCTCGGATCGCGTTCCGGTCCGACTCGCGGGATTGATTCGTTTCGCCTTCGAGACTGGCACGCAGTTCCTCCAATGAAAACGACTCCCCATGCTTGGCCATCGCCCGACGAGTGAACTCGCTGGTCAACCCCAGCTCAAAAAGTTTCCGCTCAAAAAGCGCCTTGTCGTAATGGGGGTTCGGAATCTGACGCGGCTCGGTAAGGAAGCCTGCTGGGGGCAGGACCTCGATCCGATAGTCGGCATGTATGATACCTGTTCTAAAAGTGATGGAAGAAATATGCCCCTCCCCCGTGGCGCGCAGGCTGAGGACAAAACGTAGAGCGCCGGAGGGCAGGTCGGACTGGTCAGGGTGCGGCACGATGGACGGGTTGAACAGTGCTGCAGATTCTAGGGAGTATTCGCAAACGAAATAAGAACCGATCAACAGCTGTCTCTTTTCGGAGATGTCGTCGTTCGTCACCAGAAGATGACGGATCTGTTCGAATCTTTCGAAAAAGGATCTATGTATCTGCTGGTGTCGTTGGGAGAATTCCGCGGATACTTCGTCCAAGAGTGGCCCGACTTGGTGTTCTGCGAGCGACATAATCCTGGCGATAATCCTGCGAGATCGCTCGGGATCTTCGTGCCTGAACGGGCGGAGAAGAACGCGGGACTGATCCGGTCGGAGGATCGTGGACGAGCGGCGGACGCGAATCGAGGTGGTGGAGATCATGGACTTGGCTATTCCCGAGAAACAAGGCCGGAAACCACGATTGGGTCAATCGGCAATTCTGTTCTTCCTTCCTGTTCTTCCTGTTCTTCCTGTTCCCTCCATTCACTCGTCGTCTTGCCGGTTTCTAGCTTGAGCAGCCTTCTTTATGGTAATCACAGGCGTGGAACGGCAAGTGCCACCACGCAAAGTCTACAAAGGCGAAGCTGGGCGCGTCTGATCAAGAACGCTCACATCAAGACGCGGATTCCACTGAGAGCTTAAGATCTCTTGGAGTGACTGTGCACTGTTGACCAGCTTCGGCTCACGCATCTATTCGATCACTATCTTGTCAGCTCTCCTGAAATCCTGAGATTTCGGACATGGAGATGGCCATGGCTACCAAAGCGGTCCCGACCGCAGGTCAAATGGCAAGTCAAACGTCTACGCTGGTGCGTCGCGACTCGTTGATCCGCATTCCGATGAAACTACGCTCCACGCTCAGGTTGCACTGAGCAATTCTGATCAGCACAGGGGCGAGCCTAAATGGCAGACTGAACGCACCTTGGGAAGTAAGCGTTCCCGGATCATTGATCCGCAGAACCGTAGTCTCCAAGGAAAGAACTTGAGGAGACTCCAGTGGCGACGTCTACGATTTCCTCATCTGCGGCGAACCTACCTTCTGTCTGCAAGAATGGACTGGACACAAATAGACCAACTTTAGTCGAGCGCGCACAGCGAGGGGACGGAGATGCGTTTGCCGAACTCTTTGAGTTGCACAAAGGGCGGGTTTACGGCCTGTGCTTGTCGATGACGAAAGACGCTTCTGACGCAGAAGATATGACCCAGGAAGCTTTCCTTCAGGCGTTTCGAAAGGTGGCGATGTTCCGTGGTGACTCAGCTTTTTCGACGTGGTTGTACCGCGTCGCAATGAACACGGTATTGATGAAGTGTCGCCGGAGAAATTGTCCACCCATGCTTTCGCTCGACGAGCCTATATCGCCACATTCCCCATCACTTCGGCTCGAATTTGGAAAGAGTGACCCGAACCTTTCGGGGGCAATCGACCGCATCTCACTTCATCGAGCGATCAGAGACCTCCCTGCCGGCTGCAGGAAAATCCTCGCTCTTCATGTAATTCATGGGTACCGCCATCACGAAATCGCAGAGCTGCTGGAATGCTCCATCGGCAATTCTAAATCGCAGCTTCATAGGGCAAAGATGAAGATGAGAAGTTTGTTAACGCCCAAATGGAGCGCCGCACTCCTTCGCAAAGCCGCGCGTGGGGAGTCCACGACGAACAATGGAGCTTAGCTTTCGGAAAGTAGGCAGCATCGAACCGCTCCATCTTTAGATTCAGTAACGGATCGGTGGAGGCGGGCGTCTACTCCGCCTCCTCCGACCAAACCGTTTACACGGCCCTCTTCTATGCCGCCACGTGCACGTCGTGCTTCTGGAAGGTCGAGGTGACCACATCGAAGGTGTGCACCTGGGGTGTACCCTCGATGAATTTCGCCAGCATCTTCAACACTTGCGGATAAGCATTCGTGTTGTACGTATCGGCGTCGTTCTTCTTCTCCCACAGGCTGATGACGCTCACGTCCACTCCCCCGGGGCCAGCTAGCGTGATCTCGTCCTTAAAGCCATTTTGACGACGAAGCATGGGAAGAATTTCCTTCTCAAAGGTTCGAGAGTAGTCGGAGAGCGTATTAGATTTAAGATGAAATGAGACATTGCGGGCATACATATAGGCAACCTCCTTAGGTTGGGGTTGCTAAGAGATACAACTTCAGATGGGCTGACTTAGTTCAGAGAACCTGAAATGAGGAGAAGGTGGAAACCACCTCGGTTCCAACCCTAGTCTTATAGGAGAGGAGTGTCAAACGCGCTCAGATGTAGAGACGGACAGTTCGTACGTTCTTGTCCCGAAATCCCACTACCGGCTGCTCACTCTCGCTTCGACGGCTTCGGCTGCGGACAGCTTCCGATCCCTATGCGGTTCCGTGCGTGGGGCACCCGTGTGCAGCTCACAAACTTCCTTGGTCGCTGCGCCGCATGTAGGACAGGCCACGGATAGTACTTGCTTCGGCGTGAGTTCTTTGGTCTTCACGATTGCATCATGCTACGGTTCAGAATCGTAAAAATGTTCAGTTTTGCTCATTTTCGCCAAGATAAATGACAAGGAATCGATGTGCCTGTTTATTGCCAACACTGATCAAAATTGACCATCATGTGCTTCGCGCCATTTAGCATAATGTTGGGGAGTGTAACCGCAAGGAAACTCCATTGAAGCTTCCAACGAAATCCGCCAAGACGGAGGACGATTTCGATCCGCGGAAGTTTCTCGGCACTATCGGCGAGGGCAGAAGAGTTGTATCGTTCCGCAAGAAACAAGCCATCTTTGCGCAGGGGGACGCGGCCGACTCCATCCTTTATATCCAGAAAGGCAAGGTTCGACTCACGGTTGTTTCAAAGATTGGCAAAGAAGCGACCTTGGGCATTTTGAATGAGAGGCAGTTCTTCGGAGAAGGCAGCCTCGCCGGACAGTCTTTACGTATGGGATCCGCAACCGCGATGTCAGATTGCGAGCTTCTTCGTATCGACAAGAAGGCAATGATGCTTGCGCTTCACAGGGAGCATAAGTTGTCCGACTTATTCGTCTCCTACCTTCTGGCAAGAAACGTCCGATACGAAGAAGACCTGGTGGACCAACTTTTCAACTCCAGCGAAAAGAGATTGGCTCGTCTCTTACTGCTGCTGGCCCACTTCGGCAAAGAAGGGGTTGCCGAAACCGTGATCCCAAAGATCAGCCAGGACACTTTGTCCGAGATGATTGGTACAACGCGGTCGCGTGTCAGTTTTTTTATGAATCGATTCAGGGAGCTAGGCTTCGTCGATTATGGTAAGGACGGACTGCAGGTTCATAGTTCACTTCTGAACGTCGTCCTGCATGATTAGTTTTGGCTTTGCGAGCCCATGAACAAGACCCTTCCAGACTGCGATAAGCAGATCAAGCATTGGCCGGATCTAGTCCCGAGAGGGGCCCCATTTTGGTCGCGACCAGCACTTCCAACAGAGTTGCCGTGTTCCGAACGCTGCCCGAGATCGCCATGAGTGCTTCTGAGACGATAGGGTGGTCCTCTGCCAGCAAGTCAAGACGGTCGCTCACGTTGTAGAGTTGCTGAACCTCGTGCAGGATTGCAGTGGAACGCATGGGTCACGGCTTTCCCGAGCCTAAGGAGAAAAAGCTTCAGATGGGCTGACTTAGCTCAGGGAACCTGAAAGAGGAGAAGGTGGTAACCACCTCAAAGGGATCATACCACCTTAAGACTCTAAGAGGTATTGTCGCCGGGCTCGCAGAGTTGAGCTGCCCGTGCGTATACCTTGCTCTCACCCGCCGCAACGCTCGATCACAAGCCGGTCAATTCTGACCAGTTTTCCGCACTTAGAAGTTTGATACTCGCGACTGGGCCGCAACTTGCGAAGCAGGCCAGTCACCAACGGCGCCTGAAAATGCTCTTAAAAACCAGTTTGACTGCCCAATCAAACTCATAAGTTTGGGGCCGGATTTAATACAAGGAGAACAATAGTGACGACGAGTGAGAACAACAAATGTGCCCACCTTCCCTGCAAATGCATGACCCAACCTGATGAAAAATACTGCGGTCAGGCGTGTAAAGAAGCGGGATCCAAAGAAGTTGAGATCGCTTGCCAGTGCGACCATGGAGCATGTCCCCTGACGGTATGAGAACTGTGGGCTCTGCGAGTACGGGTAGGAAATCGTCAGAGAGAATCTCGACATGAACATGCGCCTTATCATGCTTTCGTTCGTGGTCTTGGTGGCCCTGCCGCGGTCGGCAAATGCGCAAGCAATCGCCGATTTGAGTGACTCTCCCAGCGTGATTGCAGTTACAACACCAGCGCAACCAGGCATCACATACACCCCCCCGACGACGAAAACGAAACTTCACAGCTACGTCTTTGAGGCGTTTGGACCCTATCCAATTGTGGGTGCCGGACTCGCCGCCAGCATCGGCCAGGCGGACAATACACCGCCTGAGTGGAAGCAAGGCGCTGCGGGTTACAGCAAGAGATTCGGATCTGACTTCGGTATTGCTGCGGTCACAACTACGACGCGCTACGCTTTGGCACGGGCGTTTCGGGAAGACACTTTGTATTACCGTTGTGAGTGCAAGGGTGTGTTTCCGAGGCTCACCCATGCCGCGATTTCAACGTTCACCGGACGTCGTGGTGACGACGGCCATCGCGTCTTTTCTTTAGCCGCTCTCATTGCGCCCTATGCCGGAACAATGACTGCGGTCCACGGATGGTATCCCGGCCGATACAACGCCAAAGATGGCTTCCGCATGGGCAACTACAGCCTGCTGGGTTATGCAGCTGGAAACGTCGCTTTCGAATTCCTGCACAGAGGGCCGCAATCGTTGCTTTCGCGTGTGCACCTCAATAACGGGCGTGGGGCGCCAGATCCTGGTACAAACCCGTGAGCGACGGGAATTCAAGAGCGCTCAGCCTTCGCCCTTCTAGTCCGGAGCCTCGGGTCACACCCATGCTCCCCGCAGTAAATTCTTCCCACGGATTGATCGGCGAGTTTTTCGCGTGGTTCGGCGATCTCGGGATATTCTTCTGGCAAGTTGTGCGGGCAGGTGTGACGCCGCCGTACGAATTCCGTGAACTGTTTCGGCAACTCGACGAGATCGGATCGAAGTCCCTGCCGCTAGTCGCATTGGCCGGCGCCGCAACCGGCGTTGTGCTCTCCCTGGAAGCCCGTTACAGCCTGACCCGATTCGGAGCGAAATCGCTGCTTCCTGCCGCGATCGTGTTTTCTGTCATCCACGAGACTGGACCAATCATCACCGGTCTGGTCGTGAGTGGCCGAGTGGGAGCAGGCATTGGCGCCGAACTCGCGTCGATGAAGGTGACCGAACAGATCGATGCGATCGAGGCATCCGCCGTAAATCCTTATCGCCTGCTGGCAGCGACGCGCATTCTGGCGTGCATCCTGATGCTGCCTCTATTGACTCTTGCTGGCGATGCATGCGGCCTGATAATGGGCTGGGTTGCACAAGCATTGGTAGAGCCGCTTTCGCTTCATCAGTTCATCAACAGCGGTTTTAACGGCGCAGATTTCAACGATTTCCTTCCCCCTACGTTCAAGACCGCAGTGTTTGGCCTGATCATCGGGCTGATCGCATGTTTTCAAGGAATGCGGACAAGCGGAGGCGCGGCGGGGGTCGGTCGTGCGGCCACCAGTTCGGTTGTGTTGTCGTCCCTCTTCGTGATTCTGGCGGACGTCTTGTTGGTGAAGCTCATCCTCATATTTTTCCCGTAATTGGTCCGAAGCTGGCGCACAAGTATGCAAACGATTGATCGAATAGCGGCGAAGCCCGACACAGGAGCGCAAGGCGGCGGCACGCCCGTTGTCGTTGTCGAAGACTTGCACAAGTCCTTTGGTACTCAAAAAGTTCTGAACGGGATCGGCTTGGCGGTGAAGCGGGGCGAGACCCTCGCGGTGTTGGGGCGCAGCGGCACGGGCAAAAGCGTATTGCTAAGGCTAGTCATTGGATTGGAGAAACCTGACTCAGGATCGGTCCGCATCCACGACCAGGACATCGCTGGCCTCGCCCTCGACGAGCTCGGCGAAATTAGGAAAAAGATGGGTTTTCTCTTCCAGCATGCCGCGCTCTACGATTCGCTGACCGTCGAACAAAATGTAGCTTTTCCGCTGCAGCACCACAGAAAAAGCATGTCGAAGTCGGAACAGCGGGACCGAGTCAACGCGCTGTTGGCGGAGGTTGGTATGCAAGACGCCGTTGCAAAGATGCCTGCAGACATTTCCGGAGGCATGCAAAAACGAGTAGGACTTGCCCGCGCTCTGGCTTTAGAGCCAGACATTTTGCTGCTCGACGAGCCGACCGCCGGTCTTGATCCCATCAGCTCTGCGGAGATCGATGATCTGGTTCTCAAGCTCCAGGAGGAACATCACATGGCATCGATCGTGGTGACTCACGACCTGCACAGCGCGAAAACGATTGCCGATCGTCTGGCCCTGCTGAACGAGGGAAATGTGCTGATCGAAGGCAGCTTTCAAGAGCTTCAGAAGAGTGACATCGCTTTCGTTCGGGAATTTTTGAAGCATTCGTAGGAGGACACATGTCTAGAGTAGCGCGGTTGGGAGCTTTCATCGTTTTGACACTGGCAATTCTAGTCGCCGGTGTCTTCATCATCGGAGGCAAGCAGTATCTTTTCAGCTCCACGTACCAGCTGAAAGCTCAATTCGACAACGTGGCAGGTCTAGATGCAGGAGGCGATGTGCGGGTGGGTGGCGTTCACAGCGGAACCGTCCACGACATCGCATTGCCGCACAAGCCCGGCGAGAAAGTCACGGTGATTATGGATCTCGGCAAGTCTACTCACGAGATCATCAAGCAAGACTCCGTGGTCACCATAGAAACGGAAGGGCTGTTGGGAAATCAGTTTCTCGCGATCTCGTTTGGATCGGCTAGATCAGGCGAAGTACGGGATGGCGATACCATCGCGAGCCAACCCCCGCTCGAAATGGCGGACTTGCTTGAAAAGACAAGCGACATTCTGGATAGCAGCCAGCTTGCCATAAAGAATGTCACTCGAGCGACCGCCAGTTTAGAGTCGATCAGCGCCAAGATTGACGGAGGACAAGGCACCGCAGGAGCGTTGGTCAATGACAAGCAACTCTATAGCAACCTTGAACAGACGACGGGTGCTATGCGTGACACGATGGTCCAGGCGGAGGCCGGGGTCACCGACTTCCAGGAGAATATGGAAGCGATGAAGCACAATTTCTTTCTGCGAGGGTATTTCAAGAGTCGCGGCTACGAAGACTCCGCAGAACTGGCAAAGAATGAGATTGACCGACTGCCGCAGAGCACTGCCATCAAAGACTTCACCTATTCGTCGAAACAGCTTTTCGATAAGCAGGATTCAGCCAAGCTGAAGAACCAGAAATCTTTGAACGCCTGTGGCGAGTTCCTGGCGAATAATCAGTTCGCATTCGCAGTCGTGGCGGTGTCGGCTGGCATGGAAGGTGACACACAGAAGGATCTGGTACTAACCCAGGCTCGAGCCATGGTTGTACGGGAGTATCTCGTCGAAAAGTTTGGATTTGACGATACCCAACTCAGAACATTGGGAATGGGCAAGCAACCGGACGCCGGATGGGGAACGGTGAAGATTGTCATTTACCCAGCCGGGACCGAAATTCCGCCAAACAAGACACCGGATTCGAGCGGTACACCCGCAACCACCGCGATTCAGTCAATCCAGCCCCCGTCGGCGCAGCCGCAATAGGGGTCGAAGCCGGACTTAGGCGACACGCTCGCCGCTGTTCCGATATTCATCAGGAATATCGTGTGCCGGCATCTATCGCGTCGTAACCATTCTCAGAATGCGTAACGAAGGGATTCGGTCAGCGAGTTGGCGTGAAAATAGCGTGGTGCAGTTGGGCCGACGAACGAACCTTCCCCGTATTGGTAATAGTTCCAGCCCATGTTGTAGGTCAGCTTATGGCCAATATCCACGCTCAGGTTGGCCACCGGTTGCTGGTACTTGTACTGCAATGTGCCGAGAGGTTGCAGAATGTTGAACTGCGGAACGTTGCCGTCAACGCTCGTGATGCTATAGCCAACGTTGGCCAGCACTCGCTTCGCTGGTTTGAACCTGACAGTGGCCATTCCGAAATTGGTGTGGTTGGTGTAGTACGAGTTAGCCATCAAATTATTGGATGTATCGTTGCCTGCGCAATTGTTGTTATTCGCACTGGCCACAAAGGGAAGGATCACCCCGACTGGCGGTGTGTCGTTGAAGCAGATCAGGGCATTTTGGATTACGCTGTTGAAGTTGTACGCCAAATCCATTCCAAAGCTTTCCCGCGGCGCGAGAGACGCGGTCAGCCCGTAGTTTTGGTTGTGCGAAAGATACTGCGTCTCCACGTCGGCGTTGGACTGTTGCAGAATGTTGATCGACCCGCCCAGAGTTGCCCATGAGCGCGGCGTATAGGTCGTCTGGAATCGGTATCGCGCTTCTTTGCGTGGCGATATGCGAACGAACACGCCATTGAAATTTGTGTGCTCCAGATCAAAGTTCAGTCGCAAGGCATGGATGGGCCTTGCCCAGAGCCCGAGGAGCGCGGTTTTCTCCAGGCCCACGAAATGGTCCTCGTCTCCGGGCAAATAATCATTGAAGTGATTGAACTCCCGATCGCCATAGCGGTAGCCGATGCGCGCCCCGGCTCTCTTCGAAAAGTCCCAAGCGAGTTCGGTCTGATTTCTCGTCCAGGTCTGGTTGAAGGACGACTGGGTTATGGTCGGTGTCGTCGTAGGTATAGTCGCGCTCAACGGAGTCAGCAGGGTACACGGCGTGGGCGGGGTCGTGGTTGGACAATTGTTGTCGACCTCGGAGAAATTTCCGTTCTCCGGAATGCGATAGGCCCAAAAATAGAACTTCTCGATCAGGCGCAAATGCTGGGTCAAGTGCAGCGTGGCCTCGAAATCGGCTACGTCAGAAATGCGGTTTGCAGCGGCCGTACCGGCCCCGTTGAAAGCGAGGGTGCCGGTGCGGGTAATCAGGCCGACAAAAGATTCGTCCAATGGCGTGCTTGAAGTCGCCGAACTATACGAAAAAGAACCGAGCACTTCTAACATCTGAAAGTACCTGCTCCTCAAGCTAATGCGCTCGGTGGGAGTCGAAGTTCGGATTTGCTGGTTTCGCAAGTAGCTGGAGTAAGCACTGCACGTCACATTGGTCAGCGTCCCATTGACGATCAGGCTGGCTGCCGGCGGCACCACGGCGCACGGCGTCTTGTTCGCGGTGTCGAAGGACAAGCCCAACGACACAGAGCTGGTCGGGGTTGTCGGCAAGAAGGCTTCATTGATGGGATTTAGTTGGTAGTCCGTGTCTCCTTTATAGTAGTCGAGGAATTGATCGTAGCTGAGGACGGTTCGCGGCGCGATTCTGAAATCCACCCCCACGCGGTATGAATTCATGGTGGTATTCCAGTTCTGCAGGAGCGACGCTTCCGTACCCTCATGGATGCTGCTGTACGAGGGCCCGGTCATGTTGTTATGCGAATATCCCAAACGGAAACTGACACTCGATTGCGGAAGCAACGTGAGATCGACGTCGCTCATGCGCCGTGTCGTATCGAACGAGTGAGGAGAGTTCTGTACCGGAACCGATGGCGTGGAGGTTGGCGGATTCAGCGGATTCGCCAGCAAGTTGTAGTCAAAGAAATTCTGATCGCGACGGAAGCTGCTTTGCAGGTTGTACCACTTGTTCTTGTCGGCGCGAAGGCGCGCATAGTTGTTGGGGTCACCGCCCCAGCCCGCGCTATTAAGGTAAAGGTTGTCGAATAGTAAGCCCTGGTGATCGACCGATTGCATCGTGAGCGATTGGTCAAGTATGCGCGGGCCTGTCTGCAGATTCACCAGCGTATCGTACATATCGCCGCTGCCGATTACGTCGGTAGAGCGGTAGCCCAGTTCGACTGAGGAGTGAATCTGATAGCCGCCGCGGATCACGCCATCGGGTTCGGCGGGCGGGACTGCGGCCGGGGCCGCGGCGGGAGCTTGGGCAAAGACCTTTTCTGCTGATGCGATGACAATCGCACAGAAGATCATCCCCAGGACCGCGATTCGAAGTCTGCGGTAATCGGAGGCGGCCCAGTTTCGCTCAACTGGCAGAGAGGAGGACGCGCATCTCTCCGAGAGCGAAGATGGCAGGGCGTGTTGTCTTGGTGGCTTCATCGGCGCTCCCTACTTGAAAAACACATCACTGAAATTGGAGCCATGAATCTGCGTGTGACACATTGTGCAAGCCTGGTATTTCGCCGACTGATTGTGCGCGGGGCCGGCTGGTCCTCCGGCCGTCAACTGGCTCGAGAACGTGTGGCACTGCAGACAGAGCATGTTCACCGGCATTACCTTGAGCAGCCTGGGATTGGTTGAACCGTGAGGCGTATGACAACTGCTGCACCCCTCGGTCTTCACCGGCACATGCTCGTAGACGAAAGGCCCCTGCTTGTCTACGTGGCACTTGTAGCAAACGGCGTCTCCGCTTGGTAGGGCGCGCACTTGACGAACGGTAGCCGTCCCGTGCGGGTTATGGCAATCACCGCATTGGACCAGACCTTCGTTGACCCGGTGGTGATAGGGTTTGGCAAAATCTGCCTTGGCCGAAATATGGCATCCGTAGCACAGTTGGGGTTGGTCTTGGACAAGCAGATGCTGCGCTTCTTTGGCGTGATGCGGGGAGTGGCAGTCAAGACATCCGACGTCACTACTGGCGTGCGCGGATTGGGTAAAATGGGACTGCTGATGACTTTCACCGTGGCAGCTTAAGCAGCGAGCGCTCGACTCCTGCCGCGACTTCCCCTCGAAAACAAATATCTTGGTTTTGTCGCCGCCGCCTGCCACGTGGTCGGCTCCAGGACCGTGACATCCTTCGCAGCCTTGCTTCGCGGGACCATCCTTCTTATTTAAGGTGGTCTTCCAGTGCGGCGTCTTCTCCCAGGCGCTGTAAATTTCTTCGTGACAGGTTTTGCAGGTGTCGGCTCCCACATACTTCGAAGCCTCGGAGGACGGCACACTCACCGCACTTGCGGGAGATTGTGCATTGGTTTCGACAGCCTGCGGCTGAGCGTGGCTGGGAGCAGCGGCGGCAACGGCAAAGAAGTACACGAGCGAGAGAATGAGAACTCGAGACCCTCTGTAATTTGATGGCATTGGCACGCTCCCCTCTCCGATTGTCATTCTTGTGTGGCGAGCCTAAGTCTTTAACTGGGTTTGGAATTGCACGTTCCGCTCCGTCAACTATTCCAGTTTTCATCCACCGGTTCCGTCGTTCGTGAGAACGACCATGAGCGCACGTTTCGTTGCCGTGTTGGCGACTCGACGTTAACAACAGTGCGACCGTTTGTCTGAGCAACAAAGCTCACTTTTGTCTAAGCCGCGGAAGAGGTCCGCATTGCTCCCATGTAGCCGTCCATCGACTGAGTCAACTGCGCGTCGACTTCGTCGGCGATCGTCATGACATCCGGCAAGAGGAGGCTGAAATCCAGAAAGCTCAGATTGCTCTGCAATGTGCCGAAGAGAGTCACTTGGAGTATTCGGGACTCGTGCACCAGCATGGCGGGAGTGTAGCCCTGTTCATACCGCAGCTTGCCGTGGGCTCTGGCGGTGGCCGAAAAGGCAGCATCACTGTCCTTCGCAGTCGCGCTGGACTTGCCCAAGCGGACAATCAGATCTTCGACCAGCTTAGGAAGATGACCAGTACGCTCGCTGTCGCTAAGCAAAACATGATTGAGTTCCTTACTCTGCTTGGCTCGCGTCAGCCAATCCTCAACAACACTGGTGATACAGCGCCGCAGTATGGTGCCCACCCTCTGCTTTTCCGGCCGGATTGAGGGCGTACGGTTCAGAGTCTTTTCGCGGACGAGATCGGCAAGCTTGCCAACATCAAATGGCTTCACGATGATTTCATCGGCCTCGAGAGAGATGGCGGCCATGGCTCTCGGAATGTCGGGATATCCGCTAACGAGCAGAATAAAAGCTTCAGGTTGAGAGTGGCGCATGGCGGTGACCACCGTGAATCCGTCACCAGCGTTGGGCATGTTGAGGTCGGTTATCAGTACGTCGAAGCCCTCGGTTGCGATGTACTTCAAGGCTTCCGGCACGCTGGCCGCAGTGACCACTTTGAATCCCTTATGCTCAAGAGTCAGAGTCATCATGTCGCGGACAGCATCATCGTCATCCACAAGCAAAACTCTAAGCAAAGCCTGGTGAGCAACAGTCGGTTCGGTCGGAGTCATACATCACAACCTCTCGTCACGAGCAACTTGAGTATGGCGCAGCTTTACTTTGAGAGATGTGCAAAAGAGAACAGTCCTTGGAGGACGTCAACGGTTACTGTGTCTCTAGTCTGTAAGCTTGAAGCGCGGTCATGGGTTAGCGGCGGAACACCGACCATTCGGACCCTCACGACCGCGCAATATCCAGGAAAGATTTCTTAAGCCGGACTCTTTAAAGGGGGCCGGCCTTTTTTCTCCCAGCCGCGAGCAACGTCCAACGCATTTCGAAGCACGCAACGCCACCGCACTCGCTACCGGAGGCAATAATTACCTCAAGAGCAGGAGTTTGTGTTCGCTCTCGGCGAACTAGCTAAAGAATCCTTCCTTCATTCTTACTCCATGAGCGCGAAAGACGCCGGCTTGCAGCTGAGCTCTTTTGAACAGACTTTGCCCTTTCCGAGATGAGAGAGTTCCAGCAGAAACACTCTTCAGCGAAACGGACTCTGCAGTTAGCCTTCGTCCGAAGATCGGTCCCGATCCACGCAGCTCGTATCAACACAGCATTAGCCGAGCAAGCGAGGGATAGATGACCAAAGGAATCACAATGCAAATTCGTTTCATTCGTACCGTATTATTCACGCTCGTCGTGTTGTGCATGTCGGCAGCATCGTTTGCGCAGATTGGTGTGGCTATTACAGTCGGCCCACCGCCCCTGCCAGTTTATGAGCAGCCTCTTTGTCCTGGCGACGGATATCTCTGGACACCGGGCTACTGGGCCTACGACTACGATGTCAGCGATTACTACTGGGTTCCGGGCACATGGGTGTCGGCCCCGGAAGTTGGATTCCTGTGGACTCCTGCTTATTGGGGTTGGGGCGGTGATGGGTTCGTTTTCTATGACGGTTATTGGGGACCGCACGTAGGATTCTACGGTGGCATCAATTACGGCTTCGGCTATTTCGGAGAAGGTTACGAAGGCGGGCGCTGGGACAGCGGGCACTTCTTCTACAACCGATCTGTAAACAATGTGAACGTCGTCAACATTCACAATGTTTACAACACAACCGTCATTAACAATAACGTGAACCGTGTCAGCTTCAACGGTGGAAGAGGCGGCATCACATCTCGTCCGCGCCCTGAAGACGAGGCGGCGGCGCGTGAGAGACATATTCCACCAGTAGCAACTCAAACCCAACACGTGCAAGCGGCCCGAGCCAATCCGCAACAACGCGCCTCGGGAAACATGGGAAAGCCAGGTGTTGCCGCGACTCCGAGACCGGGAGACTTCAACGACCGTGGTGCGGTTCCCGCCAGAGAGGCAGGAGCGCCATATTCGGCAGCCAATCGTGGCGGAGACCGGCCACCTTCAGAAATCAGGCCGACTCAATCCAGTGCGGCGGTTCATCCTCACGATCTTCCGCAATTTGCACGGAACGTTCCCAATACTGGCAAACCGAAGCTGGATAAGAAGTACACGCAGCAACAAGATAAACAGATCGCACAGCAGCAAATCGAGCGGGACAAACTCCAGCAAACACAAGATCAGGAGCACCAGCAACTGGCGAAACAGAATGCCAGGGAACCGCAAAAGCAGCAGGTAGAGCAGCGGCACCAGCAACAGACGCAGCAATTACAACAAAAGCACGAACAGCAGCAACAGCATTTGCAGCAGCGACAGCAACCGGCAAACCGGGAGCAGGCGAAAAAGTAAACGCTACAGGAATAGGCTTCATTCGAGCGAGTGTTGCTGGGAGTGGGCTGTTCGGCCATTCGTTGCTGAAGTTCACCGAGCAAAACCCAAGCTGTCGCCGTGGAAAAGGCAGATGACAAAGCTAAGGGAAATAACGAGAACTAAGAACCGCGAAACTGGGCTATCGCCATTAGTCACTTCGCGCGTTGGAAGGAGATTGCCATGCTTTGGACAGTTGTTGTAGTTCTTTTGATCTTGTGGCTACTGGGTTTCAGCCTGCACATCGGCGGAGGCCTGATCCATATTCTGCTGGTTGTGGGACTGGTCATGCTGATCATCAACCTAGTGAGTGGAAGACGAACGATTGGTTCGTAACCGAGTGGCGCGAGTCTGCGCGCAGGCTGGTGCAGGTTACGACTGCATTTAACAAAGGAGACTCATGTCAAAGACTTGGGAACATTATCATCACGCCGCTCATCACCATGAGAAAGCGGCTTACCATTTCCACGAAGCAGCGAAATATGACCAGGCCGACGAGCACGAAAAGGCGGCGCATCACGCATACCTTGCTCACGGACACAGGCACGCGGCTCACCATGACGTGGAGGCGGCAAAACTGCATTCCGAGCAATGCAGCATGAAAGCGATACCAGCTTCTGCGCAAGTAGCTAAGAAGAAGAGTGCTGCTCAGGACGCCGCTTAGAACTCCGATCACTCTTTTGCACGCGACTGGCAATTGCTGCAAGAAGCCACGAGTCTTGGACGGAAAGAACTGGCCGACGGCTTCACCCCGCGCCCGATTTGGATCCATGCCTCTACTCGCTAGGAGCAGGCCAGCGGAAACCTGCCCTAACTTAGTTCACCCAGGAACAATTCCAGCGCCCCAAAAGGAAAGCATCCTTTTGCCTCGGCAGAAGCCTGCGATCACTCCGATAGAACATCTGGAAGTCGTGCAGAGATGCGACGCCAGTGTGAGAAATATCGAGCCGGACCCTTGCGGGCCCGGCTCGACTGCTTGCTTAAAATCCGATCGCGGCCTTGTCTTATGGCGCAGCAACGATCCGATGATCACGATGGCTGCTCAGGCGATCGTCAAGGCGCGACCGTTATAGTGACGGGCGTCTCGTTGCTGAGTGATCCGGAAGTGCCGATCAGATCGATGGTCGTCGTTCCGGTGGGTGCGCGTCTGGTAGCGCTCCAGGTAAGAGTCACGTTCACACTGCCATTTGCTGGAGGCGTGACGGGGTTGGCCGAGGCCGTCGCCGATACGCCACTGGGGAATTCATTCACGCTCAGTTCCACTGCCGAATGGAATCCGTTCACACTGGTGACTGTTAGGGTGGTAGATACACTGCCGCGTTCATCGACGGTGAATGAAGATGGCGACAGGGACATGGTGAAGTTCGGCGTTCCCGAAGAAGCCTTCACCGTTAGGGTAATCGTTGTGCTGTGACTGGTTGAACCCGAGGTTCCAGTGACCGTCACGGTAGCCGTGCCGACCGTGGCGCTTGAGGAAGCGGTCAGCGTGAGTGTTGAGGTCGAGCCCCCGTTCGCTGGCGGCGTTACCGGGTTGGGGGAGAACGACGCTGTTACGCCGCTGGGCAAGCCAGATGCGCTCAACGTGGTTGCTGAGCTGAACCCGCCCGTACTGGTAACAGTAATCGTGCTGGTTCCGCTGGCGCCTTGAGTTACCGTGACCGAAGTCGGCGATGAAGCGATGGTGAAGTTCGGCGTCGCCGTCGAATTCACAGTCAGCGCAAGCGTCGTGGTTGCGGTCAAACTGCCGGAGGTTCCGGTGATCGTCACCGTGGCCGATCCGGTCGTCGCCGTGCTGCTTGCAGTCAGAGTGAGAAGACTGGTCCCGGTGGTTGGGTTCGTGCCAAACGTTGCCGTAACACCGCTCGGCAGACCAGACGCTGCCAGAGTTACGCTGCCCGTGAATCCACCTACATCCGTGACTGTGATCGTGCTGGTGCCGCTGCCGCCTTGTGTAATCGTCAGGCTGCTCGGCGAATCCGACAAGGTAAAGCTCGGAGTTGAAGATCCAGCGAGAAGGTTGATCAGGCCCGTGGTGTTCGGACTGCCCCACCCTGTGCACAGATCGTAGCCAGTGATGCCCGAAAAGGAGCCACAGCTGCCGCTGGTGATGTCGTGGAACAGCGTGCTATAGCTCGAACCTAAAGCCGCCGGATAAATGATCGGATCAATGAATCCAATCGAGTCGCCGTTGGTTGCGGCCTGTTGATTTGCCAGAGCCAGGTAGCCTGCCCACATGGGCGTGGCAAAGCTTGTTCCGCCATAGTCATTTGCGGTACAGGTGGTTTGGTCAGCGCAAACGTAGAAGGTGAAGTTCGCGTTAGCAGCGACGTCGGGACCATTCCGCAACGTCGTAGAACCGTGGTTCGATGACGTGATCACGCCCGATAATTGCTGCCAGGAAGGAATCGCGATGGAATCGGGCGAGATGCCGCCACCGCTATCTGCCCAAGCCGTTTCCGAAGCCCAGGGCCCGGCCGCTTTGGTGGTGGTTAAGTCCGTTCCTCCGACCGAAACGATGTGTGCATCGTCGGCTGGCCAAGCCTCATTCGATGCGGACCATGCCGAACTGTCGCCGGAGGCGGCAAAGAAGTTCTGCCCCTGAGACGCCATTTGCTCGAAGTATGGGTCCAGTGTGCTGGGATCCGCCGGTGTCCAACCCCACGAGCAACTGATCTGCTTCGACAAAGGAGCGGCCGCAGTTGAAACCATCGCGCTGATGCAGGCCGTGTCGCTGATACTTCCTGATCCATTGGCCAGGACGTCGCCGCAGACATACATGTAGAGCATGGTCGAGCCTGGAGCCATGCCCATCGCCTGCGTCATGTCGAGGGTCTGCTCAGTATCGTCACATGCTTTGCTGCCGCTGTCGACGCAGCTCGTGCCGAATCCGCCCGTGGAAATAAGGGTGGGGGTGTAAGGTTCCGTTTGCCCAACATTTTTGTAATACGTGGTCAGATCGGCCAAATCGGTGCCCGCGAATTCGAACAGCGCGATGTTCTGGCCGGTGCCGGTGAGCGCAGTTCCTTGGTAGTAGGCCGCGCGCATGTCGCTGCCCAGGAACGAAGCCGAAGGCCCGGAGCCGGTAGTGGCATGACTCACGACTTTGCTGGGATCGATTCCGTGGGCCTTCGCGTAGTCGCTCTTCTTGACATACATGGGATGAGGCTTGGAATTGTTATCCAGACCGGTGATGTGCCAAAGCTGAAAGGGAAGGTCGACGGTGGGCTCGCGGTCCACCGCAAAGAACTTGCGGTCTTCGGTGGGGTCCTGATAAAGCCCCATCGTCACATGGAATGCTCTATCGATGTTCGCCACCGTGCCGATGAGCCTGAGATCCCTTTCTTCGCGGGTTCCGTTGATGATCTCAAAGCCGTTCGCCTTCGCGAAAGCAACCAGCGCGTCCCAGTCTTCCTGGCTGGGACCGAATCTGGCAGTAAACTCCTGCGGGGTTAGGAACTGATGGTAAGACGCGCTCGTGGGATCGTTGACTTCCTGGACAAAAGCTTGTAGACCCGCGCGATCGCGCAGTGCCATAACAATATCGAAATGGATCGTTTGGGTTGGCGGAAGTTGTCCAACGAAGGACGCTTGACCGTTGGCAACGAGATCGCGCACATGGCGCGTCAACAGCGGCAGTGGCTCGGCCTGGGCTAGGGTGTGGGCGAGAAACACAATCGTGAGGATTGTGATCGTGGGGGAGATGAAGCTCAATTTGCGGGACATAATCCTCCTGGAGAGTCCTTTTGTCACTCCCTTGTGGTTCGTCCGATCTCCATAGCAATGTCTGCTTGGGGTTCGCGCTGCCGGTGAAGGGGCGGCAGCGTTTGCAACCGGCAAAGCCGATTGCTCCGGGAGAGAATTGTTCATCGAGCAAATTGAAGATGCCGCACTCGTCTTCAATCTGATACCGACAAAACAAAACATTAACAACTTCTCCCGGAAGACCGGGTAACGCTACAGCAGCGTATGACCCTCAGTCAAGATTCGAGAATGGTTTCCAGGGTATCTTGCGTTGCAAGTCGGCAACGAAGTTCTCGATGAAGATGACGTGGCGCCAGGGAGTAGTTTCGAAATATTCTACCGGCGGTCACGTAAATCACTCGTACGCAGACCAGGTCTCGATCCTGAAGTTCATCGAGCGGAATTGGAAGTTTGGGACGGTTACTACCTCGCGCAGTCGTGACAATTTCCCGAACCCAGGGGGAACGGCCATGATTTGCTTGGGTCTCACTCCCTTAGCTTTGAGTATGAGACACCACGACGAGCGTTCTATCAATTATTCAAGATGGGAACAGCAAAGGAGGAAAGACCCTGTCCCGCAATTGGTGCGCCGATCCTCGCCCTTGCCGACCACTGACAACGCTATATTTCCTCCGCAAAACCTAATACCGAGGTTCGGAGGAAATACCTTGAAATCCGTCAGCAGAGCCTTTCAGCTCGGAATTACACTGCAAATGGTTGAAAATAAAAGCGTAGAAAATCTGGCGGAGAGGGAGGGATTCGAACCCTCGGTACAGGTGTTAGCCCGTACAACGGTTTAGCAAACCGCCGCATTCGGCCACTCTGCCACCTCTCCGGCCCTTTGATCTGCATCTTAGAAATGCTGATCCACGTTCGTACGGCGCGCATTTTGGTGCGGGAAAAACGTAACGCCGCGGTTAGACCGCCGTTTTCGATATTACACCACGAAGATAGTCCCGGGCCAGAGAGGTTCTGTTCGGGATTCGTAACGCAAAACTTTCTGTGCCCGACTTCGCTCGCAAGTCGGAGAAAATACGCTTAATACTGAGGGGGAGAAGGAGTGGATCCGGAGAACTGCCCGACTTGCGGGGGATCTGGATACGTGGAGAAGCCTGTGGACTTGAACGGTAAGTCCGAAGGCGTTGCATTTATCCGATTGAAGTGCCCCGCTTGCAACGGCAGTGGCCGGAAGCGCTCCATCTCACCTACGACCGCGGGCTGACCGCACGGCCTGTGGTGCTTGCGAAACGTACGGAACCGGGCCGTCATACTTCCCGTCCTAAGGAAGGCGGTCCGGGCCGGACGGTTTCGACGATCTGGCAAGATCTCACGGAAACATCAAGGTAACTCTAAGCCTCTACTCTGTTCCTGATCCCTCAGGCGATTCCAGCGGCCTTTTCCTTCGAACGGCGTTGGGAAGTCGCGGTCTCGAGCCGATTTCGCCCATTGGCTTTCGCTCGATAGAGGGCCTTATCGGCGGATTGCTGCACAAGTTCGGGCTCTAGCCGGTTGCTGTGGGAATTCGCCACTCCAATACTGACCGTTACCGAAAGTGATGAAGGAGATTTCGCCTGGGCTAGCTGTCGAATAGCGTGCCCCTTCTTCTTCGGGCGGTTTGGCGCTCTCTCGTTGCGCCGGTCCGGCCCCCGCTGGATCTGACGACGGTCGTCGCCGCGAGTGTGGAATTCGGACTTCTCAATCGCGACTCGTAAGCGTTCCAGGTGCTCCACAACTTCGGCGGTCGTCTTTCCGGAGAACAGGATTGTGAACTCCTCTCCGCCGCACCGATAGGCTTGGCCTCCCCCGGTCACGCTCGAAAGCCTGGATGCGACGAGTCTGAGAACCTGATCACCGGTTTCGTGCCCGTAGGTATCATTAAATTTCTTGAAGTGATCGATGTCCACGACTGCGATCGAAAACGGAGCCTGCAGGCGCAGAAGAGCGTCATTGAAGGCGCGCCGTGAAGGCAGGGCCGTGAGTTCGTCGTGATAAGCGAGCAAATATGAGTTCTCGACAATTGAAATCGAGAGAATGCAGGCTGCGGTAGCCAAGTACAGAACGACATTGGTGGTCCCAGCAGAGCGCAAACATAAGAAAAAAGCAGCGAGTGACCAGATGAGAGCGCTGTCCGCCGGCTTTCTAGTAATTAGGAACCGTAATAATAAGGATACGCTGGCAGCAGTAAACGCGAAGACCGCATAGCCCGGCAGTAGAGAAGGTGCAGCGGCAACATGGTATGGATGAACGGGCAAATGGGGAACCGCGCCCGCACTCCGGCCCAATACGACGACCACAACGGATTCGACGAAGAGCAACAGACAAACCGGAGTTGCGGAAGCGACGGTAAAGCCTCGCTCCTGCATCCATGAGATCAGAGCGAAATTAATAGGAACAAGAATCGCCAACGCCCGTACTGCGGCGACGGCTGCTGGCCCCATAGAGTGTTGTCCTGATTCGAACCCTACAATCGCCTGAAGAGACAGAAACAGCACAAACAGACAATAGAAGATGCGGCTGGAATGGAACCGCCAGGCCAGCAGCATTCCTCCCAACAAGCTGCAATAGCACAAGAAACTAAGCGCGGGCGGCGCCAGAATAAGCCAACCGAGAGATTCGAGCGCCACAACCAGAAGGAGCAGTGCTCCGCCCGGCACCAAGAATGATTTCAGCGTTTTCTTGTTCCAAACCGGCAAAATCCTGCTCCAGGAAAACCTCGATTCCGAAATTATCTCCGGCTCACAGCTGTCTGAGGAATTGGCCGCCGAGGTTCAGAGCAGGAGACAGCAATGAGCCGTCCACGGATGCCCGATCTGAAACCAAGAACCGTTTCGGCAAACAGATACCTCCGTTCGGCGTGGTTTCGGCTGCACTTGAAGATTTTCTAACTAGACTGGCTTGTTCGATTAAGGACGGTTCACATTTATGCGAATTCTTATGGTTGAGGATGACGAAGCGCTAGGCAAATTTGTTCGACAAGGATTGGAAGGTGAGCACCATGTCGTGGACGTAATTACCGACGGCGAGAAGGCCTGCGCGGCCACGTCCGACTTCGAGTACGACGTTGTAATCCTCGACTTGAATCTGCCAAAGCTGGATGGGGTCAGCGTGCTGCGGCAATTGAGGTTGAGAAGACCGAGCCTACCAGTGCTAATTCTCACGCAACGAGCACGAGTGGAAGACCGAGTTTTATGCCTGGATACAGGTGCGGACGACTACTTGAGCAAGCCTTTCTCGTTCAGCGAGCTTTCAGCTCGCATCCGTGCACTGGTGCGACGCAGTCATTTGCCGTCGGAGTCGGTGATCACGATCGCTGATCTCAAACTTGATCGGGTCCAACGGATCGTCGAACGGGCTGGCCGAAAGATCGAGTTGACCACTAAAGAGTTCTCCCTGCTCGAGTTTCTGATGCGCAATGCAGGACACAGCCTGACCCGCACGATGATCATCGAACATGTTTGGAATCTCACGTTTGATACCACCACGAACGTCGTCGACGTATATATCAACTACAGCGTCCATTCCATGGTGAACGAAAACATACGTGCCATCTTCTTATTCGAAGGAGAGCTCGTCGTGCTGTCCCTCGAGATCCATAGCTGATTCGCCAAAGAGTATATTCTCAACGAGGATGCAGAAACTGCTGGGAACGTCTTGCCCGGTGCTACTGCCAGGTGGGCAATCTGTTCCCATGCATGAGGTCGAGAATGTTTCTGCCACCCCCCCACGCCCTCTCCCGTCTAAACGCATTTTAGCGCTCTTGCGACATCATCAATGATTTCCCGCTTCTCATGTGTTGTGGAACGCGGCGTGCTCCGTTCCAAGCGGGTGTTTAAGAAATGGATAGTGGCTATTACGCAGCGTGTGCCGGACTT
>Ga0209624_10001069_pt1 | contig 22678 bp, 13 predicted proteins | sample JacPinW_OM2H0_O1_FD_188565 | JGI IMG/M metagenome (GOLD analysis project Ga0209624, IMG submission 188565) | Forest soil microbial communities from Algoma, Ontario, Canada - Jack Pine, Ontario site 1_JW_OM2H0_O1 (SPAdes) (version 2) | ecosystem: Environmental > Terrestrial > Soil > Boreal...
GCGCCATGGTGAATCTGGCTGCCAAGAACGATGCCCGCGCTAACGTTATCGCCAATGTTAATGCAGATAAACGTCTCCTCCGCTTCCGCCGCACCATGATAGCGCTCACCCAGAGCGGCAAGGTTCGTATCGTTCTCGATAATGACGCGGCAATCGACAACCTTGCTCAGCAGTGCGCGTAGCGGAACCGAACGCCAGTCTTCAAGCGTACTGATTGACAGTACGATTCCGTCTTCGACGTTTGTGATTGCCGGAACTCCGACCACTAGCGCGAGCAGTTTATCGCCTGCCTTCCTATGCTTCCTCAGCAGACGCCGAGCCTCGACATCGATGAGACGACAAATCGCCTCGGGCGTCGTCTTCTGGGCCGCGAGCGAGACCTGTCCCCTGTCCAATTCGGTTCCACTCAAATCAGTGAGGAGGAACGAAAGGAAGCCCGCTGTAATATCGGCGGCAAGCACGCAACCTCGCTCGGCCTTGAAGCTGATCATGTCCGGAGGTCGTCCGCCGCTTGATTCGCCCTCGCCGAGCGGCTTGATCAGGTTAGCCGCCAGCAGGTCTCCGACCACGTTCGTGACTGTCGGTGCACTCAGCCCAGAGGCACGAACGAGGTCTGCTCTAGAACACGACCCGACCTCACGCAAAAGTTTCAGAATAGTAAGCGCGTTGGTATGACGAAGGTGGGAGGGTCTGCCAACTGAAATAGATTCTTTCTTCACATGGACTCGATTGAGATAAGCGATAAGTGGCGTTTCGACGGCCAGCGTTAACAGATGATGGTAATAAGAAGACGCCCAGCGGCGAAATCAATGCTTGAACTTTCCTCAAGCGTAACAATAACCCATCCGAACAGATAAGGCTTTCATTTGCCCTGAAGCAACGCAGATGTGGGACGTGGGCTGTAAGAATTCGATAAGCATCAAAGCTGCAGGCGAAGCTTCGCCTTCGTAAGGCCCGCGGCCACGGCGAGGATGAAAAAGGTGAAGACTAACGTCTTCACGACTCCAGGCCAACCCCAATTGAAGTGCGTATCGAGGAACGTGATCCCCAGTGAAACCATCAGAAAATACCAGAGATCGGGCAACAGATAGGTCAGCAGAGTATTGGCGCCAGCGGCGCGGACAGGGAGCGCCCATCTCGTCCATTTCTTCACGTCGCATATCCAGTAGAGGAGCGTGAACAGAAGAACGGCGGCTCCGATGCTGTAGAGAGACCACGTCGGGGTTGCGCGAATCTTCGAGATGCCGAACGGCGTCAATGCTCTCCCTGCCGCAAGCATGAGAAGACCAAAGCCGACAGCCACGGACATCGCTCTGCGCGGAGAGGGCCGACGATCTCTCCCCAGAAAAATCGAAGAGGCGATGACCCCGGCCATGACGATGCAGGCCTCCGCTCCGTTGCCGAACGGCCAGAAATAGAGAGGAATATGCCGCGGAAAAGCTATGATCTTTCCGGTAGAGAGCACGCAGAGTGTAACCAGCAGGACGAACCAAACGTAGGAGGCCCACCACCATCGACGAGTAGGAATGTAAAGAATTGCTACCGCCAGATAGCTGTATCCGATGAGGCCAAGTATCTCCGGATAAGAGCCGCTGATCCACGCAACATGCCCATCATGCGCGGTACGACGAAAGATGGCGTACAGCGCGATGACCCCGGCGAGTCCCAGCAGACGAAGAATGCGGGAGTATCCCGGATAGCGCTCCGACTTTACATAGACGTTCAAGTACAGGGCTACGCTTATAAGGCCCAGCAGCGCCCACGTGCTCCCCCTGATTCCCATCCGCGCCGGATCGGCCTTTTCCGCATTTGCAAGAATGAGCCCGAGCGCAAGGAGGCCGAGAACACGAACAATGACATGCACCCAAAGCGCAAGCACGGATGAGTTGCGCTTCAGCCTCTGCGCGATCGACAAAGGCATCGACATGCCTACGATAAACAGAAAGAAAGGAAAGACCATGTCGACGTAGGTCATCACATCAACATTGCCGGGCGCGTGATGGGTCCACCAGGGCAGGCCTCGCACGCCGTCTAGTTCATTGACAAAGATCATCACGGCCATCGTGAGCCCGCGGAAGATGTCGATAGAAGCGACGCGAGGAGCGCCCGCGCTCGTAGACTGGCCTGTCAATGGTATCGTGTCGATCATGTTCATTTGGTTGGAGCGCCCTCGCTCGCTTGCTTCCGCAAAGATTCGTTGATCGCTCTCAGCAATGTTCCCGACGGGTCGCCGGAGTAATCCCAGAACATCACCCCGCCGAGTCCATGCTTCAGCACATAATCACACTTCGCGGCGAGAGACTCAGGATCTTCGTACGATACAAAAATCTGCTTCTCTTGACTATAGAGATAAGGCACCGAAGCGATCGGATCCCAGTACCGAGTAAACCCATGGTTCAGCATGGTCTCCGTGATGAGACTGTACGGAGCATAACCCTTCGGTACCGGCTTGCCTGCTTGAAACAGTCCATGATTGTCGTCTGCTACCTGACCCCACATGTGGCCGTAAAAGGGCAGCCCGAGAAGGACCTTGGCCGCGGGTACCCCACCCCGTTCAAACGCGAGCACAGATGCCTCAGCCGATATCTTCTTCGGATCCGCTGCGTTCGTAAACAACGGAGAATGATGGCCTGTGGTCGCATCGGAGCTAGGTTCGTAGTAGTCGTAAGCCATCAGATTGACCGTATCAACGTACCTCTGAACCTTTGCCATCTCGGTATGATCGAGATACTCATTCGAAGCTCCCGCCGCAATCGTGAGGTAGAGCCTCCGGTGACTCCGTTTCGTCTCCCGACTGAATCGCTGTCGCAGCTCTTTGAGCAGCAAAGTAAAATTCTGCTTGTCTTCAGCGCGGAAGGGGTGGCCGGATCCGACCATGCCCGGATATTCCCAGTCGATATCGAGACCATCGAGATCATAGCGGGTGAGAAAGTCCACAACACTCTGGATAAAGAGCGTCCTGCTCTGCGGCGTCAGAGAGACGTCGGAGAAGTGGGTCGACCAGAGCCATCCGCCAACCGAGACGAGAACCGTGAGCGACGGATTCTCCCGCTTGAGACCGGTAAGGAGTGCGAAGTTCCTGGCATCTTCAGCGAAGCCGGTGACCATACGGCCATCCTCGATATTGGCGAAGGCATAGTTAATGCGGGTCAGGCTGAGGGCATCAACCTCCCCTGGCTGAAGGGCAGCATTCTGCGGGAAGACATAACCCACTATCATCGGGGCGGACGGCCTGATAGCTGCAGCCGCGCAAAGCGCTGGAACAGCAAGGGCGATGCTGAGGGCAATGAGGCGGATTCCGGGCAAGGGACACTTCCTAAATAAACGTACCAAAGATCTTGTCAGTTCTCTAGACTAAAGTAGCGATGTCATCCTCTTGCCTGGAAAGAGATCAGGTTCAGGCTGAGAATACTTCCATGGATGCGACAGCTGAGACGAACCAATTTGGTTCAGCGCGTATCCACCGGTCTCCAATCTCCGTTTTTCCAGAAGGGACGGCAAATCATCAACACCCGCAGGCTATTCCTAGCAGTCTGTCTGAGCAGCATCTTCGCCCAGGTGTGTGTGGGCCAAATCCATGTAGTCGTCGACCAGGTCGGGTACGATGTGCAGGCCCCGAAGCAGGCACTGGTCGTCGCCACCGCACAGGATCACCCGCAACAGTTTGCGCTGATCGATGTAGACACGGGCAAGACAGTCCTCAAAGGAGACCTGACCCCATCCGGGCAAGTCCACTCATGGGGCGGCCGCGTCTTCTGGACGGCGGACTTCTCCTCCTGGCAGAAAGCCGGGCATTACGCCCTCCAGGTCCGCACATCCGAGGCCGATGTGAGTTCCTGCGCGTTCGAGATCAACGAGGATGTTCTTGAGCGCAACACGCTTTCGAACGTCGTCTTCTATTTCAAAGGGCAGCGTGCCAGCGGCCTGATCGATAAGGTAGATCGGCACCTCCCTCTCCCCCCTGGACAAAAGGGTTTTGTCGACGTGCATGGCGGTTGGTACGACGCGACCGGCGACTACGGAATTCATCTCTCTCACCAGAACCCAACCTCCTACTTCAATCCACAACAAGTTCCCCTGGTGGCGTGGAGTCTGTTGAAGAGCTACAACGCGCTGAAGGCTAGGCACGACGACAACTTCAACGAGTACGAGCGACGGATGCTCGATGAAGGACTCTATGGAGCCGACTACCTGGTTCGGGTAAAACGACCGAACGGTTCGTTCTTCGAGTCAATCACTGCGCCAGGCAAGGATAAACTTCCCGAAGATCGCGCCATCGGCAACCCGAACTGGCGCACCAAACTCAAGACAAGTACGACGGACTCGACCGAGAAAATTGACAAGGCGGAAGGCCCCTACGCCTACGAGGCAAGCTTCCGTGCCGGAGGAGGCATGGCCATCGCCGCTCTTGCACTCGCGAGCACGATGCCAGCCGACGGCGATTTCACCCGCCCGGAATACCTCCGTGCGGCGGAAGAAGCTTTTGAATTCCTCGATGCGCACAACCGCGAGTTGCTGAACGACGGCAAGGAAAACATCCTCGACGACTATTGCGCCCTCATGGCGGCAACCGAGTTGTACAGCGCGACCCGCAAAAATAGCTACCGTGCCGCCGCCGATCAACGCGCGACACACCTCATGGAGCGCCTCGCCACATCCGGCTCCTATCAAGACTACTGGCGAGCCAGCGACGATACCCGCCCCTTCTTTCACCCTTCGGACGCCGGCCTGCCCGTCATCAGCCTGCTCGAATATGCCGCAATCGCATCGCCCGCGGAACAAAAGCAGGTTCGTCAGGCCGTGCAACGCTCTCTGCGCTTCGAGCTTGCCGTGACCGGCGAGGTGAACAACCCGTTCGGTCACGCGCGCCAGTTTGTCCGGATGGGCGACGGAAAGCTGCGGACCGCATTCTTTTTCCCCCACGATACCGAGGCCGCGCCATGGTGGCAGGGAGAAAACGCCCGCCTCGCGTCGCTGGCTGCTGCCGCGAGAAGCGCAATCCCGCTCTTCGCCGATCAACCGGCCTTTCAATCAGAGCTGCGAACCTATGCCTGGAACCAGCTGCATTGGATTCTCGGCCGTAATCCGTTCGACACCAGCATGCTTATGGGCAGCGGTCACGGCAACGCAGCCTATATGTTCTTCCGATCCTACAAATACACCAACGCTCCAGGCTCCATCATCAATGGCATCACAGCCGGCCTGAACGATGAAGATGGTATCGCCTTCAACCAGGGCTTTGCGGTCACTGGCAAAGATGAAGACTGGCGCTGGACAGAAGAGTGGCTACCTCACGCCGCCTGGTATCTCTACGCGATCAGTCTTCCGCACTCCTAAGCCGCAAGCGATGTTCAAATCGGATGTAACGTCGCCGGCAAGACGCGGAACTACAGGACAGACCGGCATGCTTCTTCGGGATCATGCTAGTTCCCTTTCACCTCAGTCAATCATGCGGATCTTCCATGACGCACATTCACGTGCGTGCTCGCGTGCGACCATCCTCCGCAAAAGTCGCCATATCGTTCACTCCAAAAAAGAAGCGCTGCAGCCGATAGCCTCGGCTGCAGCGCAGGGTAAAGGAATTTCAGTTCAATGCAATCCGTTAGAAGGCGTACTTCAGTTCGAACTGGATATGACGCTCTGTGGACCGGGTGGTGGTGATCTGACCGAAGTTGGAGTCCGAAATCCCATTGTCAGGATTACCGTAGCTGGCTATGTTGAAGGCGTTGAAGAAGTCAGCGCGGAAGTCGAGCTTATTTTCCTTGTAGATGGTGAAGTATTTTTGCACAGCCATATCGACGTTGAGGAAGCCAGGAGCGCGAAGCGTTCCAGGCCGAACATCGCCAAAGTGAAACTGTGATTGGGAGGCGTATACGCAAGGGATGGTGGCACCACTAGATGGATCTGTGGTCGTTGTTTCATCGGATGCGCAGGCGTTGCGCATACTTGGATCGGTTCCGAACCAATTTGCTACGGAGCGGTTGACGATCTTGACCGGATTAATCTGGTCAGGTCGCGCGGCTCCGGTAAAGGCAAACACCGCATTGGAGTAGTTTGCGTTCGATGCTATTGTGACCGGGAACCCGGAGTAAAACACGCCGGAACCGCTGATCTTCCAGCCGCCGAGCGCCTCATCAACAAGGAAGTTCGAGTTGCCCCCAAACCGCTGACCGCGGCCGAAGGGAAGAGCGTAGGTACCGGTGGCATTGAAGGTGTTACGGACATCCTGACCAGCTGGACCCCACTCTGGACCTAAGTTATAAGTGTCCTGCTGATAGTACTGCTGCTGCGTGTTGGATGTACCGTAGTACCCGATGTCATCGGTAAGCGACTTGGAGTAGGTGTAGTTGGCGGTGAACTCCAACCCTGCGGTCAGCCGTTCCCGGTAGATCGCCTGGAGAGCGTTGTAGTTGCTGCCCGAGTTTGAGCCCGTGACTTTGACGACACCACCCTGACCGACAACATTGGCGTAGGGCGCAACTGCGGTCGGCGAGGTCAGCTGATTCGCATAGATGGGAAGAACAAGATGATGCCCGAGTTCTCCGACGTAGCCGATCTGGAAGGAGGAGGTGTTCGTGACTTGGTACTCCGTGGTCAGCGAAAACTCCTGAACAGAAGACGGCTGCAGGTTCTTTTGCCACGCATAGAACGTGGTTACAGGAGGAGTTACGATTGGAAAGCCGTTGCTCGCCAGCAGCGGCGCGCCTGGCGAGTAGGCAGTACCGTTGGAGGTTGGTACCGTAGCGATGGAGTCAAAGTCATTGTGGAATGGCGGATTCTGTGTCAGCCGCAAGTTGGCGCCCGTACCCTCCAGATAGTTGGTGATGCCGTAGCCACCTCGGATTACCCAGCGAGGGGTTGCCGAATAGGCAAATCCGATGCGCGGCATGAAATTCGTCCAGGTCGCGTTGTAGAGAGCACGGCTATTGCCATCGACTCCCGCATATTCGATAGCACCCGTCTGCAGGTTGAGGTTAGCTTGCTTATTGTTGACTTCGTAGATCGGCTGGTCAAACTCATAACGAAGACCGATGTTGAGAGTTAGTTGGCTATTGAATTTGAAGTCATCCTGCGCGAAACCAGCATCGCGGTATTGACGTTGGCCGGTACGACCCACCACCTGACCGACCGCAGCCTCATAGACATGGTTAGTCAGGAAGTCCGCAAATCCGTAGGTAGAGCCAGCACCGGGTGCGGCTGAGAACTGTCCGGTGTATTGCATGTAGCCGAGCTCGCCGTTGTTGCCAGGATAAAAGCTGTTCTGCTGATATCGCGTGACCTGAGCGCCAAACTTGAACAGATGGCGGCCACGCTGCCATGTCATGTTGTCTGCGTATTCAAAGACGTTATCGATGAAGACTTCAGGGGTAGGGTTAGCTCCGAAGTTGCTAATTGTGCCGACACCGGATGTCAATGGGGAGAAGTTCTGCTGGCTGAAGCCTGCGGTCTGTTGCGCTTGGCTTGGGATACCGACAAGGGAGTTTCCGGTGAGGCCGAATATGCCGCTGGGGTCGGTAGTCACACCGCTATTGAAGCGGATACGGGCGTAAGAAGCGCGGGCCTGATTCACAATTGCCGATGAAAAGGTCCGAGTCCAGTCGACCGTGAAGAGATGATCGGGATAGTTGGAGGCCGAAGGAAACTCGACAGGAATAGGATCCGCCGTCTGTCCGTCTCGCGCGTATCCCTGCGAATAGCGAGCGGAGATGATGTCACTTTGATGGATATGCCAGTCGATCTTTACATCACCTTGGTCGTTCGCAAGAAATGTTCCATTGGGACCGATGAAGTTGTTGTGGATGCCAAGGTTATCGGTCGCCGGATGGTTGGGGAGAGGGTAGGCCGCGGGGTTTCCAAACAGATACTTAGCGACAGGATTGGTGATAGGAATCTGGTTGTTCGTGTAGGGGACCGGGCCGCTTGCATTCTGCGTGTTGTAAAGCTGAATCACTGGTCCACCAGTCAAGGCAGGATTGAGTAGCGAAGAAAGGTCACCAGTGCGAAACGCGGCGGGAGCGACACTATAGGTAGCCTGCCCACCCGTGTGGTTACGGACGCCTTCATAGTCCATAAAGAAGAAAAGCTTGTCCTTGAAAATCGGACCGCCAATCGTGCCACCGAAGATCGTCTGCGTGTAGGGATTCTTCGGTGTATTCGAATAGTTATTGGTCCAACTGTTTGCGTCGAGCTTGTAGTTCTCTAGGAAGCCGAAGACGCTCCCGTGGAAGTGGTTGGTACCGCTCTTGGTCACCATGAGGACCGCGCCACCGTTGACATTGCCGAACTCGGCGTTTGCATTGGAGGAGACGATGCGAATCTGGCCAAGCATATCGGGGCTGGGCGTGTAACCGATTGTGTTGTTGATATTCTCATTGATCTCCTGACCATCCAGAAGATAGTTGTTCTGCTGCTGGCGGTTGCCGTTGAAGTTTATGGCGTCGCCACCGATATCGCGCTCAGTCGAAGTCATGCTTCCGAAGGTACCGTAGTTGGTCGCGACTGCGCCGGGCGTGAATACGGTCAACTGAGAGAAGTCGCGGCCGTTCAACGGAATGTTGTTGATCGTGTTCTCGGTAAAGGTTTCGCCGAGGGTCGCATTTTCCGTGTTCATAATCGGCTGCATTTCCTCAGACACATCCACGGTGGTAGTCGCCGACCCCACAGTGAGCTTCACATCGATTTTGGCGGTTTGGTCGATTTCCAGGGAAAAGGGGCCGATGCTGGTTTTGGCGAAGCCCGCCACCTCCACGTTCAGCTTGTACTGACCAATCTGCAGGAAGCGGATTGAATATTCTCCGGCCTGATTTGTCTTGCCTTCCGTGGCAACACCAGTCTGGGTGTTGACTGCGATGACAGTAGCATTAGGCACAATGGCCCCGGACGGATCGGTGACGATGCCTCGAACGGCACCAGTGACAGTTTGCGCCGCGCCCGACAGGGGAACCAGCAGCAATAGCGGGACTATCCATAAACAAATGCGCTTCATATCTCTGCCTCCAAAGAATCGTTGCGTTGAAGAGAAACGGTAGATCAAGCCTTCTCTCAAGGAGAAGATGTCTTGACACTGGCGGCCGCTGATCGATGTTGAATGCAAAAATACAGGCAAACAAAAAAGAATACAAGATCATTTTGAGCCTAAATGATCAAAAAAAATGAGATTAGAGATGCCCACACACATATAACTGGTTTTTTGAGAGCTAAACGTACGAGCTGCGCGAAGTAAAGCAGTGGCAGCTTTATCTAGAGGGGACATTCCATCTATCTGTTCAAAAAACAGTCCGAGAACGTCGTATCTGGGGCACATATCGCCCGTCCGTACGCTGGTCCCAGGGAAATCGTGTTCATCCAGTGCAGGGTTACATGCGCAAACGAGTCAAACGATTCCACCTGCTCAAGAACTTGTTACGTCAGCCAAAGAGGAGCCAGGGCCCGAGCCTCTCTGATTCTCTAACCGAACCAACACATCAGCTGCTTCTATGCTCTATCGTCTGCTGGAGTGATGCCATGAAATCACAGCCGCGTGAAATTCGCAAGACATTTTTTTGCAAACAAGTCGACGAAACAGCACTCTCGTGATTGAATGGTGCCACAACGATCATTTCAACGCCCCTAGGATGACGCGCCAACGCGGACTATAAAGGAGGAGCATCGAGTTTGTCTGCAGCGTCTTGCAGGCCCACCACCTTCCAAATGCCACCGGAGTCGTACCTTCGATCCGCGCGCTGAAACGAGCTAGAAAATATATTTTTCACAGGAAGCTGTCACAGCATGGCCAGAATGCAACCGCTGCATCAACAGTTACCGTTTTTCGGGTTATTCCGCGTCCTGGTCGGGTTCACCCTCTTCTCGGTCCTGGCAATCCAACGCATTCAAGCGCAGTTAGGAGTCCCCGAGAGACCAATGCAGCCGGTCTATCAAGACGGCGCAGAGTTCCGCTGGCTCAACAAAAAAGTCCTCGACTCTCGCCTGCTGGACGGAATGGAAGACTTGTCGAAATGGTCCTTCAAGGGCGAAGGCGAGATGAGCCTCTCCACCGCGCAGGTGAAGGACGCCGAGCATTCCATCCGCATCAGCTCCACCTTCAATATCGGCCGCGTCGACGGCAGCGGAGATTGGCAGGATCTCGTCGCCACCCGCCGATTCCCCTCCGAAGATTGGAGCCACTACAACCGAATCTCCATCTGGGTCTATCCCGATGTGGACGGAGCGCCGGCCATATCCGCATCCTTGATCCTCCACAACGAAGGCTCACATATATTGCCGGACAACACAAACGAGGGCCGCAACGAATCCATACCGCTAAAGAACCGTGAGTGGAACCACGTTGTTTGGGAGATCGCTCCTTTATCTCGCGACAAGGTAACCGCCCTCGACTTCGCCTACGGCCTGCCTAAAATGTTTCCCGATCTCGGAGACAAGACAATCCTCTACATCGATCAAATGGAGTTACAAACCGTTGTGCCCGATCATGTCGAGGGTTGGGATGTCTCATCCGGCAAGATTGTGTTCAGCCATGCCGGCTACGTCTCCGGCTCTTCAAAAACAGCCATAGCAAGCGATCTGCCAGACCATAATTTTTCACTCGTCGACGCGGACACCGGAAAGATCATCCTGACAAAACCAGTGGAGCAGCAGCAAACCAAACTGGGCAGCTATCAGCTTCTCGATTTCTCCGACGTCCAGCAGCCGGGAAACTATCTTCTTCGTTCGGGAGAGATATCCACCCGCTCCTTTCGAATTGGCGACGACGCCTGGCGCGAAAGTATTGTGAAGGCCATCAACTTCATGTACAGCGAGCGCTGCGGAACAGTAATCGCCGGCATTCACGGTATCTGCCACCAGGATGACTACAGCATCCATGGCGACAAGCGCATCCTCGTCAACGGCGGCTATCACGATGCCGGCGACTTGACCGCAACGGGAAACACGCCCGGAATGTCCTATGCGCTCTTTGAGCTCGCCGAGCGCCTCAAACTCCAGGGCGAAGATCCAATACTGTATAACCGAGTGATCCTCGAAGCTGAGTGGGGTTTGAATTGGGTGCTCAAGACGCGCTTCGGCGGTGGCTATCGCACCACTGGCCAACTCATCAGCTATTGGACCAACGGAATCATGGGCGATGCGGACGACCGTTTCGGCCAGGCGGTCAACGATCCCGAATGGAACTTCAGGGTCGCAGCGGTAGAAGCACTGGCCGCCCGCGTCTTGAAAGATATCGATCCGCAGTTAGCCAATCGCAGTCTCGCCACGGCGCAGGAGGACTGGAAGTTCGCCGTGGAAGGGCTGAAAACCGCACCTCCGCTCCCGGAGATCTACGGCCAGAAAGACGAGCTGGAGCGAATCTCCTTCGGCGCCATCGCCTCGATCGATTTATACCGTGCCACCGGTGGGCAGCGCTACGCCGATGAAGCAGTCGAGCTGGGCGACCAGATTCTAGGCTCGCAGGAAACAAAGCTACAGCCCTGGAGCATCCCCATGACGGGCTACTTCTACACCGGCCCGAAGCGCGAAAATCTCTTTCATCGCCTTCACCTCGGTCAGGAAGAAGAGCCGATCGTCGCCCTTGCCCACCTCTGCAACGCGCTTCCGGACGACGCCAACTGGATGAAGTGGTACTCCGCAATCGTTCTTCACTCCCAGTACTATCAGCAGCCGGCGTCGGCAGTTGATGCGCCGTATGACATGCTGCCCGCCGCAGTCTACCGCGAAAGCGAAGCGTCTCTGCTTCCGCAATCGGCGACCACGACAGCCCTGAAGACCTCGACTCCCCTGCTGACCGCAGATCGCGCTACCTACATAGAAGAGGTTCGCCGCGGCGTGCCTCTCGGCGGGGAGTACTATCTTCGCCGCTTTCCCGTCTGGTTCGACTTCCGAGGCAACTCCAGTGTCCTGCTCTCCGAGGCCAAGGCGCTCTCCACCGCCGCGCAGTTGCGAGGAGACATCGACGCCGAAGATCTGGCTCAAAAGCAGGCCCAGTGGATCGTCGGACGAAACCCGTTCTCGGCCAGCATCATGTACGGCGAAGGATACGACTGGACTCCTCTCTATAGTGTGCGCTCCGGGCAAATGGTAGGCGCGCTTCCGGTCGGCATCGAGACAAAAGGAACCGCCGATGTCCCCTACTGGCCAAACCAGGCCGGCTGGACCTACAAAGAGGTGTGGACCCAGCCTGTAGGCGAGTGGATCTGGCTCATGCGCGACTTGAGCGGCCCCGCGGTCGTCGAGGGAGTCGTCGATCCTGGCACAAACGAGCCCGTCCAGTTCGTCGATCGAAAGACCGGAAAGATCACCAGCGCAAATCTGGACCCTGCGAAGCGAACCTTTCGCGCTGTCCTTCCACAAGGGCAATACACAGTACAAGCGGGCACGTCACGTACGTCTCTCACGGCGCTCTCGGCCGGATGGTATCAACTCGACCTCACGCAAGACAAAGCTGTCGAATTCACAGTCGAGTCGAAGGCAGTCAATTCGCAGGAAATCCTGTTACTACTCTCTGCCCAAGGCGTGGGAGTCCATACCTTCACTGCCAAAGTAAACAATCTCGACATCATCGGACCGAGCACCGTACAAGTGGATTTAGGACAGCACACTACGCGCCAGATAAGCTGGCAGGCCCGAGTGATCGATGCGGCGTCCCCGTGGGTTGCAGTCCTGCTTCCCGACGGCTCAATCACTCAACATCAGGAGCTCACTGGCGTGGCTGCCACGAAGTAACGGGCACCCATCGGAACCATTCCACCGCCCGAAGCATGATCCAGAAAGAAGGCGCAATCTTGACTTTCAGTAGAGAGGCAAAGGCCTACCTATCCAAGGCAGTCGGGCTCAGCAAGGGGTGGATACGACGGAACACAGTGGCGTTTGCGAGCGCACTGCTCATCATCGCGTTTTTGCTAACAACGGCAACACCGCACGCAACAGCCCAGAACAAGAAGCGATTGATAGCCTATTACCTTTATAGCGATCAGACCAAGACACCCGCTTACACGGCAAAAGATATTCCATTCAAAAAGCTCACTCACCTCATCCACGTGGCGGTCGTAGTAAGCCCTGCTGCAGACGGGTCAATCGAAATCTCAAAGAACGCAATCGAGTCACAATTGATCCCGAAGGCCCATAAAGCCAAAGTACGCGTCCTCGTATGCGTACAAGGTCCGGCCAACGTATTCAGTAAGATCGCAGCGGACCCAGCCTCCCGCTCGCGTTTTGGAGACGCCATCAAGCAGTTCGTCGAAAAGTATCATTACGATGGCGTCGACATCGATTGGGAAGTGCCCAAAGGTCAACCTGACATCGCCAATGACGTAGCGCTCATGCAGGCCCTCCGCGATGCGCTGCCAAGCCCGCACTATCTTCTATCGATGGCGACCCCGTCCGAACCCGGACATTGGGGCGAGTACGACTTCAAAAGCCTCACCCCCATCGTCGACTTCTACAACGTAATGACCTACGACTTTCACGGTCCCTGGACCAGCCACGCCGGCCACAACTCGCCCCTCTTCTCGAACGGAACCGACCCCGGACACGACGGAAGCATCGACGACAGCATGAATCTCTACCTCAACCAGCTCGCTGTGCCCCCGGAAAAAATCAACCTCGGCACCGCCTTCTACGGGTACGAGTCCCCGGCATCTCAACTCAATGATCCCTGCGTCTGCGAAAAGACTACTTTCAGCCGCACCTACGGCTCCTACATCAAAACGCGCATCGACAACAGCGGCTGGACCGCGCACATGGATCCCCTGGCGATGGCGCCATATCTCGTCAACGGCAGCGGCACCCCCGGCTTCATCACCTACGACGATCCCGCGTCGACCACAAGAAAAGTAATCTACGCGCTTCAGGTAAGAGACCTCGGCGGAGTCTTCATGTGGGAGTTATCGGAAGACTTCGACGGCAAAAAGCAGGATCTGCTCGACAGCATGTACAACGCATACAAGCGCTCGGAGGAGCAAATACAATAAGCGTCGCCTCCCTGCTCTTCACTCACGCGTCTTGTTCCGGAACATCGTCGCTCCAATCACTGGCATCGCCCATCAATCAATCAGACCTGAGCTTTCAGAGGACGGAAAAACCATATGGCCACCACAAGCCCCCAACGCGTTCTCTCCGTCGACGTAGCTCGCGGCATCACCATCGCCTTCATGATCCTGGTAAACGATCCCGGTGATTGGAACCATGTCTATTCGCAACTCGATCACGCGTTCTGGAATGGTTGGACTCTCACCGACCTCGTCTTCCCGAACTTCCTCTTCCTCATCGGCGCGTCGATCATCTTTTCGCTCCAGTCCCGTATCGCAAAAGGCGAATCCCGATCAGCCCTTGCCGGACACATCGTTCGCCGCGCTGCCATCCTCTTTGCGCTTGGCATGTTCATCGGAGCTTTCCCTCACTTCCATCTCACACACCTCCGCATCTACGGCGTTCTCACGCGAATCGCTCTCTGCTACCTGTGCGCCGGCCTTATCTGCCTCGCAACCCGGAAGATCAGTCATCTCGCAATCATCGCCGCAACGCTTCTTGTCGGCTATTGGATGTTGATGCGTTTCGTTCCAGTACCGGGCTTTGGCGTTCCAACGCGCGATATCCCGTTACTCGATCAAGCAGGTAACCTCACCTCGTGGATCGATCGTGGCTTCATCAGCTTCACGCAGCGCTTTCTGCACACCGGTCACCTCTACAGAAAGGCAAGCGATCCCGAAGGACTATTGAGCACCTTGCCCGCCATCGCAACCACGCTCATCGGAGCCATCACGGGGCTCATCATCCGGCTCCCGCAGTACACGCCAGCAAAGAAGCGCAACCTCCTGGCAATAGGAGCCATCCTGTTTCTCGCCGCAGGGGAACTCTGGAATCTCACCTTCCCCATCAACAAAAACCTCTGGACCAGCTCCTACGTCCTCCTGGCTGCGGGCTGCTCGCTACTGGTTCTCACCCTCACGTACTGGCTCGTAGATATGTGGAGGATTCAAGACAAAAGCAGTGTGGCCCGCGCCGCGTTGTGGCCATGGCTGGTCTTCGGCTCAAACGCCATCGTCGTCTACGCCATCTCCGACTTCCTCGTCGAGATCCTGCTGTGGATCAAGGTCCAGGACAACGGTAAAACCATCACGGCATGGAACTGGATCTACCTCCACGGCTTCTCGCGCGGAGGTTCCACCGAAATCACCTCTCTGGTTTTTGCGATAGCCTTTGTCCTTGTGTGCTTTCTTCCGAACTGGCTACTGTGGCGCAAGCGCATCTTCGTCAAAATCTAGCAGTGTGTCAGCGAACCGGCTTCCGAATACCCTTCACATCAACGATCGTGAAGGACTTATCATCAACGTTCGCCACATGCAGCTTACCTGCATTCGGGTTCACGGCAAGCGCATAGGGGTTCTTTCCTGCCGGCAACGTAGCAAGAACGTGGTTATTTGCTCCGTCAATCACCGTAACGCTGTTCCCGTGGGTATTCGCCACATAGACGAGGTTGTTCACCATATCGACCGCAATCGCCTCTGGACGATCCCCTACCGGCACGCTCGCGACGGACTTCCCTGCCGCCCCGTCGATCACCGTCACGCTGTTGCTTCCATAGTTGACGACATAGACCGTATTCGTCCGTGAGTTAATCGCAACAGCGCATGGGATCTCTCCGGCCGGAATCTTGGCGGAGGATGGAGAGCCATCCGAAAACACCACCACCTCGGCGCCTCCAGATTTCGGAACGTACACCATACCAGTTGTTTCGTTGACGGCGATGCTCCAGGCATGCATCCCGGTCGACCTTTTGCTGATCGCGCTGCTCGCCCCATCGAGTACGGAGACCGTGCCGCCCTCATACCCAAGCAGGTAGATCTTGTTCGTCTTTGCATCGACCGCTATAAAATCGGGCGATCCCGTCTTGATATCGGTAGACGTGTTGGTCGCGCCGTCGATCACCGTGATCGAGTCGCTGTAGGTACGAGACACGTAGACCTTTCCAGTCGCCGCGTTCGCAGCAATAGCATACGGATGGTTTGTCGCAGGCACCGTCGCAACCACCTGGTCGGTTCTCCCATCAATGACGCTCACGGTACCATCGTCACCGTTGGCAACGTAGACCATGCCATTCGCACCGTTCACCGCAATGGAGACCGGCCCTGCCCCAACCTTCACACGAACTGTCGAGCCTGTCGCATCATCGGTGATGTCGACTGCACCCCGCCTCTGATCAACGGTATAGGCCTTCCCGGTCGCTGAACTGAAAGCAACTCCCCGCGGGTTGATGAGTCCAACGGTGGGCTGAACCTGGCCGCGCAGCGGTTGAGCGACCATCACCAAGGCACCCAAAATCGTAGTCGCGACAAGTAGACGGCCGCCGTTATTTTTGACGATCAGCAGACGTGCTCCTGTAGACAAATTCATGGGATACTTCATATTGATTACTAAGTATCTTCTGAAGAGGTGGGCTGGCGCAAGAGTTTCTCTGGCAGCGAGTTCGATTGCAAAACTATATATCGAGTTGATCGAGGATTATTCATGAAACTCCAGTCTCCACTTTCGTTCCGCACCTTGCGCTGCGTGCGCTTCTGCGGAATCGCCGTTGCAATGCTGCTCTCCACCATCGCCGCGTTGGGTCAGGCTTCCCCGCCAAAGTTCCACGTAATCGCAATCGCCGAAAATGGGGGTATTCATAAGCCCTTCGTCGACGCCGCCAAAATCTGGCTGGCGCAGGAGGCCATCAAGGACGACTTCTCAATCGACTACATTGAGAACACGGACAAGATCGACGACCAATTCCTGTCGCACTACCAGTTGTTTATCCAGCTCAATTTCCCTCCTTATGCCTGGACACCCACAGCTGTGGCGGCCTTTCAGAAATACATCGAGGAAGGCCGCGGCGGATGGATCGGTTTCCATCATGCAACGCTGCTGGGTGAGTTCGATGGCTACCCAATTTGGCCTTGGTTCTCCACCTTCATGGGTGGCATTCGTTTCACGAAGTACATTCCAACATTCGTCTCCGGCAAAGTCACCGTAGCAGACCCATCCCATCCAACGATGAAAAATCTTTCCAGTCCCTTCGAAATAGAAAACGAAGAGTGGTACACCTACGACCATTCGCCGCGGCCTAACGTGCATGTGCTGGCCAGCGTCGACGAAAATACCTACACTCCAGCCACAACGATCAAGATGGGAGACCATCCCGTGGTATGGACGAACGAACACTACAAGGCGAGAAACATCTACATCTTCATGGGTCATCATCCAGAGCTATTCCAGAACAGCTCTTTTACAACCCTCTTCCATAACTCCATCCTATGGGCGGCCCACCAATGACACGTCGCCTGTCGTACGCGTTCTCAATCTTCGCGCTTCTGGCAATTTCATCGGTAACCTTCGCCCAACTGGCTCCGTTACACATCCTCGCGTTTTACTCGACAGATCAGGAACGCGATCACGTGATGTTCGCCGAAGAAGCCGTGCAATTTTTCACGAACAACGCAAAAAAAGACAACCTGAATTTCCAATGGACGACCAACTGGAATGATCTCAATTCGACCCGCCTCAAAGAGGTCCAGATCGTCGTTTGGTTGAACGACTCTCCCCATACCAAGCCACAACAAGCAGCCTTCGAGCAATATATGCAGGGCGGCGGTGGCTGGTTGGGATTTCACTTCGCAGCCTACAACGACGAGAGCACACACTGGCCATGGTTTGTCGACTTCCTCGGCGGCGGTGTCTTTTACGGAAACAACTGGCCGCCCCTCCCGGCAACCCTCGATGTCGACGATAAGACGAGTCCCATAACCCGCCATCTGCCCGCGCATTTCATCTCACCCACAAACGAGTGGTATATCTGGCAGCCTAGCCCACGCGCAAACAAAGACGTGAAAGTTCTCCTTACCCTCGACCCGTCCAACTATCCACTCGGGTTCAAAGACACACTCACTGGAGGAGATATCCCCGTAGTCTGGACGAATACAAAATACCGCATGATCTACATGAACATGGGTCACGGCGATAAGATCTTCACCCATCCGCAACAGAACACTCTGTTCGAAGATGCACTCCTCTGGCTTGGAGGCCGCAGTTGACGGCGACCCACGCAACATAGCTCTACTGTTCCATCACGCCGTATTGGAATCGCGGCGGCAGACGGCAACCTGTTCGTTCCACCATGCCAAGCGTGAGCGCCTGTGGCGCCAGCAGTGAAGTAACGCCCTCCCAAGGCTCAGGCACAGGATCAATTCTCACCGGGAACAAATTATCCGTTGCATCGCGTTCTTCCGTCGAGACGAGCACAACCTTCCCACCCCGCCGATTACACTCCTGCGCCAGCTTCACGCCAAGCTCCGCCACCCGCCCCAGCGCGAAGATGATGGCAACATGCGATCCGTCCACATCCAGGTTTGGACCGTGGCGAAAGCCCGCGCCAGTATGCGCAGCTGCACGGAAGCCACTCATCTCGCGAATGCAGAGCGCGCTCATCACCGCTCCCCCATAGGCCGCACCGCGTCCGATAATCTCCGTGTTGGCCGCCCCCCGGCAAAACATCTCCAGCTCAGCCCGCATCGCAAAGATGCGATCCAGACTCGTCGAGAAGACCTCGGCGGCGCACTCTGCATCTTCCCTCCATGGACGGTCAAGAATCTCCGACGCGAGGATGATGGAAGCCGCCGTCGCGTTCGTGTAGGTCTTAGTGGCGTTGCCGTACTCAGGTCCCGCGAGGATCGGCAGCCTGTTCTCGGCCAGCTTCCAGCACGTGCTCGCGGGATTGTTGCAGATCAGTCCCAGTGGCCGCCCCGCGCCCCTTCGAAACAACTCCACCAACTCGGCGCTCTCCCCCGAGGTAGTCAGCAGCACCGACAGCGCCGCGTCATCCCACACCCCAGACGCATAGTGCAACCACTCTCCCGCATCCACGGTGAAAGAGGGCCTGCCATGCGATTGCAGCATCGCCGATCCGCTGATAGACGAACACCACGACGCTCCCATACCAATGAAGAGCACAGGCCCCTTCTTCTTCGAAGCAAGCTCGCGAAGCTTTCTCAACTCCGCGCGAATCGCAGGATCGTCCCCATAAGCTGCAATCAGTTCATGAAGCCGTTCTGGCTGCTCACGGCACTCGATTTCGAGTATTTGAGTCCCATTTGCTTCCAGCAGCTCCTTGCGCGGCTCAATGCCGGAGATCCAGCGCGGCACCTGTGTTTTCGTCTCTTCCATCCAAATCCTCGATCCCTAAAAGATAGGGCTTTATAATGAATGATTATTTATAAAGTCCTATAAATTGTACCTAGAATAAGTCAAAGAAAGGTTATCATTCGACGGAGGTGTAACTTGTCCAATGCGATAGCCGCTTCACAGCCGCACGTAAACCGCGGCTTTATCTTGAAGGTCTCCTTCATCGCTGGACTGGGGGGCATTCTCTATGGCTTCGATATGGGGATCATTGCCGCCGCGCTCATCTTCGTGCGCACCACCTTCGGGCTTTCCACCCAGATGGAAGAGGTCGTCGTAAGCGTAGTGCTCATTGGCGCGATGTCAGGCGCCTTGATCGGTGGCACCATTGCGGACCGCATCGGCAGACGCTCCACGCTAGTCTGGGGCGGCATCATCTTCATCGTCGGATCGATCCTTGCTCCCCTATCGCCCAACGTCGCAACGCTCATCGTAGCGAGGGCGTTCCTGGGCCTCGCCATCGGCTTCACCTCCGTCACCGCTCCCGTCTATGTCTCCGAACTTGCGCCACCGCAATCGCGTGGCATGCTCATCGGCTTGTACCAATTCGCACTCACCATAGGCATCGCCCTCGCAGACCTGGTCGGCTATTGGCTGGCTGGCGAGCAAGCCTGGAGACTGATGTTCGGCCTCGGAGCCATCCCTGCCGTCATCTTCCTCTTCATGGTCCTCACCGTTCCCGAAAGTCCCCGCTGGCTCTTCGCGCAGAATCGCACAGCCGAAGCGGAGTCCGTACTAAAAACCTATACCGATGAAGCAGGCGCGCGACTCTTGCTCGAAGACATCCGTACCAGCCTGCAGACCAAAATGGAGCGGCGGTGGAGCGCGCTCTGGACTCCGGCCGTGCGCGGCTCCCTCTTCATTGCCGTTGGATTCACGGTGCTTCAGCAGGTCACCGGAATCAACACGATTATCTACTACGGGCCGCAGATCTTCGCTCTCGCCGGAATCTCCTCCAACAAGAACGCCATCTTCGCCACCCTGCTCGTCGCCATCGTCAATGTTCTTGCCACCATCATCGCTCTCGCGCTCGTCGATAGAGTAGGCCGCAAGCCGCTTCTCTACGTTGGCGTTGGAGGCATGACGATCTCTCTCTTCGTGCTTTCGTACTCTTTCCACAACCAGTCAGCCCTCGGCTCATCGCTTGGCCTCATCGCGACCGCGTGTCTGATGGTCTACATCACCTGCTTCGCGTTCAGCATGGGCCCGATCGCCTGGATTCTCGTCTCCGAAGTCTTTCCCCTGCGGATTCGCGGCCGCGGTGTTGCAGCTGCCACTCTCGGTTCCGGTATTTCGAACTTCATCGTCTCGCTCACCTTCCTGTCCCTCATCAAAGCTACGGGCAACACGATCACCTTCGCCATCTACGGCCTCTTCTGCATCCTCACGCTCTTCTTTGTCCGCTTCGTCATCCCTGAAACCAAGGGACGCGAACTGGAAAGCATCAGCGCCAAACTGGCCACGACTGCGCCATAGCAAAGCGAATCAAGAAATCGATCATCGAGGCAATTCCAGCAATGCCGCAACAGCAACCCCACATCCCGAGTCATCCCCAGCAGAATTCCGCCGAATCTCCCGACTCCAGCTACGTCGTCGGTGCAGACATAGGAGGAACCAATCTACGTCTCGGGCTCGCCGACAGGCACGGCGCCATCATCGCGAAGTGGTCCGCCTCGACCGCAGGTATCCGCAATCCTGAGGTGGTTGTCGCTCTCGTCTCGGACGGCGTAGAGGCTATGCTGCAACAGGCATCCGTACCGCGCAGCTCTCTGCGTGCGATCGCCGCCGGCGCGCCAGGTGTTACCGACGTAGATCAAGGCGTTGTCATTGCCACGTCCTACCTGATGGGCTGGAGGGACGTTCCCTTGCGCGCTCTTCTTCAAGCCGCCCTCGGCGTTCCAGCATCCATCGATAACGACGTCAACCTCGCGGCGATCGGCGAGAGCTGGGCTGGCGTGGCCCAAGGAGCCCGCGACTTCGCCTTCCTCGCCATCGGAACCGGTATCGGCGCCGGCATCGTGCTGAACGGTCAGATCTTCCGTGGTCAGGGCTGGACTGCCGGAGAGATAGGCTACATGCTCGTGCCCGGGACCCCGGAAGAGCCCGTGGAACGTGGCAAGCCAGGCGCGCTTGAAGGAATTGTGGGCGGAGAAGGAATCCAGGCGCAATGGCAAAGTCGCTGGAGCGAAGCAAGCACTCCGTTGCCAAAATCCGCAACCGCAACTCAGATCTTTGATCACGCCCTCGACGAGCACAACCCGCTCGCCCAACAGGTCCTGGAGACCGCATCACGCACCCTCGCCTACGCGATCTACAACATATCCCTCATCCTGAACTGTCCCCTCTTTGTGCTGGGCGGAGGAGTCGGCGTGCATCCCGCCCTCTGCAACACGACAAGAAGCATCCTCGCCCAAAGAAGTGCTCGCGTGCAGCCCCAGCTTGTCCGCAGCGCATTAGGCTCCGACGCGCAATTAACCGGAGCCATACGCCTCGCGCTTCAGACTGCAGACTCTCGCGTCGCACTCTCGCGGACGTAGCCGCCGCAGTCAGCCGACGACCATTACGGATTCTGCCAGTATCGATTGAAGCCGATATAGTCCGAAGGCAGATTCGCCAGAATCGTACGCCGAAGCTCCAGGATGTCGACCGACCCTAGCTTCTTATAGAGCACCTTGCCATCTGGCCCAAGCAGGATCGTGTAAGGCACCGCCGAATCCCACTTCGGATCGAACGCCGTCTGCAGCGCCGTTGTATCGGTAGAGGAGAACAGCAGATTGCGACTCGTAGCATGTTGCTTCTCCAGAAAACGCATCACGCTCGGCTTCTCATCCGGCATATTAGCCGACACCGTAACCAGCGAAAAATCCCGTGCCCCATACATGCGAAGCGTGTCCTGCAGATCGGCAAACTCCACCAGGCACGACCCACACCACGTCGCCCAGAAATCGATCAGCGTCATCTGGTGCGACGGATTGGTGCGCAGCTTCGCAAGATCCTCCTTGGAAGCCAACTCCACGGTGACCGGTTGTTCGTCGATCTTCTGCAGCGCCTCCAGCCGCCCCGCGGATTTTTCCTTCCACTTCGTCGAACAGCCGAAGACCCCTGTATGCCGAACGGCCACCTCCTTATGGTTCAGCACCGCGTCAATAGCGTCGCGAGCATCGTTCGTCTTCACCAGCTCGGTACGATAGCTGTTGTCAATCCGTCCTTCATACTGCAGGTGCCGCTGCTTGTCGAAGATGAAAACATGAGGAGTCGCCTGAGGTCCATACGCGCGCGTCACCTCCTGCGTCTCCCCGTCGTAAAGATATGGATAGGTAAGGTGCTTGTACTGCACGCGAATCTCCATCTCCGCCAGACTGTCGCTGACATCGGACGAGTCCAGCTCGTCGATGCGGATGGCCTTCGGATCGTTAGGCTCAATCGCCACCACGGCCACGCCCTTGCTCTTGTAGTCGGCCGCAAGCTGCTGGATACG